>Ga0116183_1005154_pt1 | contig 12523 bp, 10 predicted proteins | sample AD_UKC078_MetaG_FD_89753 | JGI IMG/M metagenome (GOLD analysis project Ga0116183, IMG submission 89753) | Active sludge microbial communities of municipal wastewater-treating anaerobic digesters from USA - AD_UKC078_MetaG | ecosystem: Engineered > Bioreactor > Anaerobic > Digestate | place: USA... | reverse complement strand
CGCGGTGTATCCTGCGGCGTGGAGATGATGAGAATATCCTGAATGCCTGCCGTCATGAGCGTTGCCAGCGGATAGTAAATCATCGGTTTGTCATACACCGGCTGCAACTGCTTGCTGGCCACCAGGGTCAGGGGATAAAGCCTGCTGCCCGCGCCGCCGGCCAATATGATGCCTTTTTTGATGCCTGCCATGGGTTATCCTTTCTTGGGTTGGTTGATGGTAAAGAAGTTCAAAGTTCAATGTTCTACGTTCAATGTTAAAAGGAACTAAGATTTCTCGTCGCTACGCTCCTCGAAATGACACGGTGAGTTCAATGTTCAATATTAAGGCTTTTTACGTTCGTTTGGGGGAACAATGTAAGTTCTCCAAGGGCTATTTACAGCTCCGCCCTCTCAGTTACATCGGCAACGCGACATAACCTCCGGAAAAAGATTAAATATGTAATCAAATTGATATTATAATGTCAATTGCTAAGTTCCCTTTGTTTGTCAAATTCCAGGGCTTGCCGGACAATCGCAATTAACTTTTCAGGGGAAATATCCTGGAGGCATTTGCTTAAACTTCCAAGGTGCCGGTCACAACCTTCCTTGTGGCAGGGGACACAATCCCCATCGCCCTGAACAAGAAAAACATGTCGGATATTTTGAGAACTTTTTTTGATGTATGGATTTTCACCAAGTGTGTGATCTTTAGGCCACGGCCCCCAGACAACCGGATTTGTCGGGCCATACAAGGCCACGGTGGGTATGCCCAAGGCTGCGGCCATATGGGTTATGACTGTATCGGGGCCGACATAAACACGGGCCTGGCTGAGAAGAAACCCTATTTCGCTTAAGCTAAGTCGGCCGATCATATTGAACATACGCCCGGATAATGCATGAATCGTTTCCTTCACCAGGGCTTTTTCATCTTCGGAATCACCGCCCGTGAATACCACATGGAGGCCTTGTTCACGTAACCATTGGGCCAGGGCAATCCAGCCTTTTTTCGACCATTCTTTATACCGATATCGGGGCTGCATATGAATGACGGCAAAGGGTTGCGAGTTGATGTCAAAGCCAAGCAGGGAGCGGACATGTGATTCATCGTTTTTTCCCCATGTTACAATCACATCAGGGTGTAACGGCAGACCCAGCAATTGAGCCAGCCTTAAATTATTAATGACGGTATGCGTATGATGAGTTTCCGCATAAAGCCAATTTGAAAGCAAACAGCGCTTCCAGAAATGCTTTATCCCCTCGCCGGGAATAAAGCCCACGGAATATTTCCCGGCCAGCCAGGCATAAAACACCGGGCGATCGCCGTTGATGGTTGACAACGCGATATCATATCTCCTGACCAATCCCGGCAGAAATTTCAAGTGCGGCCATGTCCGGCAATGCTCTTCGACCGTGATAACGTTTCTAATGTCCGGATTGGCAACAATGATTCCTTCCGTGCCCTTAAAAACAAGAACATCTATGGCTGCGGCAGGCCAGGCTTCACGAATCGTTCGTATCAGCGGCGTGGCCAACAGAACATCGCCCAATCTTCGCGTGATAATTACAAGGATTTTCCGAGGAATTTTCATAGGTATTGATTGACTCCGCGGGACGCACGCACGCGATCAGAGTTCATCAAATCCCGGAATCGTTCGTGGTTGCCGCTCAGACTGGAACGATCATTTTTTTGATGCCAGAGATGGAGAACCGGCAATAAAAAAAGCCCGCTTTTCCGATCGATCCCATAACGGATCAGACGAATAACAAGGTCGGCATCCTCCAATCCCCAGCCGGAATAGTCTTCATCAAACCCGTTTATCGCAATCAAATCCGGACGCCAGGCAGCCAGGTTGCACGTCATGACGCCTTTCCAGTCATGAAACGCCGCCTTGCGGAGGGAATTGCCCACAGGCAATGAAAGCAGCAGGGATAAACGATTCATGTCTTTTTCATTTTTTGTCATGACAGCTGCGGGAAGAGGAATCTTTTCCAAATATTTCTCTCCATACCCCATTACATCGTTTATTAATCGTTCCGCGGATTGAATGCCACCGCTATTGTTTTGATATGCTCACGTCTGTTTTTTACCACAACAACATCAACCTTTCCAATGCAATATTTAAAGGGGGTTACTGAAATCAATTTGTTGTTTATATTCAAAAATACTTATGCTAAAGAATCAAAAGTATAAAAAGATATGCCTGCAAAGAGATTGCATTTTTAATGAGTGTTTATCTATAAACGGCTGACCGGTACGTGTTTTATGAAATCACCTGAAAATGTCCTATTAATCATTAGAAGGTCTCTTGGCGATGTTTTGGCACTTTCTCCAGTCATAGATATCCTGACTCGCCGCTTCCCTGATGTATCCATCGATTTGTTGGTTAACGAAGATACCGTTGCCGCCGCAAAACTATTGAATAACATCAACGCCATCATTCCCTTTGATGATAAGTTGTCGGCGAAGATGTCGCTGGGAGCGATGGCAATGCAAGTTAAAATCATCCGGAAAATATTTCGCAAGTATGATCTGGCGATTTCCTTTACGTCCAATGAACGAAGCAATATCTTTGCCTATCTGGCTGGTCGAACATCCGCGGGAACCCGGGAGCTTTCCTTCTCCAGAAACTGGTGGCACAGAATGCTCCTTGATGCTGGTTATCACAATGACCGGAAACGTCATATTCTCGAAAATAACACACAGGCATTGCGCAGTCTGGGTATCCCTGTCGATAGCGTTATTCTGTCGGCCCGCTATTCGGATGAAGCAAGGGAAAAAGTGCAGCAGATATTAAAGGACATGGCCATTGAGCGGTTCATAATTTTTCACCCGGCCGGCAAATTTTTATGCAGGTTGTATCCGGAAAAGCCAAGAAACACTTTATTGCAGTTGTTGGATTCTCTAAAGATTCCGATTATCGTTACCGGTGGTAAAAGCACGGTCGATCAGCAGGTTGATGATGAAATACCGGCATTAAAAAATGTGTACTCGTTGATAGGAAGGATATCATTGGAGGAATGTGCCGCTTTGACCGATATGTCGCTGGCCTTCGTTGGGGTTGATACATTCAACTGTCACCTTGCCGCAGCTTTTAACAAGCCGATCTTTGTCATTTTTGGCCCTAATAATCCCGAAGTTTGGTCTCCCTGGTCAAACACGCTGCAGCGAGCCGGGCAACGGACCGCCCCGGTGCAAACTTACGGCGATATTACCGTTTTTCAATCCTCCCTGGAATGCGTTCCCTGCGGCCATTCCGCCAGATGTGGAGAACACGACCGTCTCTCGCCTTGCATGGCCGATATAGAACCGCAGACCGTTTTTAATGAGATAAAGAATTGGCTCTCTAAAGCTCTGCCGGAAAGTTGTAACGATGCAAAAACAACCCTTTGACCTGTATAAAAATTTTGGGGTCTAGACTAGATGAGCGATTTAATTTCTCATCAATTTTAGTATAAGTTGATTCCGACGATTGAATCGGAATTCACACTCTTTGAGATGTAAATAAAAGGTTGCTTTGGGGATACCGTGAAATTTCATGAGTCTCCTTTTTGCATAGGACCAGAATGATTCAATGCCATTGATGTGCTTTTTTCCATGAGTGAACTCATTCTTTCCATGATGCACACGATAATGCTTTTTGTATCCCAAGTCAACCAGGCCATTGTAGCCGCATCACGAATCAGCAATGATTCCTTCCGTGCCCTTAAAAACGAGGGCATCTATTTCTGCGTAAGGCCAGGATTCATGGATTGTCCGTATCAGCGGTGTGGCCAGCAGGACATCGCTATTCTGCGTGTAGCAATTACAAGAATTTTCTGAGGAGCGTTCATAGGTATTGATTCACGCCGCGGGGTGCATACACACGATCAGAGTTTATCAAGTTCCGAAAATGTTCGCTGTTGCCGCGCAGACCGGAACGGTCGTTTTCTTTATGCCAGAGATGAAGAACCGGCAATAAAAAACGTCCGCTTTTTCGAGAGATTCCGGAACGGATCAGCCGGATGACGATATCGGAATCTTCCAAGCCCCAACCGGAATAGGTTTCATCAAAACCATTGATCTTAATCAAGTCCTGCCGCCAGGCAGCCAGATTGCATGTCATAACTCCCTTCCAATTATTAAATGCCACCTTGCGGAGGAAATTTCCTACAGGCAATGAAAGCAGGGGCGACAAACGATTGATGTCTTTTTTTACTCTGGCGACAAACCAGTTGCGCATCTTCCATTGAAGCACGAACGTCTTGTCTTTCAATACAAGGTTCGTTAGTTGTTCACTCAACAGGATGCGGCTTCCCGCAACAAACCATTTCCTTTCGGCAAGGCATCTGTGCTGTGCAATGAAATCCGGCAAAGGGATGCAATCTCCATCACTGAATATAATGTAATCCGCATGGGTCTGGGCCAACGCCATATTCCTGATTTTTGCGGCACGAAACCCCTCATCTTCCTGCCAAACATGCTTAATCTGAAGCACCCCCTTTTTTTGATAAAAGGCGATCAACTGACGTGTTTCATCCGTTGATCCGTCATCGGCAATCAATAATTCGAAATTCTTGTCGTTTTGGGATAAATAACCTTCAAGGGCAGCCCGTAACGCGTCTGCACGGTTATACGTGGTCAGGATAACGGCAATCTTGACTGTCCTGTTTTGATGCAACATCATGAGTTTTAAATACTTGTAGTAGGTGGTTTCCGCATTATAAACCGCCAGCATGAATCCCATGCGGCCGTCAAGAAATCCAGCACGGCCCAAATAGGTATACACAAAGCTCCAAAGCCCGTGCAGGATGGCTTTGAATAATGAAGATTTTTCTCCGCCTTCAAGCAGTGAGCAGGCACCATCGGTTGAATAGCGATTAAGCTTGGTTAATACCTCCTCCAGATCTTTATAAGATTCATGCATGATCGGATTGGACAAACGGCCAACGTTCCCGTCAACAATCATGCTCTCATGAACGATTTCCTCACCAAAACGGGCCTTATCCCTGCGGCAGAGACGGGTAACATAGTCCGGCCGCCATCCGCTGTGATGAATATATTGACCGCAATAACTCGATAGTCTCGGCATTTCAAAAGCAACATTCCGACTGGGATTATTAATGGCTTTGACAATCTCTTTTCTTAATTTCGGCGTCACCCATTCATCCGCGTCCAGAACCAGTATCCAGGGATAGACACATTTTTCAATCGCAAGCTGCTTTTGCGGACCGAAGCCCCGCCATTCTTCACTGTAAATTTCACAGCCGAATTCCCCGGCGATGCTCAAGGTCGCATCGGTACTGCCGGAATCAACAATGATGATCTGCGCGGCAAAAGAGACACTTTCCAGACACTGACGAATATTTTCTTCTTCGTCTTTTGTAATGATTGCTACGGAAATATGAACTTTTTCCAAATTATTTTCCTCATTTTCTCACAACGATTCGCGCAGAGGACTGATTTTTGCACAGGAAAATGCCTCTGAATTTTTCATCTTTATTTTCATTTTTTATCACAATAACGCCAACGTTGCCAACGCTATAATTCAAGAAATTCCCGGATGATTTTTTCGGTGATGATGTCATTATCCAGACAAGAAACATGCTCCCGAATCTGTTCGGGAGTCAGGACAGGACTTTCCATCAAATGCTGAATTTCGATGAAGGCATCTTTGATATTTCCATTATTTTTTAAAACGACGCCATTTCTTCCCGGCGACACGAGTTCCGCATATCCAGTGTTCTCACTGACCAGAATGGGAAGTCCCATGGCCTGAGCTTCCGCCGCCGCCAATCCGAAGGGTTCATACGCAGAGGGCAAAATCAGCGCTTTGCAAATGGCGGCGTATCTCCAACCCTGAGCCTGAGGCCCTAAAAAATGAACCCTTTGTTTCAAACCCAGTTTTTCCGCCTGACGGATATATGCGCCGCATCTGTCTTTACCCACAACAATCAGATGGTATGATTCCGGTAAAAAAACAAGACCGCTGATAGCAATATGCAGGCCTTTTCTGACAAAGCCGCTTCCCAGGAAAAGAAGATACTTGTGTGAGGGGTGCAGACCGTGAGCTTTTAAAAGCCCGTCTCCGATAAACGCTCTGTTCATGAATGTATTGCCGATATCCTTCCAGTTTATGCCATTATAGATAATCTGAAATTTTCCGGGATCAACCAGATAATCATTACCGATGTCTCTCGCCACCATATGGGAGCAGCAATGGATTTTTTCCAGCAACGGATTATGAAACCCTTTTTTCTCGACTTGCAGCATGGAAGCGTGAAACAGGCTGAGCTTTCTGAACAGGCGTGCCGGAGTGCTGGAGAGCCTGTTTTTTACGCACAGGAAAGACTTGTGGCTTCCCTCTTGCGCGCTGAAGTGAGTATAACAGGACACCCTGTCCAAGGAAAAAACCGTTTGAAACGAATGGAAGGAAAGATAATTGACAACGGCGCGCTCAAATCTCCATAATTGCCACAATCTGTTTTTAATCAGGCTGCCCAACGCAATGATTTCCAGATTCGGGTGAACGATAGGCCATGGCTGACGCGGCAACGTTAGTAAACTAACCTTTATATTTTTCGCCAGCAGGCTCCTGATAAAATCAGCAGCCTGCACTTCCAGACCGCCGTACGGAGAATACGAACTCCGTATTACGGCAATGTCTTTAACACCATCCATTTTTTACTTCTTCATTGATTCCATACAGCGGCCCATACATATTGACACCCTTTATTGCATTGATGATTTTATAAAATTTTCAATTTTTTCGTAATAGGGCTGTATCTCATTTTTCATGTTCAGCCATTTGAATGGAATATATCCCCATAAAGACCTTCTTTCCCGGGGACTTTCAATGGCCCTTACCAAAAAATTACGTAATCGCTGAATGTCAAACCACTCATTAATCTCATTATTATAGAAATAAGGTTCTTTAAAATATTGTTCCAGCAAAACCGGATTTTGGTCAACGTAAATGATATAATCTATTGCATCCTCGTCATTTTTAAAATCGTGGACATTAATAAAACTTTTCGGATTAAATTCTCGCACAATATCAGGATTCCCCCAGTAAATGGGAATGCACCGCGACTGCATCGCATGGACTATTTTTTCAGTGGTATATTCATAGCCAAGCTTATTTTCAAAAGCTATTACAAACCGGTATGGTTTATAAAACTCCAGTTTGTTCTCGACTCTGTAACCGATATTATTTAAAGCCCATCCTCCGGAATCGACAGTCTTGTACTTGCTTAATTTATGAAAAAAAGAAATTCGCTTCCAGGTTCTCCTTGGATTATCGTTTTTAACAACAAAAGCACAAAATTTATTTTTTTCGTGAATAAGTTTCTGCCATTCATTGTCGCTTTTTATCAAATCTTCCCCACGATCTTCCCATGTACCGTAAGGCAACCTCAAGTTCTTATGAGTAGGGAGCGTCAGATACGATAAAGCATAATCACATTGATGGAAATTGGGGTAGTGATACTCAATGGTTGCAAATATTTTCAAGCATTTTTGAAATTGCTTGTGTGTGGAATTATTTTTATCTTCTCCGAAAAAAACAACAGACGGCGAATCTGATTCCTGCACATCATAATCAAAGGATAATGCGTGCAAAATGATCGGCGCGGCAACTTCTCCATGATCAACAAATTTTATGTTTAACGGTTTCATTAATAACTATCGTTCAATTAACATGGTTTATTTTTTTGTAAAAAGTGCTTATTTTTTCGCAAATAAACAAGATATCAGCATCGGATAATTGACATGCAGAAGGTAACCACAGACCATGCAAGCCGATTTTGTTGGAAATCGGATGATCGCCTGGAATTTGATAAGCTACTTGCTTGTTAATGGGAGGATACATAGGGCGAGTGCCAATTCCTTCGTTTTTCAAAAAGATAATTAGCTCTTCCCGACGCTCAACTAGGGCATCGATGAACCATGGAACTGTGAATCGCGTATCGTGTTCAAATAATTGAATACCCTGTATATCGCGAAGGAGTTTTTTGTAAAGTTGCCAGATTTCTTTCTTGCGTTCAATTCGATAAGGGAGCTTTTTCATCTGCTCAATGCCGACACAAGCCTGTAAATCTGTAAATTTGAAGTTATATCCGATGTAATCGTGAATATCATTGCCACCCCCGGAGCGTCCGAAGTCCTTGAGACGCCGCAACCTGAATGCTACTTCATCGTCATCTGTAATCAGAGCGCCGCCCTGGCCGGTTGAGATAATTTTCGGTGCGGAAAACGAGAAGCTGCCGACCTTTCCTGCACGTCCGACATGGCGTCCATCCGGATAGAACGAACCCAATGATTGGGCTGAATCTTCTATAAGAATAAGATTATTCTGACTGGCGAGTTTTGTGAAAGCATCAATTCCGGCTTTTGGATAACGCCCATTTGCGGAAACCAGCATGATTGCTTTTGTTTTCTTTGTAACTGCTTTCCTTGTCAACTCAATGTCAAGACAAAGTGTTTCCGGTTCAACATCCACAAAAACAGGAATAGCTCCGAACATTTTCACTGAATTCGGCGTGGCGATCATCGTGTAGTTGGGAACGATAACTTCATCGCCCGCTTTAAGGCCTGTTGCCATCGCGGCAAGAGTCAAACTGATGGTACCGTTGTTTACGACAATGCAATGTCTGGCCCCTGTATATTCCCCAATCATCTGCTCGAAGCGTTCTGTGCGTTTGAACTCAGTGATAAATCCGCCTTCGTCCATGTATTCGGCAAGGGCTTTTTTTTCTTTTTCATCAAACCACGGCTGCATTTGAGGGATGGCTTTATTCATAAATTATTTTCTCTTCACGCACAATGCCCTCTCATTTCGGGACCAGTTTTGATTTATACCATTCCACTGTCTTTTTAATGCCTTCTTCCATAACAATAGTAGGTCTAAAACCCATCATCCGTTCTGCTTTAACAGAACTGGTACACCGTCTTGCATCTCCGCCGGATTTTGTTGCATCAAACTCCACTTTTCCTTTAAAATCAGAATATTTAATTATGTAATGCACCAAATCTCTTATACTGATTTCACTTCCGGATCCGATATTGACATAATTGGGTGGAGCCAGCTTTTCTGCCGCCAACACCAGGCCCTCGGCAATATCTTCCACATAAAGGAAATCACGTGTCGGTGATCCATCCCCCCAGACAATAAGTTCGTGCTCATAAAAGCATTTCATAATTGTAGATGGGATAACATGGGCGTGCTCTCTATCAAGGGTGTCGCCCGGTCCGTATGCATTAGCGGAATAGACTACAACCATGGGCATTTTATATTGCCGGTAATATAAATCAGCAAGAAGAGCTAAATTCCTTTTAAACCACCCTACCCCGCGATGTGCGTCTGTAGGAAGCCCATTAAAGAGATACTCCTCCTTGATCGGTATGGGAACATCTCCCGCATAGGCAAAAAGATTCCCGAGGGCAACGAATTTTTCCACTCCTTCCCGGCAGGCGGCTTCAACCATATTCATATCAATGAATGAAGAATCGTAGTATTGTTTGGCCGGATATGTTCGGCTGAAATGAATTCCTCCCGTTACAGCAGCCAGATGAATCACAATCCGGCAACCTTTAACGATTCGTGAGCAGTTTTGGAAATCCCTAAGATCACAGTCTTTGGAACGGGGGATCACAATGTTTTTTGCACGAACTCCCCTTTTCTCCACCAGATTTCGCACGACATAAGATCCAATGAATCCCGCACCGCCCGTTACCAGGACTGTCTTATCCCACCAAAAATTATTGTCTGCCATACCCTTGCCGTTTTGAAATTATTTTTACGGGAACCTCTGTTTTTTGCTTTTTCAGTTTTCTTGCCTTGGCTCTTGCCTTCTGAAGGGTAAATCCTTTTTCAGCCAAATCGTGTTCAAGCATCATCAGACAAAGATCTTCAAAAACAACCTTCGGTTTCCAGCCTAACACGGTTCTGGCCTTAGTAGCATCCCCCAGCAGGGCGGGCACCTCGGCTGGCCGCAGGTAACGATCTTCTATGACAACAAAATCTTCCCAGTTCAAACCCACCAGGGAAAATGTTTCCTGCAAGAATTCTTTCACCGTATGCGTTTGTTCTGTAGCAATGACAAAATCGTCTGCTTCGGGTTGCTGTAGTATCCGCCATATCGCGTCCACATAATCACCTGAAAATCCCCAGTCGCGTTTCGCATTTATGTTACCGAGATATATTTTATTAATTTCTCCCGATATGATTTCTGCTATAGACTTTGTAATCTTTCGCGTGACAAAATTAATACCCCGGCGAGGTGATTCGTGATTGAATAAGATACCGTTTGCCGCATACATTTTATAGGCAATGCGATGAAGCCTTGTGAGATAAAAAGCCGCGACTTTTGAGACACCATACGGACTTTGAGGAAGAAAAGGTGTTTTTTCGTTTTGGGGTGGGGGTGATGCACCAAACATTTCACTGGATGAAGCCTGATAGTATTTTGTTGGTGCGCCCATCTTACGCAGGGTATCGAGAAGGCGGAAAGGTCCTATGGCGTTAAAATCGAGAGTTGATTCGCCTGTCTGAAAACTGATGCCCACGTGGCTTTGTGCACCCAGGTTGTATAGTTCGTCCGGGTTCACCTTTTCAATAATGTTACGAATACTTGAAACATCGGATAGATCTCCGTAAAACAAACGAAATCGGCAATCAGGGTCGCGGTCGTCATGTATCTTCAGCAAATGATCGACACGTTCTGTATGAGGATAACTTGCTCGACGGACCATCCCATATACATTGTAACCTTTTTCCAGTAAAAGCTCGGATAAATATGAACCATCCTGACCGACGATACCTGTGATTAATGCTGATTTCATTTTTATGATTTGTCCCGCATCTTTGCAGACCTATGACCTTTCAATAATTTGTGCCCAGCTATACTTTATTTGATAGGTTTTATCAAATTAATTTTTGTCTCAACCATTGTCAGCACCTAATAACAATTAATTTTGAAAAGCCCAGATGTTGATGATTACGAAATACAATATGAATATTTCGCTACCTTAAAGTTAAGGTCAACCTTTATACTGTATCCCTTTGCTTTTCCTTTTGGCGTTACAATAACGGAATGGCCTGTTGCCTCATTTAAAAATGTTACCGAGCGAGTAGTGTTGAGATGGCCAAATATTTCTTGACACAGAAAAGAGCGTTTTATATATTTTTAGCATCTAAAAGGAAGTTCTTATCAATTTTAATATAAGCAACAAGAGAAAAATATCATAACCAAGCGTTATAATCAGTGGCTGTTCCCTATTACAGTGAAGATTAAAATATGAGAATTTGTAATTATGGCTAATATGGAGATTACTACAAAGATTGGGTGTAAGAACGCTTGTATATATTGTCCACAAGATAAACTTATAGGGGCATACTCTCAGAGGTCCAATACATTCTTAATGACATTCGATGTGTTTAAGAAATGCTTAGAAAAAATACCAAAGGATGTAACCATTGATTTCGGTGGAATGTGTGAGCCTTGGCTGAATCCAAAAACCACGGAGATGATTTCTTATGCACATGAAAAAGGGCATATCATCGGTATATTTACAACTTTAGTGGGGATGAAATTACACGATATTGATTTGCTTGAATCAATAAATCGAGAAAGAAATCTAGAAAGTTTTACAATTCACTTACCCTCCATGGGGAATAATGAAAAGATAGAAATTAATGAAAGTTATTTAAATTTATTAGAAAAATTGTTAAAAACGAACATGAGAAAATGTTTCAAATTCCAGGGCGAGAGTTTACATCCAAAACTTAAATTATTTACGAAAGATATGGGGGCCATTGTTCTTCAGTCGCAGCCACATACCAGGGCATTAAATGTAAGTATAAGCTCAAAGCGCCCTCCAAAGAAACGTCGCTATCGCATGGATTGCAAAAACAATCTCAAACATAATGTTTTATTACCGAATGGTGATGTTGTTTTATGTTGTATGGACTATGGGATGAAACATATTTTGGGAAATTTACTTTCGTCAGACTACAATTCACTATTTTCGAGTAAAGAATTTTTGTTTGTCAAAGAAGGATTAAAAAACGATTCATTGGATATTTTGTGTAGATATTGCGAAGAATTTGCCCGCCATCCGCTCGCTAAATATTTAAGAAAAGTGAAAATTTAATGAAATCATAGATTAAGTAAACGGCCGCTGGCTAAAACCGGCAGTTTTGATTTACTAATCGCCTGTACCAAATCATCTGAAGATATCCCCTGAATTCCATTAGGCGAGGCTTCACCAACCAATTGCTTATGCATCTCTCCCTGCGGCATCCATTCTTTATTGGTGCGATAATATCTGAACCAGGAAACTGATGGCGTGTTGGTCATCAGCGCAATATGAAGGGCTCCGGAATCGCCTCCCAGATGAAGACCGCTACGTGAGATAAGCGCCGTCAGCTCGACGATATTCAAATTGCCGGCAAAGACCCTGGCAGGTTTTCTTTGGAGAAGTTTTAACAGATGATTCAGTTTATTTTTTTCCCGATCATTGGCAGCACAGGAAATAATAAACTCAAATTTCAGCGCGTTGACGG
>Ga0116183_1005145_pt1 | contig 12535 bp, 10 predicted proteins | sample AD_UKC078_MetaG_FD_89753 | JGI IMG/M metagenome (GOLD analysis project Ga0116183, IMG submission 89753) | Active sludge microbial communities of municipal wastewater-treating anaerobic digesters from USA - AD_UKC078_MetaG | ecosystem: Engineered > Bioreactor > Anaerobic > Digestate | place: USA... | reverse complement strand
CCGGTGAGGGAACAAGCTTTGTGTTTGTTATCCCCGGTGATTTAGAATAATATATAATTGAAAATCTATACAACAAAATATATAATGAAATAGCATCATATCATTGCCATGAGCTCAGAATTTATTCGAGGATACAGGTATGGGTACTACCGGGAGAGTCTCAGTTGCAGGAGGTATGTCCACTAATAGAAAATCTGTATGCGAAACTGCATAATCTCATATGTTATAAAAACTAAAAAGTCTTGGAGGTAAAATGTAAATGGAAATAATCAAAGCAATAATACTGGGAATTGTGGAGGGCATAACTGAATGGCTGCCTATAAGCAGTACTGGACACATGATTTTAGTTGAGGAGTTTATAAAATTTGATGCTTCCCAGGAATTTATGGAAATGTTCAGGGTTGTCATACAATTAGGTGCCATTATGGCTGTTGTACTCCTATATTTCCACAAACTGAATCCCTTTGCTCCAAGCAAGACACAGAAACAAAAAAGAGATACGGTGGATATATGGCTTAAGGTAATAGCGGGCGTGCTGCCTGCAGCTGTTCTGGGATTCCTGTTTGATGACTGGTTTGATGAAAATTTCTATAACTATCAAACAGTAGCAGTAACATTGATTTTATATGGTATTTTGTTTATAATCATTGAAAATAGAAATAAGGGAAAGCAGGCAGAAATAAAGAGTTTTAAGGACCTATCCTATAAAACGGCATTAATCATAGGTTTTTTTCAGATATTGTCACTGGTACCGGGAACTTCTCGGTCCGGGGCCACCATATTAGGTGCAATTATACTTGGCACATCCCGAAATATAGCAGCTGAATATTCATTTTTCCTATCAATACCCGTGATGTTCGGTGCAAGTGCCCTGAAGCTTGTAAAGTTCGGTTTCGAATTTACAAGCCTGGAAATGGCAGTATTGGTAACGGGAATGGTGGTTGCCTTTATTGTTTCTGTAATAGCCATAAGATTCTTGATAAGATATATTAAAAATAATGATTTCAAAGTGTTCGGCTGGTATAGAATTATTCTGGGCATATTGGTATTGGCGTATTTTATGTTTACATAGCATACAGACGAAGGGGACACACCTTCATTAAAAAGAAAGAGGGATGCCCTTTGTCCCAAGGGAGAGTCTTTGTTTTCATGAGGAATGTCCCGGCTATATGTTATAAATAAGAGCGGTTCCTGTCATTTTGGACCTGGTGGGAATCATACTCTGGAAGAGGGGAACTTTTAATTCGCACGGGATGGCAATTTAAGGAGTGGTTTGATTGAATGATGAAAATATAATAAGGATAACTGAAAAAGCGAAGAAGCATCTTAATAAAAAAGGAAAGCTCCAGGTTTCAATTGAAATTCCCGAAAACCGCCTAAGCAGCGAAAGTGTCCTTGTACCAATACCGGAAATAATTGCAAGAAAACCGAAAGTTCCGGAAAACTACAGATTATTCACCGTTGACGGAATAGACGTATATGTATCCAATTCAGTAGCAATGCCTAAAAACGAAGTTGTTATCGACCTGGACATATTTTTGGGCATAAAACTTCTCAATTTATCGGGATTTAAATCAAGCTAGGGTGATAATATGAAGAGGGTAGTTTTCTTGGTTGACATGAATGCCTTTTATATAAGCTGCGAAAAAACACGCCGCCCTGATCTTGAAGGCAAGCCGGCAGCAGTGGCGGGCGACCCTGTAAACCGCACGGGAATAGTGCTTACTGCCAATTACGAAGCCAGAAAATATGGGGTAAGGACTGCCATGGTTTTAAGGGAAGCGTTCCGGCTCTGTCCGGACTTAATTACAATTCCTCCCGACCATAGTTTCTACGAAATGAAATCCAAAGAAGTGATGAAGATATTGTCAGACTATACTCCCCTTGTGCAGCAGAACAGCATTGATGAAGCCTGGCTTGATATGACAGGCTGCGAAATTCTTTTTGGTAAGCCTTTGGAATCAGCAAAAAGTATAATGGAGAGAATAAGGACGGAGCTTGATTTATGGTGCTCCATAGGAATATCAGAGAATAAATTTTTAGCTAAAATGGCTTCTGAAATGAAAAAGCCCTTAGGCATAACAGAGCTTTGGGTAAAAGATATTCAGGAAAAGATGTGGCCTCTGTCTGTTAGCTATATGTACGGAGTAGGCAGGCAGACAGCTGCCAAGCTTAATGAAATGGGTATTTTTACAATTAAAGACTTAGCTCTGGCAAACAAGGATAATGTATACAAAAGACTGGGTAAAACCGGTGCCGAACTGGTCCTTTTAGCAAATGGCATAGATACAAGCCCTGTGGAGCAAAACAAGGAAGATATGAAATCCATCGGCAGGTCAACCACCCTGCCATGTGACATAGTTGACATTGAATATGCAAAATCAATATTGATGGAGCTTTCAGATGATGTGGGCATGACTGCAAGAAAACACGGGAAAAAAGGACATACTGTTCAAATTACTATCAAGTATTCGAATTTTAATACAATAACCAGACAGACAACCATAAATCCAACCTGCAATGTGAAGGACATATATGCTGCAGGAGAGACACTTCTTGAGAACAACTGGAACAAAGAGCCCGTCCGGCTTTTGGGAATAAGCCTCAGCGGCTTTGATAAAAATACTCAGCAGATATCACTTTTTCAGGTAATGGATAAAAGCGAAGAAAAACAGGATGACAAAATTGACAACCTGGAAGAAACTATTCATAAGCTGCGTCAAAAGTATGGAACAGAGATAATTAAGCCGGGCATACATGTTAAGAAAGAAGAATAGGCAATAGGGGTTTCCAAATTATGAGGTCAGGTTCAAATAAACCGTTAATGAAACAACGGACACAAGGATTAAAAGGAAGTAATGGTTAAATGGGAAAATCAAACGAGAAACAAAGAGCATGGAATATAATATGGAGTGTTTCAAAAGACTACTCTCTTACACCGGATATTACGGCATACGATGAAAGAGGCAAGGCAGACTTATATTGGAATTATATAATCGGTGCCGTTTATAAATATTTTGACTACAGGCTTTTAAGCGAATTCTTCGATACTCTCAGGTATGACAGGGACTATATCTTTTATCAGAAAATAATGATGCTTGGACTGGAAGGCTGCATCTTTGAAAAAGACAGTAAAAACAGACCGGTATTAACCGGTCTTCGTTCTGAGTACGGTAAAAAGGCATATGAAAACAGGGACGAAGCTGAATTATTCGATGAAATCCAAGCTGCATACTTCAGCAGGGTAAATGGCTATACCTTAAAAATAAGGGATAATATAAACAGCCTGCTGGATGACCTGAATTTTGACATCAGTCTTGGTACCGGACAATTAGTTTTTAAAATGGAACAAATAATAAAGAAATATTTCGAACCTGAATATAATGATGAATTTTATATTAAAAAGATAAAAAGAAACAGACTATTACATTTTTTCGGAAGAAAACACCCTTCAATAAGAAGGTCAATCAAGGGAGGCACCTTAACCCTTATAGGTAACGATGAAGGTAAAGGCGCAAAGGGCGGTAAAATATTCTCAGGCCTGCTTAAGCTAAAAGAAAAATCTGACAATAAAGAGAGAGAATTCATTAAAGATTATTTCGGAATTTCCACCATAGGAGAAACAAATACGAAGGCATTGGAAAAGGTGCTCTGTGATGAAGCTCATGAAAGCTGCCACCTTCATTTTACAAGGGGACAATTTGATGACACCGACGATGCTATTTTCAGGCAGAAACAAACCTCTGTACAAAGAGATAAAAATAAAAAACATTATATCAAAAATTATATACGGAACACAAACAACATTGCTAAACTGACACAAAGAATAAAAAACGCAATAATTGTCAATTACACCTATTCAATGAAATCTGAATCCGGAAAGCTGGCAACAGAAAAAACATGGAGAACCATACTGAATGACAGCAAGATTTTCATTAAAATCATCAAAGATGAAATGCCGGATATCTCTGTTGATATTATGCTTGATGCTTCAGCTTCCCAGCTTAACCGGCAGGAAACCATAGCGGAAGAAGGTTATATAATTGCCGAAAGCCTTACGCGCTGCAATATTCCCGTAAGGATTTATTCTTTCTGCAATATGAGAGACTACACAGTCATGAATCTTTTCCGTGATTACAATGAAATAAACAACAACGACAGAATATTCAGTTACTGTGCAGCAGGTTTTAACAGGGATGGAATGGCACTAAGGACAGCTCTTCATATGATGGGGGATTCAAAATACAACCACAAGATTTTAATTGTTCTGTCGGATGTGAAACCAAATGATATGCTGGGCGTGGCTTCTGAAGGATTTTTACCGCTTCAGAAAGAATATTCGGCTGAAACCGGTGTGAACGATACTGCAAATGAGGTTAGGAAGGGCTGGAAACAAGGAGTTTCCATTCTGTGCGTGTTTACTGGAAGAGATGAGGATATTCCTTCGGTTAAAAAAATATACGGACAAAAGTTCACCCGTATACTGACCCTGGATAAGTTTGCTGAAATGGTAGGCCTGCTCATAGAAAAAGAATTAATAAACAGATAAAGGAGAACATATTGAAAAAATTACTGCCTTTAATGAAGAAATATATGAAATATGCAGTTTTATGTCCAATACTAATGGTATTGGAAGTTGCAGCAGATATAGCAATACCATATCTCATGTCAAGAATAGTGGACGTGGGCATTGCAAATCAAGATATTAAATATGTCATACAAATCGGGCTTATCATGATTATTGCAGCCTTTTTAGGCATGACCTTCGGAGTAATGAGTTCACATTACGGAGCAAAGGCCGGTTTTGGCTTTGCCTCAGAAGTAAGAATGAAAGCATATAAAAAGATACAGGGCTTTTCTTTTGCAAATTTGGACAAATTTACAGTTGCATCCCTGATTACCAGGCTTACAAATGACTGCAACACATTGGGGCAGGTAACCATGATGAGCTTAAGAATGGCTGTAAGGGCGCCTTTTATGATGATATTTGCACTCTTGATGGCAATGAACATAAATGCTTCCCTGGCGAGTGTATTTATGGTTTCCATACCTGTCCTGGTCCTTGCAATAATTATAATACTAACAAAAGCAAGGCCACTTTTTTTGAAGATGCAGACAAGGGTTGACAGAGTAAATGCAATCATACGTGAAAATTTAACTGCAATAAGAGTTGTAAAATCATTTAACAGACAAAGTCATGAAGAAAAAAGATTCAAGGAGAGAAATGATTCATTAATGGACACTGCCTTAAAGGCAATTACTCTTATTATTTTTTTAATGCCTGTATTAAATATAATCATTTATTCTACAATAATCGCTGTACTCTGGTTTGGAGGCAGACAGGTTGTTGCAGGTTCAATGGGAAGCGGAGAATTAATATCCTTCATTACCTATATAACTCAAATTTTAATGTCATTTATGATGATGTCCATGTTTTTCATGCAGCTTCTTAGGGCTTCTGCTTCTGTCACGAGAATTGTGGAGATACTGGATACTGAATCAGAAATTAAGGAAGTTGAAAATCCCGTAAAAGAATTGACAGACGGGTCTGTATCCTTTAAAGACGTATGCTTTTGTTATCCTGGAAGCACCGAAAAAACATTAAAAAATATTAATTTCCATATAAATTCAGGCGAGGTTTTGGGAATTATAGGGTCCACCGGCTCATCAAAATCAACCTTGGTACAGCTCATACCAAGACTTTATGATACAATGGAAGGCAGTGTGGTTGTAGGAGGCCGGGATGTGAAGGATTATGATATCAAATCGCTCCGCGACCATGTTGCTTTTGTGCTGCAAAACAATACCTTGTTTTCAGGCAGCATACGTGAAAATATGAAATGGGGAAATGAAAATGCAGAAGATGAAGAGATTATAAAGGCGCTTAAGTTAGCCCAGGCTTGGGAATTTGTATCAGCTTATAAGGACGGGCTTGACCACAGGATTGAGCAGGGGGGGGATAACTTCTCCGGAGGGCAAAAACAAAGGCTGACAATTGCCCGCGCCCTTTTAAAATCTCCTAGAATCGTAATTTTAGACGACTCGACCAGTGCGGTAGATATGGCAACAGATGCAAAAATTCAGCGAGTTTTTAAGAATGAGCTGAGTGATGTGACCACAATAATAATTGCCCAAAGAGTATCCTCCATCCAGCATGCAGACAGGGTGCTTGTTATGAATGAGGGAGAAATAGAGTCTTTAGGCAGACATGAAGACCTGCTTGTCAGTTCGCCCGTATACAGAGAAATATACGAATCTCAGCAGAAAGGGGTGCGACCATGAAACAAAAGCAGTTAAGACCTAGAGACCCTAAAAAAACACTTTTAAGATTATTCTCCTATTTTAAATATAATTTAGCATTATTTTTTGGAGGCATTTTCTTTATAATAATCGGCTCCCTGGCTGAAATCGGAATAAACGGAATGCTGAGCCCAGTTATTGACACATTAGTTGGAGACCATGACCGGGGACTTTTCATAAAATATCTTCTTATTATGGCGGCAATGGCAGCAGTCGTTTCTTCTGCTCAATATATAAGCAACCTGTCCATGGCGAAATTAGCACAAAAGACAGTTCATAAAATACGTGAGGACATGTTTTCACATATGGAAAAACTTCCTGTTTCATATTTTGACAAACACTCTCACGGGGAATTAATGTCCACCTTTACCAATGATGTGGATATGCTCAATCAATCTCTTGAGCAGAGTGTTTCACAAATTCTTATAACATCTGTAACAGTTGTGGGTACATTTATAATGATGCTTGTTTTGAGCCCGGTTTTAACGGCTGTGGTGGCGGTAATGCTTGCGGTTATGCTCTATTCAGTAAGATTTGTAGGGAAAAGATCTGCAGAAAACTTTCGTATGCAGCAGGCTGCACTGGCAGATATGAACGGTTATATCGAAGAAATGATGTCAGGCCAAAAGGTTGTGAAAGTATTTAACTATGAGGATAGAGCCATAGACACATTCAGCAAGAAAAATGAGGAATTAAGGAATGCAGGCACCTTAGCTTCAACCTACGGAGTAATGATGATGCCTTTAATGGGCAACCTGTCCTTTGTCATGTATGCCTTGATATCAATGGCAGGAGCTTATCTGGTTATGATTGACCTCCTTAGCATAGGTAATATAGCATCATTTTTGCAGTATACAAGGTCTATATCAAGGCCGATAACAATGGTTTCAAATCAGCTTAACACATTATTTGCTGCATTGGCAGGAGCAGAAAGAATATTTGACGTATTGGATGAAAAATTTGAAACAGACGGGGGAGATGTCACCTTATTAAAAGACTGCGAAGGAAGAAAAAATCCTTGCTGGATGGTTCCAAAGACTGACGGAGGCAATGATGAAGTACCACTGAAGGGATTTATTGCATTTAAAGATGTGGACTTTGGCTATACAACTGAAAAGAAGGTTCTAAACAAAATAAACCTCTATGCAAAACCAGGACAAAAGATAGCTTTTGTAGGCTCAACCGGAGCCGGAAAAACAACTGTTACAAACCTGATAAACAGGTTTTATGAAATAAATGAGGGTGTTATACTTTATGATGGAATAGATATAAAAAGAATTAACAAATTTGACCTGCGAAGCACCATGAGCATGGTTTTGCAGGATGTTCATTTGTTTGAGGGAACAGTGAAGGAAAATATAAGGTATGGGAGACTGGATGCCACAGATGATGAGGTAGTGGAAGCAGCAAGGCTTGCAAATGCAGATTACTTTATACAGCATCTCCCTGAAGATTATGATACAGTGCTTACTTCTGACGGGCAAAATTTATCCCAGGGGGAAAGACAACTGTTATCAATTGCAAGAGCTGCAATAGCCGACCCCATAATTCTTATACTTGATGAGGCTACGTCTTCGGTGGATACAAGAACAGAAAAGCTGATAGCTGAAGGCATGGATAAATTAATGGCAGGAAGAACTACTTTCGTCATAGCCCACAGGTTATCTACCGTTCGTGATGCAAATGCCATAATGGTGCTTGAAAACGGAGAAATAATTGAGCGGGGCGACCATGATGACCTTATGGCTCAAAAGGGACGGTATTATGAATTAAATGCAGGAACCATAGAATTGACTTAAAAAGCAAACAAAATTGTGCAGCGAGACTGTGAGATGGCTGCGAATCCTAAAAGAAATACAAAACGAAAAAACACTAACGGAGATATTTATGAATTACGGTTGGATAATTTACCCTAAAGATACTATAAATAATAAATTCGGGAATAATGCATTTGAATGGATGAAAGAAAGCGCATTGAGAAATGACATCAGAATTGATATCATTTTTAGCGATGACTTGATAATTCTAAACAACAATAAGAAAACAGAATTCATGTATTTGGGAAAGACCTTAAGCCTTCCGGATTTTGTCATTATGCGAGACTATAATTATGCTGTAAGCATGCAGCTTGAAAATCTTGGCATAAAGGTTGTTAATTCCACCGGGTCCATGTTTAATTCCAGAAACAAGGCAGTAACTGCCCAGCTTTTGGTTAAAAACAATGTAAGTACACCGGACTTTTTATTTACAAAAGAAAAGAACTACGAATTAATTCATAATTACTTTAACGGAAGAAAATTTGTAATGAAAACTCTAGAAGGATCCCAGGGCAAGGGAGTTTATCTGATAGAAAACGAAGAAGATTACAATAGTACATACCTGGAAATAAATGGTGAATACTTTTGCCAGGAGTTTATTGACTTTAGCTGCGGAATGGACCTTAGAGTATATGTGCTTGGGAACAAGGTCCTGGGATGTGTAAAAAGGATTTCTGACAGCAGCTTTAAATCCAACTATTCCTTGGGCGGGCGGGTTGAAAAATTTGAATTGACAGATTCAATCAAGGAGATCTCTCTAAGTGCCGCCAAAGCTGTAGGACTTGACTTTTGCGGAATAGACTTGCTTTTTACCAAGGATTCATTCACAGTATGCGAGGTAAACGGCAATGCAGGATTTAGAACTATCACTAAGGTATCTGATATAGACATACCAATGGAGCTTTTCAAGTGGATAAAGAGAAGTTTGTAACAAATGTTACAATAATTTTGTGGATACTGTGTTAAAATTTATTATGACTATCCTAAACTACAAATCAAATATCCATTTGTTAACATAATGTAAATTATGTTACCTGAAACGATTATATTTATTAACATAATGTAATTTATGTCAACTGAAACAAGAGATGAATATAAAGGAGAAACCATGATAGATATAAAAGATACATTGTTCAACATTACCGAAAAACACAAGGAAGCAGCAGAACTTTTAATATCTTTGGGATTTGACAATTTAAAGGATGACAATCTTAGAAAGATTTTTGGAAGTTCTGTTTCATTGGAAAATGCATTGAAATATAAGAAGATAAATGTGGATGAGTTCGTAAATCAGTTAATGGAAAGAATTAAAGATAATGATACAGCTAAGAACAAATATAAGGACACAATAAAAATATCCGGAGTGCTTCCTTGCCCTGTTAAAGTTCCTCTGATGGAAACTTTTGAAAAGTGGCTTGATGAACAAAACTTTGATTTCAATTTAAACTATGATTTAAAAGCTGCATCCATGGGTCTTGGCTGGATAAAGGATGAGCTTAAAAATTCTGACAAGGTTCCGGATTTGCTCATATCCGCAGGCTTTGACTTGTTTTTTGACAAAAACCTTTTAGGAAAATACAAATCAGAAAACCTCTTTGAAGATATTACGGGATTACAAAAATATAACCAGGATTTCGAAGAATATAATCTTGAAGACCCAAGCGGCCAATATTCAATGCTAGGCATTGTTCCTGCCGTATTTCTTGTAAACAAGGATGAGCTTAAAGGCAGAAAAGCCCCCCAAAGCTGGGAAGAGTTAATGTCAGGTGAATATGAAAACAAGGTGAGCCTTCCCATTAGCGATTTTGATTTATTCAATGCCTTATTGCTTAATATTTGCAAACTGTACGGAGAGGAAGGCATAAGAAGGCTGGCAGGAATATTCCAAAAGAATATGCATCCTTCTGAAATGGTTAAGTCTCATATGAAAAGAGAAAGACCTGCTATTACCATAATGCCGTATTTTTTCACCTGGATGGTTAGGGAAGGAAGCCCTATGGAATTGGTATGGCCAAAGGACGGAGCCATAATAAGCCCAATTTTCATGCTCAGCAAAAGGGAAACAAAGGATAAAACAAAAGTAATAGCGGACTTTTTTGCTTCCAGAGAAGCAGGAGAAATCTTATCCCACAAGGGCAAGATGCCTAGCGTAAATCCACAGGTAGACAATCAGATTCCAAAGGAAAACAAATATATCTGGCTTGGCTGGGATTTCATAAAGGAAAATGACATTTCAGACTTAATAAAGAAATGCGAGAATATATTCAATGAAACACTTAAAGGAGATGACGGAATATGAATTTAGTAATAATATCAGGACCTCCTTCCTCAGGTAAAACATCAGTAATTTTAAAAACAATAGAAGCAATTAAGAAAAGAGGTATAAATGCAGGGGTAGTAAAATTTGACTGCCTTTATACAGACGATGATATATTGTATGAAAGGGCGGGAATCCAAGTTAAGAAGGGACTTTCAGGGTCTTTGTGCCCTGACCACTTCTTTGCCAGCAATATTGAAGAGGTTGTAAGATGGGGGAAGAAGGAAGGCCTGGAATTATTGATAACTGAAAGTGCAGGACTGTGCAACAGGTGTTCACCTTATATTAAGAATATCAAGGCTGTCTGTGTAATTGATAATTTAAGCGGTATAAACACACCCAGAAAAATCGGCCCCATGCTAAAAACGGCAGACATCGTAGTAATAACAAAAGGAGATATTGTTTCTCAGGCAGAAAGAGAAGTATTTGCATCAAGAGTCAATTCTGTAAATCCTCAGGCAGTAATTATGTCTGTTAACGGACTTACAGGACAGGGGGCATTTGAACTGAGCACATTGATTTATGACAAAAATGCAAATATAGAAACAGTAAAGGGCAGTGAGCTTAAGTTTCCCATGCCTTCAGCGCTTTGCTCATACTGCCTGGGAGAAACAAGGATAGGCGAAGAATACCAGATGGGGAATGTGAGAAAGATGAATATAGGAGAAGAAAATGACAAGCATTAGAGAATTGGAAATGAAAAAAATCAAAGACCTGGAAGCTCAATATCCTTTTGTATTATCTTTCTTTGAAAACAATAAATTAAGCGTTGAAGGCTTTAAGGATTCAACATTTATTGAATATTTAAACCATTTTACCCAGGAAGAAATCGAAGAATGGGCAATAAACATCCCTAAGATAAAATCCGACCTGGAGGCTTATGTAAACCAAATGCTTCAGTTTTTAGGCCTGGAAAAAGAAACTGTAGATTCAATTACTATTCTGGCAGGCAGGGATAAATACGGCAACAGAGAAAACTTTAATGAATTGACAATTAATAAAAGTGAAATTGTTTCAATAGTTGGACCAACAGGTTCCGGAAAAAGCAGGCTGCTGGCGGATATTGAATGGGCAGCGAACGGAGATACACCTACAGAAAGGGTGGTCTTGATAAACGGGGAAAAACCTGATTACAGTATGAGATTTTCAACCAGCAACAAGCTTGTTGCCCAGCTGTCCCAAAATATGAACTTCATAATGGATTTAACCGTCAGAGAATTTTTGGAGCTTCATGCTAAAAGCAGAATGGTTGAAAACCAGGAGGAAGTAGTCTTAAAAATTGTGGAAGCAGCCAATGAATTAGCCGGTGAGAAATTTGATCCGGATACACCTGTAACAGGCCTCAGCGGAGGGCAGTCAAGGGCCTTAATGATTGCTGATACGGCAATATTAAGCACCTCACCCATAGTATTGATTGATGAAATAGAAAATGCGGGTATTGACAGAAAAAGAGCATTAAATGTGCTGGTCAATGAAGAAAAGATAGTTCTTATGGCAACCCACGACCCCAGTCTCGCTTTAATGGCAGATAAAAGAATTGTTATAAAAAACGGAGGAATCCATAAGGTTATAGAAACCGGCACCAAGGAAAAAGAAGTTTTAAAGGAACTGGAAAAAATGGACAAAATAATAAATTCCATGAGAACCAGTTTAAGAAACGGCGATAGTATTGCTTAATTTGAAAATTTGTATTAGAATATAGTATGAAATAAAAGGGGGCACTTGTTGTGACAAAATTAAAGGCTGACTTATCACTCTTGATGGTTACGCTTGGATGGGGCATATCATACTACTTAACTGATTTGAGCCTGGAAGACATGGGTCCATTCACTTTAAATTCAAACAGATTTTTAATAGCATTTGCTGTTGCTTCTATACTTGCTTTTCCTAAACTAAAAAATATTTCAAAACATACATTTAAATTCAGCCTTATTTTGGGTGTGGCACTGGTATTTGTTTACCTGGGGGCAACCTTTGGCACTAAATACACTTCATTGTCAAATGTAGGTTTTTTATGCGGACTCACCGTAATTTTCACCCCTATATTATCGGCTGTAATTTATAAGAAACTGCCAGGCAAAAAACAAACATTAGTAATTCT
>Ga0116183_1005140_pt1 | contig 12538 bp, 11 predicted proteins | sample AD_UKC078_MetaG_FD_89753 | JGI IMG/M metagenome (GOLD analysis project Ga0116183, IMG submission 89753) | Active sludge microbial communities of municipal wastewater-treating anaerobic digesters from USA - AD_UKC078_MetaG | ecosystem: Engineered > Bioreactor > Anaerobic > Digestate | place: USA... | reverse complement strand
TCTTGAAGTCCAGGGAGCGTTCTTGACGGAGCTGACCCCGCGAATCGGAAATCGGATCGGGGCGGTGGGAACGCTTACTTTCGGTCTGGTCAATCCGCACTATTACAAAGATCCGGACAGAGCTCCGCTCTATTATAACGCGTTGTTGGGAGTGGGATATCTTGGTGGCTGGAATGGTGCGGAAGGAAAGCCGTTCGGAGAGATTTTTGTGCGACTGACTCCGCTTTCACTGGGTGCATCGTATTATCGCACTCGGGAACGGGCGTTCGGTATCGGCGTCGGCTTTGACCATTACACGCATACTTGGTCCTTCATCGTGAACATGTTTGCATTTGACCGCTACCTGTAGTCGCCGATATGCGCCATTATCAAGGAGATTTTGAGTCTTGTACTGGACAGTTCCGTAATGCTTTGTTACTCTGGGCGGTATGGAAACGCAAATCGTCCGATTTGCTCCGGCGAAGCTCAACCTTCATTTAGCGGTCGGGCCTCTCGAGCAAAGTGGACTCCATTCAATTCAATCCCTCTTTGTGACCACTTCTTTAGCTGATACCCTTACGATAACCCTTTCGCAGAGCGAAAACTTCTCCATCGTCGTAACCGGCCTCGAAGCGTACTGCCTGCCAGGAGAGGACACGATCACCAAAGCGGCTTTGGCCTACCAGACGTACTGTCCGCTTCCATATGTTCTCCATGTTCATTGCACCAAGCGAATCCCCGTTCAAGCGGGGCTCGGCGGCGGTTCGAGCGACGGAGCGGCTATCCTGCTGTTCCTTCAGGAACTTGCCCGGGAGAACAGGCTCAGCGATGAAGAACTCCGTATGGCGGCAAAACATGTCGGCAGCGATCTTCCCTTCTTTGTCAGCGGGGAGAAGGCGGCGATTGTTGAAGGTACCGGAGAGATGATCACCCCGCTTCCTTGCAGGTCGTTTCCCGCATTGGTGGTAAAGCCGACCAACCTGAATATATCAACGAAAGACGCCTATGATTCACTGGATCGGATCATCGATCGTCCTCTTCAATGGGCCGATCACGAAGATATTGCCTCAACATTCAAAGATTCAATACCAAATTGGCATAAAACGTTTTATAATGACTTTGAGCAGACGCTATCCGATCTTCCTTTTTATAGGGAATTGAGGAAACTTGCAGCAGGGTTTGATGGCTACCAAGGGCTCAGTGGAAGTGGACCATCTTGGTTTTTCATTGACGAATCCGATCAAGAAGTCGATGTACTTGCACAAAAGATCGACGATCGGTTCGGTTCGCGCGTAGCGACCTATCGCCTGACGGTGTGCTCGTAAGTGATTTGAGGCAGACACGCGGAGGTTAACGTGGAGATTTCAGAAGTTCGAGTTCGCAAGGTTCAACAAAGTGGGAAGCTGAAGGCATACGTAACGGTTACCTTCGATGACCAATTCGTGGTTCACAACATCAAGATCATTGAAGGGCAGGAAGGCAACTTCATCGCGATGCCCTCGCGGCAGTTGTCCAACGGGGAGTTTAAAGATATCGTCCATCCGATCACCAGCAGCTTCCGCGAGAAGCTCCAGAATACCATCATGAAGGCGTACGAGGAAGCCGAATAATCTTACTGGACAAAAAGTATTTTTTGCGATAGGGTCTAACCGTCGTTGGGAAGTAGCCAAGTGGTTAAGGCTCTGGTTTTTGGTGCCGGCACCGGGGGTTCGAGTCCCTCCTTCCCAGTTTGGGCAATCTCGTGCATCGATTGCCCTTTTTTCTTTTAGGGGGCTTGTATAGAAGGGAATAAGTTTTCTATACTCAGTTCCTGGCGATATGTGTTACATATCCTCTAATGTTATGGTAATTGGCAATTGGCCAATGAGAGTGCAGGAGCAAACAATGAGCAGCAGTCGAACACTGAGCGCCGAACTCAGAACGGAAGATTTCGGAAGTCGCGGAGCACGGAGACTTTTACGAAGCAATCGGATCCCGGCGGTCATCTATGGAAAGAACGATCCCGTCCATATCAGTCTGGACAACCAGGAATTCAGCAACAAAGTACGACACTTTTCAGAAACAGCTCTTCTGAAGGTCATCGTAGGGAAGAATGAGTACGAATGCTTGATGAAGGATTATCAAGAAGATCTGATCCGCGGTCAGATCAAGCACGTCGACTTTTATGAAGTCACCACCGGTCAGGTCCTTCGGACAATGGTCAGCCTCGTGCTGCATGGCACCCCGATCGGTGTCCGTGAAGGCGGAGTTCTCGACCAGGTCGCCTATGAGGCGGAAATCGAGTCGTTGCCCTCCGACCTGCCTGAAAATATCCAGATTGATGTTTCCGGTCTTGAACTCAATGGAGTGCTGACCCTTGAAGATGTCGAGTTCCCCAAGGGCGTCAAGCTTCTCAGCGATCCCGAAGGAGTCGTTGCGATCGTCCAGTCGATTCGTGAAGAGGTTGAAGAAGAAGAGGAAGAGGGAGACGAGGAACCCGCTCTCGTCGGTGCCCACAAAGAGTCTGACGAGGAAGATTGAGGATGATTATTCTTGGGTTGGGGAATCCCGGATCCAAGTACGAGAATACTCGCCACAATGTAGGGTTCAGCGTAACCGACCGTTTAGCAGCGTTTTTTCACGTGAAGTTGAGAAAACGCTGTTTTCGTCCCTACCGACAAGCCCGAATCGAGGATTCGATGATCGTTCAGCCGCTCACCTATATGAATCGAAGCGGTTCCGTGCTCAAATATCTCCCTGAGGAGAAGGAATTGATTGTCGTCTGTGACCAGCTCGATCTGCCGCCGGGGATGATACGGATCCGGCAGAAAGGATCGTCGGCGGGACAACGGGGGCTTCAATCGATCATTGATGAAACAGGTAGTGAGGCTTTTATTCGCATATATGTCGGTATTGGCCGCCCCGGACATGGACAGTCCGTCGTGGAGCATGTTCTCGCTCCGGGCGATGACCCCCTCTTGGAAACGGGAATACAAAAAGCGACCGAGGCTGTTATCAAGCTCCTGCAAGGATCGGACATAACGGAGGTGATGGATGAATACAATCGAAAAAACACCCCCCGAAGTGATCAAACCCCTCATTGACGACAGGGAGGGAAGAATCGCCGTGGCCTTCAGCGGCGGAGCGGATTCATTGGCCTTGCTGGTGGGCGTGTGCGAAGTTCGCGGTCCCGAAGAGATTGTCGCCCTCTATGTGAACCACCGCTTGCGCGATGAAGAAGAGCTTGAAGCGGAATTATCGCTCAACAGGAAGAACGCCGAACGGCTCGGTGTGACGTTTGATGTGCTCGATCTCGGATCGGGTGCGGTCGAACATCTTGCAAAAGAGCGAAAAAAGGGGATCGAGGAAGCTGCCCGAACATTGCGTTATCAGGTGCTGCTCCGTGCATGTGAAGAGCACGTCTGTTCAACGCTGCTTACCGGTCACAACGCCGATGATCAACTGGAAACACTTCTGAGGCGCCTCTTCACCGCAGGCAGCCTTTCATCCTTGCAGGGAATCAGGGGTACGCTTAAGAAAAACGGAATTACGATTCTTCGACCCTTATTGAGTTTTGCTCATGAAGAGCTTAAAGCATACCTTACCGAAGGCGGATGGATGTGGTCGGAAGATTCAAGCAACGAAGAGGGTGTCTATCAGCGAAATCTCCTTCGCCGACGGATAACGAGCGATCTTCTTTCAATTTTCGAAGGCGCATACACCGCTCTTGCGGTACAGACCGAGCGCTTTGGCGATCTTGCCGATTTTCTTGAGTCATCCGTGGAAAAAGCGTTTAAGGATGTTACCGCTTGTGGAGATGAATTATCGTTTTCCCTTTCGTGGTTTCAGCTCCTGCCCTCGACAATTCAAGAACTTCTCCTGTTCCGCCTGGCCGGGAAGGATTGCTCCTCCGCGTTCATTGCAAACGTGCATGCCGCTCTGAAGGCAAATGAACATAGCAGCCCGAATGTTATGGAAAGCGGAATCCATCGCGTCGTGATTCACCGGGGGATTGTTACGTGGAAACGGAACAAGGTGCCGTGGTCCTACGCGATCGAGGCGACCGACGACGAAATCGCTCTGCCGGGGAATCTGGTCTTTCGACGGGAAGAGGAAAACGACGATCCGACGCTGCTTCGGATTGACAGCACGTTGTTGGAAAACCCGGTCATTCGTCTCAGCCGGGACGGTGATGAGTTCATCGGTGAAGGGGGAACGGCAAAAGTGGCGAAAATCCTTTCGAACCAAGGATTGGTGCCGGCACTGAGGGTCCCCTTATTGGTGGATCGGAGCGGAGTCGTCGCGATCTTTGCCCGGGTCTACGGAGGTCGAGATCGATTGGCCAAACGCTTCAAAGGCACCCTTGCCCGCCGTTTGACAAATATATATAGTGTGAACAGAAGGATAGATGATGAAGTATATGAATAACAGTCAGGATCAAGGTCCTGAAAAGCGTGACCCGAACCAGTATTGGCAGGGTCCGAAGAAGGATGACAAAAATCCTCTGAATCGCGGTCCCAAGGTGCCCCAAAACAGGTTCGCCCTCATCGCTTTGATCAGCCTTGCTCTTGTATTTGCATACGTTCTTTTTGACGGCGGCTCCGCCCGTGGCGAGCAAGTTGTTCCATATACCTCTTTTTTAGGGTATGTCGAGAGCAATCAGGTCGCTCAGGTTGAAATAAAGGAACAATCTCTTATTCGCTTCACGATGAAAAACGGGATTACCGCCCAAAGCCGTATTCCATATTTCGACGAAGATCTTCTCTCCACCTTGAAAAGGCAGGGGATCATGGTTACCGGAACGGTAGCGGAAATATCGATTCTGCAAGTCGTGCTTCAGCTGTTGCCGTGGATCATCTTTATCGGCTTCACGATCATGCTGTGGCGCCAGAGCGCAGGAATCAACGGGCGGATGATGTCCACGTTGGGTAAAAGCCGCGCCAAAGAGTATATGGAATCCGACACGAAAGTGACGTTCAAAGATGTTGCCGGTCAAGTAGAGGCGAAATACGAGCTTGAAGAGGTGGTCGCGTTCCTGAAGAACCCCGACCAATTCACTAAAGTGGGAGCGAAGATTCCCCGTGGCGTCCTCCTCGTCGGACCTCCCGGAACGGGAAAGACCCTCCTCGCCAAAGCGGTTGCCGGTGAGAGCGGTGTTTCATTCTTCCACACCAGCGGTTCCGACTTCGTCGAGATGTTCGTCGGAATGGGCGCGGCTCGAGTTCGCGATCTTTTTGAACAGGCCCGCAAGAACAGCCCCTGTATCCTCTTCATCGACGAACTGGACGCGGTCGGACGGACCCGCGGCGGCGGCTTGGGCGGCGGAAACGATGAACGGGAACAAACGCTCAACCAGATTCTCGTTGAGATGGACGGGTTTTCGACCACCACCGGCGTCATCGTCATGGCGGCGACGAACCGGCCCGATATTCTCGATCCGGCGCTTCTGCGTCCCGGAAGGTTTGACCGGGAAGTGGTCGTGGACCTTCCCGACATCAGAGAGCGGGAAGAGATTCTCAAGATTCATGCTCGCAAAGTGAAGTTGGAAGATGACGTCGATCTGAAGCGCCTTGCCCGGGGCTCGGCGGGCACCAGCGGGGCGGATCTCGCGAATTTGGTCAACGAAGCGGCGCTCTTTGCCGCCCGAAAGAATAAATTGACTGTTGGAATGGCGGAGCTTGAAGAGGCTCGGGACAAGATTCTCTTGGGTGTAGCTCGCAAATCGCGGGTGATGACGGAAGAAGAAAAGAGGGCCACCGCCTATCATGAGGCGGGGCACGCACTGCTGCACTATCATCTGAAGAATCTCGATCCTTTGCACAAAGTAACGATCATTCCCCATGGTCGAGCGCTCGGGGTCACCATCAGCTTGCCTGAGCGGGATGCGTACACCAAGAATTACTCCTCCCTGCATGACTGGATCAAAGTGACGATGGGCGGGTATGTCGCTGAAGAACTCGTCTACGGTGAAACGACGACGGGAACGAGCAACGATATCAAACAAGCGACCCAGATCGCCCACCGGATGGTGACGGAGTGGGGGATGAGCGATCTTGGCTTCATCAACCTTTCCGATGAAAGCGAGCCGCTCTTCTTAGGTCGCCAGATCACTCAGCGTAAAGACTATAGTGAAGAAACCGCCCGGAGAATCGACGAAGAAATGAGGAAGATTCTTGATTCCGCGATGGCTGAGACGAGGAGAATTCTCGGCGAGCATCGAAACCAGCTTGATACCCTGACCGAAGCGCTGATCGAGCACGAAACCCTCGATGACAATGAAGTTCGAACCTTGTTGGGATTTACTGTTGAAGAGAAATAAGTATGGCCTTGGATTCTAGTTTGAAGAGAAATTTCTGCATCATTGCGCACATCGACCACGGAAAGTCGACGCTTGCCGACCGATTTATCGAGCGGGCGCAGATTCGTCAGAACCGTGGTCCGGAACAAACCCAGATCCTCGATAACATGGATATCGAGCGGGAGCGGGGCATTACGATCAAAAGCCAAGCGGTCATGATTCCATACAAAGCCCAGGATGGGAAAACGTATGAGTTGAACCTGGTCGATACGCCCGGGCACGTGGATTTTTCCTATGAGGTGAGTCGGGCGATCAGCTCCTGCGAAGGGGCGCTCCTTCTGATCGATGCCGCTCAGGGCGTGGAAGCTCAGACCCTTGCGAACCTCTACATGGCGATGGAGCACAACCTCGATATCATTCCGGTAATCAACAAGATCGATTTGCCTTCAGCCGATGTCGAGGAGTGCCTCCATCAAATCGATCATGATCTCGGGCTGGATCCCGATATGGCGGTACAGGTCAGCGCTAAGACCGGTTATGGATTGGCCGAACTGTTTGAAGCGATCGTCAATTATATCAGTCCTCCGAGCGGAGATCCCAAAGCTCCTTTGGAGGCGCTGATTTTCGATTCGCACTACGATGCGTATCGCGGGGTGGTGGTTCACTGCCGGATCTTCAACGGCGAACTCAAAGACGGTGATGAAGTCACGTTCATGCACACCGACACCACCTATCGAGCGGAGGAGGTCGGGTTTTTCCAGCTCGGCCTTCAAAAACGCGACAAACTCTCCGCAGGAGATGTTGGGTATGTTATCACCGGGGTGAAGACGATCAGCGATGTCCGGGTCGGCGATACGATCACTTCAACTTCCAAACCGGCGAAGAAACCCCTGCCCGGGTTCAAGGATGTCAAACCGGTCGTGTTCAGTTCGATCTATCCCGTTGATACGAACGACTATGAAGAGCTGGTCGATGCGCTCGACCGCCTCAAGTTGAACGATGCTTCCCTCGTGTATGAAAAAGACTCCTCAGCAGCGCTGGGTTTCGGCTTTCGTTGCGGGTTTCTGGGGATGCTCCACTTGGAAGTGGTGCAGGAACGGATCGAACGGGAGTTCGGTCTCTCCATCGTCTTCACCAGTCCCTCGGTTCGATACCATGTTCATATGAAAGACGGATCGATGCTCTCGGTTGACAACCCGTTGGAATATCCTGAGCCGATGAGAATCGATTACGCCGAAGAGCCGTATATTCAAGCGAATATCATCACCCCGGTTCAGTACCTCGGTCCGATCATCAATCTGTGCATCGACCGCAGAGGAACGCAGGCGGGGATGAACTACCTTGATGCGAAGCGGATTGAACTCATCTATGAGATGCCCCTTGCCGAGGTCCTCTTCGAATTCTATGACCGCCTCAAATCCGTCAGTCGCGGCTACGCCTCCTTCGACTACGATGTCATCGGGTATAGAAGAACCGATCTGGTCCGTCTCGATATTCTGGTGAACGGCGAGCCTGTGGATGCTCTCAGTCAGCTTGTCTTCCGCGGCAATAGCCAAAGACGGGGAAGGATGGTGTGCGAACGCTTGCGCAAAGAGATTCCTCGCCAGCAATTTAAAATTGCTATTCAAGCGGCAATCGGTGGTACAATCATCAGCAGAGAGACGATCAGCGCGTTCCGCAAGGATGTAACGGCGAAGTGTTACGGCGGTGATATCTCTCGAAAGCGCAAGTTGCTGGAAAAGCAGAAGGAAGGCAAGAAGCGGATGAAGATGGTTGGAAACGTTGAAATTCCGCAGTCTGCATTCCTTGCCGTTCTGAAGAGTGATGAAGATTCCAATTGAGGATGGGGAGGCGTTATGGTACACGTTCAGAAGATCGCTGAAAGTCCGAAAGGAGAAGACCTCTTCAAGGTAATCCTTGAATCAGGTCCGTACACCGTTCACATTCTCAACCTGGGAGCGACGATTCAGTCCCTGATCGTTCCAGACCGGGACGGAAAGAAGCGGGATGTCGTCCTTGGGTTTGAAAATCCTTTCGAGTATATCGGCCACTCTGCGTATTTCGGTCAAGTCGTCGGCCGTTTCGCCAACCGAATCAAGGATGCAACGTTTACGCTCAATAACCGGACCTATCACCTTGATGCCAACGATGGAAAGAACTCGCTTCACAGCGGCTCCGCAAACTGGGGTTGGCGAATATGGGCGATCGAGCCCTTTGAATGGGAAGGGAATCCGGGAGTCGTCCTTTCAATCACCTCCAAAGCCGGTGAAGGGGGGTTCCCCGGCAATGTGACCGCGACGGCAAGCTACCTGCTTGACGGAAAAAGCGGACAGCTGCGTCTTGAATATGAAGCGACGGCAAGCGAAGAAACCCCGATAAACCTTACAAACCACAGCTACTTCAACCTCGCAGGTGCAGGAAGCGGCACGATTTTGAATCATGACGTCCAGCTTTTTTGCGATCGGTACGTCCAAGTCGATGATCATGCGATTCCCTCGGGCAAGGTTCTCAGCGTTGAAAAGACGCCTTTTGATTTCAGGAAACCCAAAGCGGTCGGTTTGGAAATAGAAGCTGCGGGCGGATACGATCACTGCTTTGTTCTGAGCGATGACCGGTCAGAACTCAAACCGGCGGCAACGGTGCATGATCCGAGCAGCGGTCGGATGATGGAGATCTTTACCACGTTGCCGTCGTTGCAGTTTTATACGGGCAACTTCCTTGATGGAAGCACGGCCGGCAAGGGGGGAGTGTCCTATCGAAAACACGCCGGCATGTGTTTCGAAACGCAGTATTATCCGGATTCCCCCAATCAGGCGCACTTTCCCAATGCGATCTTCGGCCCCGACCGGCCCTACCGTCATGCAACGGTATTCGCCTTTTCGACAAAGTGAGGGCAGGATGAAAGAGGTCAAGATTATTGGAATCACCGGAGGATCCGGTTCGGGAAAATCGACGATCGTGCGGAAGATCGGCGAGGTCTGTTCCGACTTCGTCTTCATCCCCCAGGACAACTACTATAAATCCGCCGCCTATATCTCCAATGAGAATATCACGGCATTCAATTTCGATCACCCCGATGCGTTTGACATGGAATTGATCTACAAGCACTTGACCGATTTGAAGGTGTACATTCCCATCGAAATGCCTTTGTATGATTTTGTTAACCACCGTAGGAAGGATGAAACGGTGTATGTCGAACCTAAACCCTTGGTGATCATCGAAGGGTTGATGGTCCTCCATGATCCGGCGATTCGTTCGTTGTTGGACTTGAAGCTGTATGTGGATACTCCGGATGATATTCGTTTCATCCGCCGCTTGAAACGGGATATCTCCGAACGGGGAAGAACGTTGGAGAGTGTGTGCGCGCAGTATCTGGAGGTCGTTCGGCCGGGACACTTCAACTTCATCGAACCGACGAAAGCGTATGCCGACCTGATCATTCCCGAAGGGGGACATAATGAAAGCGCTTTAAGCGTGTTGATTCCGTTCGTAAAGGGGATCACGAGCGCCGACGATGACGGGTAAATTCATTTTTGATCGCCTTGAATGACCATTCTTCGGGCACCGGATCATCTCCGCCGAGAAACCATCGCGAGCAGCGGAAGATCCGTGCGATACCCATGATCGATCCCTTCATGACTCCATGGCGCATCACCGCCTCGACCATGTAGGTGGAGCAACTCGGATGATACATGCAGGAAGAGCCGAAGAACGGGGAGAGAAGCCCTTTGTACAGGTAGACGGGTATGAGGAAAAGGTGGCGGAAAAAGTGCTTCATAATCGTATTGTATGAAAGGCGGGGGGATTTGACTAGCAGGGGAAAAATGGATACAGTAAGGGTGTTGAATTGAAGATTTGATTGGAGGAATAGCATATGGCAGGAAACGTATCAAAGAACGCCCGGCGTGAGGGGACCAAAGTGATGACCAGCCGCTGGGGCGGAGCAATTAAGATGAAATCGGTCTTTGAAAACGGAAAATTGCGGCATATGGCATACTGCGAGAAATCCGGTAATACCGCCCGCAAACCGAAAGACCTGATGTAATTTATTATGGAAATCGGAAGAAACCCGTAGAAAGCCATCTATGGGTTTTTTGTTATCCAGGCTTTGCCAATTCACTGAAAGTTCCCATGATTAAGGCATGTTTACCAGTTTTTTGGTTTATTATATATAGATTTGAGAAGATATCGTTACACAAAAAGTGATGATTACGGTATCGCACTTTGATTTGGTGTGATATAGTTACTGTACGCATTTATGCAACGACATGCAAATTCAAGAGGAGGAAAACCGTGAAACGTTTTTCAAGCACAATTTTGACGGCTTTGCTGGTCACATTGTTGGCATTCTCACTCGCAAGCTGTGCGACGGCGAGAGTCGAGCCAATTCCTCCAGCAGTGGTTGAGCCCGTTCCGGCTCCAGCCCCAGCCCCAGCACCTGAACCTGCGCCTGTTGTAGAGGTACCGGTGGTTGTTGAGCCTGTTAAGCCAGTGGCTGTTGAACCGGCTCCTGTGGTGGTCGCTCCCGTAGTGGAGGAGCTCGTCTATCCCTATGGAGTTCGTCCGATCGTTAAGAACGCTGATGGAAATGAAGTGTTCGATCTTGTTATCCTTCACACCAATGACGTGAAGGGTAATATCCTGACTGAGAATGGCGGAGTAGGAATCGCCAAGCTCTCCACCGCCCTCAAAGCCGGTCGTGAGCTTACTGACAACTGGTTGTTGCTCAACACCGGATATGTCGGGGAGATTCCCGCCGAGGCAGCTCTAATCGCAGCATGGGTCGTCGACGAGATGGGCTATGATGCGTATCTGCCACAAGCAGTTCAGATTGAACTCGGAATCGAAGGAACCGAGAAGGCGATTCCCCTTGCCGCGAACGTATTGGATGCCGAAGAGTACCTGCTCTTCCAGCCTTACCAAGTCTACGACTTCAACGGATTCATGGTAGGGGTCGTCGGTATCGTGGCACCGAAACCGGTAAGCGGAGTGAGCTTTGATACCGATGTCATCCTGGATAACGCTCAATGGGCCGTCGATATCGCCCGTGAGTACGTGGACTATCTTGTCGTCCTCACCGACCTCGGTGAAGGAGTGTTCAGTTCGTCCGACTTGGCTCAAAATCTTCGCGGCATCGACCTGATCGTTGATGGCAGCGGTCCTGAAACCGCGAAGGTCGTCAACAATACCCTGATCGTTCGTGCCGAAGAGCAGCTTCGCTCGATTGGCGGAGTCGTAGTCAGTGTCGACCGCGGCCGCGTCACCGACGTTTTGCCGCTTGTTCTGCCTGCAGAAGATCTGGTTGCTCCTCATCTGAGCCCCCTTGCCGCAGAATATGAAGCCTTTGCCAATTCGATGGGCTATACCTTGATGGTGACGCTTCCCGACGATCCGGCGATTCTGGAAGCAATAACGCTGGGCGTTATTCCCGAACCTGTAGTCGTAGCTGAAGAAGTGCCGGCTCCGGCACCTGCGCCGGCTCCCGCTCCCGCTCCAGTCGTAGCTGAAGTGGTGCCGGTCAAGATTACCCGACCGATCGAGCCTGTCGAGTATCCCTTGGGTGTAACCTCGATCGTCAAGAACGCCGCCGGTGACAAGGACTTCGATCTGTTCGTCGTTCACACCAACGACGTGCATGGTCGCATCACCCCCAGCGACGGCGGAATGGGTTACTCCAAACTGGCGACGATGCTGGAAGTGGGGCGCTCCATCACGGACAACATCCTTCTTCTGGATGCCGGAGATGTTTCGCATGGAACGAACCTGGCGAACCTGTTCGAAGGTGAGGTGGTAGGAGTCCTCCTGGATATGCTCGGCTATGATGCGGTAGCTCCCGGCAACCACGACTTCAACTACGGATACAAGCGCCTGGTCGAAGCTGCTGGATTCGCCGAAGAGTATTCTAATCTCCGAGTTCTTTCAGCCAACGTTGTTGATGAAGACGGCTATCTCTTGTTCCAACCGTACCAGGTGTACGATTTCAACGGCTTCACCGTCGGAGTCGTCGGTCTGACGACCCCCGATACGAAGACGAAGAGCCATCCGAAGAACACTGTGGGACTTACGTTCCTCAATGAAGAGATCTTAGCCATTGGCCAACAGGTGATCGATATCGCCCGCACCTATGTGGACTACATCATCGTTCTTGGCCACCTCGGTCTTGATCCGGACGGAGCAAGCGGTCTGACCAGCGAGATGATTGTGAGTCGCATTGACGGAATCGATCTGTTCGTTGACGGGCACTCCCACACGACGTTGGAAAAAGGTCTTAAGGTCAACGAC
>Ga0116183_1005130_pt1 | contig 12553 bp, 9 predicted proteins | sample AD_UKC078_MetaG_FD_89753 | JGI IMG/M metagenome (GOLD analysis project Ga0116183, IMG submission 89753) | Active sludge microbial communities of municipal wastewater-treating anaerobic digesters from USA - AD_UKC078_MetaG | ecosystem: Engineered > Bioreactor > Anaerobic > Digestate | place: USA... | reverse complement strand
TTATTGCGCACGCCGTATCCGTATCCATAGCGACCTGACCTTCGATAAGCCAGAACGCTACGGGGACAACGGCGTGCGCCCCTATTCGGCCCCTACACCACCCACAGATACGTCAGTAGAGCCCTATTCAGTAGGTTTCGGACCCGAATTTCATGCCCACTGACCGAATTGCGGCTTCAGGATGTTGTTGAGGTCCACCCCGACCCCGGCGACGGTGCGGGCGTCGATCTCGAACTGGTGCAGATGCGCCGCGGGGTGGACGAAGCCTTTCGGAGTTCCCCAGTTGTGCTGCCAGAACCAGGCTCCGAGTCCGTCCTGCAGTGCCCAGTCGATGACCTTGGAGTTGCCGTAGATGCCGACGCGCTCGTGCCCGATCACCGATTCCCACCCGCGCAGGTAGGGCGCGACCTGCTTCGTGTACTGCTCGCGGGTCGGGTTGTCGTCGATGGAGGCGTAGATGGGCGCGGCGGCGGGTCCCCCTGCGGCGGTGTGCAATTCCACTCCGCGCTTGGCGTGCAGTACGCCGGCGGACTGCCCGCCCAGCCAGTCGGCGGTGGCCTGCTTGCCGAACTGGTAGTTCGACACGATCTTCAACCCGGCCTGGTAAAGCTCACGGGCCTCGGACAACTGGATGGGTTTGCCGAGCATCCAGTCGCCACCGGGCCGGCGGTCGGATACGTAGCGGATCGCGCCGATCCCGCCGGCGGCTTTGATGTCGGCGGCCTTGAGAACCCCGGCGGCGTAATCGAACAACAGGCCCAGCGAGTCGGCCGACGCCGGCACCGGCGCCACCCCGGCGGACAGCGCACCCAGTCCGACCGCCGCGGGGGTGACGGCGGCTAACTTCAACAGTTCGCGGCGTGACACGGACATGCCGCCACCCTAGGACAGCCCGGCGGCCAACCCGGGGATCGCAACGGTCACAGTTGGAGACCGCCATCGCCCCGGGCCGCCTCCAGCATCAGCCGCCGTTCGGCGGCGGCGACATTGCGCCGGGTGCGTTCCGCCACGTCTGGGGTAACCGAGATCGACGTGATGCCCATCCGAACGAGGTGCTCGGCGAAGTCCGGCCGGGTCGACGGCGCCTGGCCGCACAGCGAGGCGGTGACGCCCAGTCGACGCGCGGTGCCGATGATCCGTCCGATGGCGTCCAGCACCGCGGCGTCGGACTCGTCGTACAACTCCGCGCACAGGTCGGAGTCCCGATCCACACCGAGCATGAGTTGGGTGAGGTCGTTACTGCCGATCGACACCCCGTCGATGCCCATGCCGACGTACTCGGGCAGCCAGTACACCACCGACGGCACCTCGGCCATCACCCAGCGGTGCAGGCCGCGCTGCCGGCCCAGCGGACTCGAGTCCACCAGTTCCAGGCAGCGCTCCAGCTCCCATTTCGTGCGAACGAACGGGATCATCAAGTGCAGATTGGGGTTTCGCTCCCGAACCCGCGCCAGGGCCGTCAGTTCCAGGCCGAACAGGTCCGGGTTGCTGACGTACCGGTAGCACCCGCGGTAGCCGATCATCGGGTTGTGCTCTTCGGGCTCGAACCGGTCGCCGCCCTTGAGATTTCGGAACTCGTTGGTGCGGAAGTCCGACGCCCGGTACACCACCGGACGGGGCGCGAACGCCGCGGCGATCCGGCCGACCGCCGTGGTCAGCGAGTCGACCAGGCTGTCCTGCTCGCCGTGCTCGATCAGATCACGCGGGTGCCGGTTCTGCAGGGCGTCCTCGAGGATCAGTTCGGCCCGCAGCAGGCCGACACCGTCGACGTCCAGTTCGGCCGCTTGCTCCGCCTTGTCCGGCATGGCGACGTTGACGTAGATCTTGGTGGCGGTCACTTCAGTAGACGCGGCCGCCACCGCCACCGGTGCTGTCGTGGCGCCACCGGTCTCCTCCTTCTCGACGCGGCCGGAAAGCACCCGGCCGTGGGTGCCGTCGACGGTCACCACGATGCCGTCCTTGAGATCCCGGGTGGCGGTGCGGGCGCCGACGATGCAGGGCACCCCGAGTTCGCGGGCGACGATCGCGGCATGGCAGGTCATCCCGCCGGTGTCGGTCACCAGGGCCGCGGCCCGGCGCATGGTGGGCAGCCAGTCCGGATTGGTCATCTGGGCGACCAGGACCTCACCGTCCTGCAGTCGGGCGCCGTCGGAGACGTCGGCGAGTACCCGCACGACCCCCGATGCCTCGCCGGGGACCGCGGGCAGGCCCTGCAGCAGGACCTCGTGGGTTTCCGGGGCGGGCTTGCCGACCCGGTGCAGGGTGGTGATCGGACGGGTCTGCACGATGTAGGTCTTGCCGTCGGCGATCGCCCACTCGGTGTCCTGGGGGCAGCCGGCATGGCGTTCGCTGCGCACGGCAATCTCCGCGATCGCCCGCACCTCGTCGTCACTGAGTACCTGTGCCTGCGCCTGGGCGTCATCGAGATCGACCCGCAGATCCTTGCCGTCGGCGCCCCGGACGATCTTGAACGACTTGAAACCCATTCGGCGGGAGAGGATTTCACCAGTCTCCTTGGCGACGACGTAGGTATCCGGCTCTACCGAACCGGAGACCACCACCTCGCCCTGACCGAAAGCACCCTCCACGATCACCCGGTCGGTGGCGTCGGTGGTCGGATCGGCGGTGAACGCCACCCCGGATCGTTCGGAGGCGATCATCAACTGCACCACCACCGCCATCGCCGGGTCGGCGCTGAACCCACGACTGGCCCGATATGAGACCACCCGCGGCCCGAACAGCGACGCCCAGCAGTTCTGCACCGCGTCGATCAGGTCGGCTTCCCCGCGCACATTGGTGAACGTCTCATTCATACCGGCGAAAGAGGCGTCGGCACCGTCCTCCCCGGTGGCCGAAGACCGCACCGCCACATAGCAATCCGGGCCCATCGCACGGTAGGCGGCCAGGATCCGCTCGCGAACCTCCCCGGGCATGCCCGCCTCGAGCACCAGTGCCTTCATCTCCGCGCACATATCGCCGAAACGGCTGGGGTCCAATGCCGCCGACATCGCCTCGCGGTGGGCGGCGTTGAGCCGGTCAGCCACGCCGGCCGCCTTCATCGACTCCAGATAGGAGTCTCGCAGCACCACGAATCCGGGTGGCACCGGCAGTCCGGCGGCCACCATCTCCCCCATATTGGCGCCCTTGCCGCCGGCCTCCTCGGCGTCGGCCATTCCCAGCTTCTCAATGTCGTCGACGTAGCGCATGGTTCTCCTTCAGGGGACGGGGTTTGGGGTACGGCAGATCTCGAGTGCGACGGCCGCGGACTCGGCCGGGGGCACGGTGGTGTCGATCCGATGCGCCCGCGGCCAATGCGCTGGGGACCAGCGATCGTCGGCGGCGAGTGCGGCGGCGATGTCCGGGGTCACCTGGGAGGTGGTGGCGGTGCGGGTCTCGATGCGGGTGACGGTGTCGGCCAGTGGCGCGGCACAGACCAGTTCGGTCAGCGGACAGGAACCCTGCGCGGCCAGTGCCCGGACCCGGTCGCGTTGGCGCGGATCACCCCAGGTGCCGTCGAGAAGCACCGAACGGCCCAGGGACACCGTGCGGTGGGCCCGTTCGAGCAGCGCGTCGTAGACGGCGGCGATGTTCTCCGCGCGGTAAAGGCCGGCGCCGAGGGTTCCGGGGGCGCCGCTGATCTCACCGGCCACGGCCAACTCCGCACGAACGTCGTCGGTGGACAGTACGACCGCATCGAGCGGCCCGGCCAGCGCCCGGGCCAGGGTGGACTTCCCGGTACCGGGCGCCCCGGCGACCACGATCAGCCGGACCGCGCCGCGGCGCAGATGATCCAGCGCGATACCGAGGTGACGGACGGCGTCGGGGACGGCCTCGGGGTGGCCCTGGGTGTAGCGGACGCAGTCGACCTTGGCACGGACCACCGCCCGGTAGGCGATGGAGAAGTGCCACAGCGACCCCGGCCCGTCGTCGCCGGTCAGGTCCAGGTAGCGATCCACGAAGAAACCGGCCAGGTCGGGCCGGCCCAGATACTCCAGGTCCATCGCCAGAAACGCGGCATCGTCGATGACGTCGACGTAGCGCAACCGATCGTCGAACTCCAGACAGTCCAACAGTTCCGGGCCCGTGGGCAGACAGAAGATGTCATCGGCGAGCAGGTCGGCGTGGCCGTCGACGATCCGCCCGCCGGCGATCCGGGTGGCGAACAAATCCTGCCGTCCGGCGATGAATTGCGTTGCCAGCACGCCGATCTCCGCAACAGCAGCCCCGTCGAGACCGGGCACCGCGCCGCCTGCGTAGCGCTGCAATTCGGCGACGTTCTCCTGCCAGCGCCCGGTGACCGCGTCCACCCGGGCTTCGTCGTCGATCCGGGGACCCCGGTCGGCCTCGGTGTGAAACCGTGCCAGCACCGCGGCCACCGCGGCCAGTTCGCCGGAGATATCGGACCCACCGCGTACCAGGGTGGCCAACCGGCGGTCGTCGGGATGACGGCGCATCACGATCACCGGTTCGGTCTCGCCGGACGGTGCCGTGAATCGGCCCAATCCGAGGTAGCTGCCCGGAGCAAGCCGACGGTTGAGCATCACTTCCCGGGTACACGCCTGAATGCGCCGGTCCACGGTGGAGAAGTCCAGGAAATCGGTGACGACGGACTTCTTCACCTTGTAGGCCAGTTCGCCCACCAGGAAGACCATCCCGGTGTGGGTCTCGGCCACCTCAGCCATCGGCCCCCTATCGGTGCGTCATTCGGGCCCGGCACCGATCCTGCCCGGCCCGACTCCCCTGTGCCGAGAGTACAAAGACCCCGCCCGGCCCGGGCCGATCTGTGCCGGGAGATCTCAGCCGGTCGAGCGGTTCGCCTCGACCCGCCGTTTGATACCGAGCAGCATCCCCCGGGTCATCAGGGCAAGCACCGGGCCGCCGGCCTCGGCACCCAGCACCTCGCCGGGCGCGCGCATCCGGGAACGGGACCGCACCAGCAGCCGGCAACGGTCCTCCCAGCGTGGGATCACGTGAAAGGACCAGATCCCGTCCCACGGCAGTTGCGGTGGTTGCAGCCGCAACACGATCGACTGCCCTTCGGTGACCTGCGCGACCGGTAGTGCGATTCCGTCGGACAGCCCCATCCAGCCGCGGGGTACCACCCGGATCACATCGCCGACCTCGAGGTGCTGCCATTCGGGATGAATCCGGTCGGCGTTGCGGTACTTGAGGCCGACCAGGTTCTCCAGCCCCTCGTAGCTGTACAAGCCCCCGCGGTCCTGGCCCATCTGCACCAGCCACGGCCACACGTCAGCGGCCGGCGCGTCGATCCACACGCCCTCGGTGGTCTGGACAGCCGGTTGTCCGATGAGCTCATCACCGGGCAGCGGCGTCTGGCACTCGTCCTTGGTGGTCCCCCAGTTCCGGTAGAACTGGCGGGCCGCCACCAATCCCGCGCCGGCGGCCACCGAACCGATCAATCGCATCACCACAGCTCCAGTCTTACCCGGCTGGTGCGCAGACGGCCAACGCGCACGGTGGGGACTTCGGCCCCTACCGTCGACGTCGGTCGGCGTGCTGCAATCGGCACAGGACGGCGGGAAGTGTCTGATCCCGCTCCTCCTGTGGGAAGGGGTCGCTATGGCCGGCGCCAAGGGTATTCGCCGACAGCAACCACGCCGGGTGTTCCGGGACCGAAAAGAAGCCGGGCAGGTGCTGGCAGGTCTGCTCGGCACCTACCGCGGCCGGCCCGATGTGCTGGTGCTCGGGTTGGCCCGTGGCGGGCTTCCCGTCGCCTACGAGGTGGCCCGGGCACTGGGTGCTCCGCTCGATGCGTTCATCGTCCGCAAGCTGGGCGCACCCGGCCACGAGGAGTTCGCGGTGGGCGCCCTGGCCAGCGGCGGGCGGGTCGTGGTCAACGACGACGTGCTGCGCGGCTTGCGGGTCTCCCCCGCCCAACTGCGGGAGATCGCCGACCGGGAGGCACGCGAACTGCTCCGCCGGGAGGCCGCCTACCGCGGGGATCGGCCTCCGCCGGACGTCACCGGTAAGACGGTGATCCTCGTCGACGACGGCCTGGCCACCGGATCGTCCATGCTGGCGGCGGTGCAAGCGCTACGGGAGTCCGAACCGGCTGCCATCGTCGTCGCGGTTCCCGCCGCACCGGAGTCCACCTGCCGGGAGTTCGCCGCGATCGTCGAGGACATGGTGTGCGCGTCGATGCCGACGCCGTTCCTCGCCGTCGGCGAGTCGTTCTGGGATTTCACCCAGGTCACCGATGAGGAGGTCCGCGAACTGCTGGCCCGTCCGACCGGTGCGGAGACCACCGCTCCGGTAACCGGACCCGCCGACCTGGTGGCAGCCGTGGCCATCGCCGCACCGGGCGGGGTGCCGCCCAAGGAGGTGTTGTTCGACCTCGTCGGAGACGCGCGGGTGGTGCTGATCGGCGAGAGTTCCCACGGCACTCACGAGTTCTACGACGCGCGGGCCCAGATGACTCGATGGCTGATCGAGGAGAAGGGCTTCACCGCGGTCGCCGCCGAAGCGGACTGGCCGGACGCCTACCGGGTCAACCGGTACGTGCAGGGGTCGGGTTCCGACACCACGCCGGATGAGGCCCTGCGCGGGTTCCAGCGGTTCCCGGCCTGGATGTGGCGCAACACCGTGCTGCGCGACTTCGTGGAGTGGCTGCGCTGGCATAACGGGCGCTGCCTGGCCGACGGCCGCCGCACCACCGGGTTCTACGGCCTGGACCTCTACAGCCTGCACCGGTCCATGCAGGAGGTGATCGGCTACCTCGACGGGGTCGACCCGGCTGCCGCGACCCGGGCGCGGGCCCGCTATGCGTGTTTCGACCACTCCTCCGGCGAGGACGGTCAGGCCTACGGATACGCGGCCGCCTTCGGCGCCGGACCGAACTGCGAGCGCCAGGCCGTCGAGCAGCTCGTCGAGATACAGCGCAGCGCGGCGGCCTTCCTCAGCCGCGACGGCGCGCCCGCCGAGGACGAGTTGTTCTACGCCCGCCAGAACGCCGTCACCGTACGCGACGCCGAGGCGTACTACCGCAGCATGTTCAGGGGCCGGGTGACGTCCTGGAACATGCGCGACACCCACATGGCATCGACGCTCGACGCGCTGATCGAGCATCTCGATCGACACGGCGGGAGCAGCGGTGCGAACCCACAGCCGGCCCGGGTGGTGGTGTGGGCGCACAACTCCCATGTCGGCGACGCCCGGGCCACCGAGGTCGCCGCCGACGGCCAGCTCACCATCGGTCAGCTGGCCCGGGAGCGGTTCGGCCCGGAGTGCCGGCTGATCGGTTTCTCCACCTACTCGGGCACCGTGACCGCCGCCAGCGAGTGGGGCGGGATCGCGCAGCGCAAAGTCGTGCGTCCGGCGCTGGCGGGCAGTATCGAGGAGTTGTTGCACCAGTCCGGCCGGGGCGATTTCTGGGTGACCATGCACGACGGATCCCCGGCGGCACATGCCCTCGACGTGGTCCGGCTCAGCCGGGCCATCGGGGTGATCTACCTGCCCCAGACGGAGCGACAGAGCCACTACTTCCACGTGCGACCCTCGGATCAGTTCGACGCGATGATTCACGTCGACGACACCCGCGCACTGGAACCGCTGGAGCCCACCAGCGTCTGGGTCGCCGGCCAGAACCCGGAGACCTACCCGAGCGGTCTCTAGGAAGTCTGTAGGAATGTAGAGATGACCCCGCCGAACCGGATCGTCACGTTATGCATGAACCCGGCCCTCGACATCGCGACGAGCATCCCGCTGATCGGCCCGACCCACAAGATGCGCTGCGCCGCGCCGAGGTACCACCCCGGCGGCGGCGGGATCAACGTCGCTCGCGTCGCTCATGTGCTGGGGGTGCCGGCCACCACGGTGTTCCCGGCCGGGGGCCATTCCGGTGAAGCGGTTCACGACCTCCTGATGTCCGAGGGCCTGACGATGCGCCGGGTACGCGTCGGCGGCCCCACCCGAGAGAATTTCAACGTCAACGAGGAGACCACCGACCAGCAGTACCGGTTCGTGCTACCCGGTCCGCACCTCACCGCGGCCGAGCAGACCGAGTGCCTGGCATACCTGCGCCGGGAGGTGTCATCGGCATCGCAGAATCCGGGGCAGAATCCGGGGCAGAATCCGGGGCAGGATCTGGGGCAGGCGGTCGTGGTGGCCAGCGGAAGCCTGCCGCCCGGCGTGCCACTGGACTTCTATCAGCGGGTGGCGGACCTCTGCGAGGAACTGAACGCGACGCTGCTGCTGGACACCTCCGGCGGCGGTCTGCGGAACGTCGATTCCGGGGTGTTCCTGCTCAAGCCCAGCGCCCGGGAGCTTCGGGAGTACGCGGACCGGCCGCTGAACACCGAGGCCGAGCAGGTCGCCGTCGCCTTGGAGATCGTGGCCCGCGGTATCGCCCGGCACGTCCTGGTGTCGATGGGGGCCGATGGCGCGGTGCTGGTGTCCGAAGGCCGGGCGCAGCGATTCGCCGCGGTCCCGATACCCCCGGGCGGCAGCGGTGTCGGTGCGGGCGACGCCATGGTCGCCGGCGTGGCGGTGGGAATGATCCGGGGCTGGCCGGTGGAACAGGCGGTCCGACTGGGCATCGCCGCCGGGTCGGCCACCCTGCTGACCCCGGGCAACGCGACCTGTACTCGCCCGGACACCGAGCGGCTGTTCGGGCAGACTAAGGAGCCGGTAGACGTCGAACTGGCACCCGGGAGGCCGTGATGCCCGAACAGCCCGGACCGTTCATCCCGCCGACCGTGGTGGTGGGCGTCGACGGATCACGCGCCGGCGTCCGGGCCGCGGTGTGGGCCATCGACGAAGCGACCAGCCGAGACATCCCTCTGCACCTGCTGGCGGTCACCGACGACACCGCGGGCACGCCCCCGGACAGCGCCACCTCCGAAGCCCACACCGCCCTGCACGCGGCCGCCGCCGCCGTGCAGGCGGCCGGGAAGCCGGTACGGGTGGTCCGCGAGGTGCTGACCGGCTCGCCCACCCTGTGCCTCCTGAAGTCCTCCCGCACCGCAGCAATGGTGTGCGTCGGCGCCCTTGGGCTGCGGCACTTCGGCAGCCACCGGATCGGTTCGACCGCCGCCGCCCTGGTGGCCTCGGCGCAGTGCCCGGTCGCGGTGGTACGCGGTGGCGAACCGACCGATCCGGGCTGGGTGGTGGTCGAGGTCGACGACACCCCGCAGAGCGCGGCGGTGCTGCAGTTCGCCGTGACCGAGGCGCGGTTGCGGGGCGCCCCCCTGCGCGCACTGGGCGGCTGGCAGTCGCGCTACACCGACGTCCACGACACCCACGCGGTGTCGGAGGGAAACCGGTTGGTGCGTGCCCAGCTCGACCGGCGGCTCTCGGAGTGGCGGCGGCGCTACCCCGACCTCGATGTGAAACCGGTGGCCGTGCACGGGAGCATGCTGCACTACCTGTCCCGCAACGCCGAGTCGATCCAGCTGGTGGTGGTCGGCGCCCGCAGCGCCGAGGCGGTCGGTGAGCTACTCGGTCCGGCCGGCCAGGCCGCCCTGCAGGACACCGACTGTTCGGTGCTTGTCGTCGACCGGCAACGGTTGCTGTGAGACCGCGTTATCGTGACTGGCCATGGGCTCGTCCAGCGTCACCGTCTTTCTCGTCGACGACCATGAGGTCGTTCGGCGGGGCCTGATCGACCTGTTGGGCACCGACCCCGATCTGGAGGTGATCGGTGAAGCCGGGTCCGTCGTCCAGGCGATGGCACAGATTCCGGTGCTGAAGCCTGACGTCGCGGTTCTCGATGTTCGCCTGCCCGACGGCAACGGCATCGAACTGTGCCGCGACCTGCTGTCGAAGATGCCCGAGTTGCGCTGCCTGATGCTGACGTCGTTCACCTCGGACGAGGCGATGCTCGATGCCATCCTGGCCGGGGCCAGCGGGTACGTCGTCAAGGACATCAAGGGCATGGAGCTGGCCCAGGCCATCAAGGATGTCGGCGCCGGACGGTCGCTGCTGGACAACCGCGCCGCCGCCGCGCTGATGGCCAAACTGCGCGGCGCCGCCGAGCGCACCGATCCGCTCTCCGGTCTGACCGAGCAGGAAAGGGTCCTGCTCAGCCTGCTCGGGGAGGGTTTGACCAATAAACAGATCGCCGCCCGGATGTTCCTCGCGGAGAAGACCGTCAAGAACTACGTGTCCCGGCTACTGGCCAAACTCGGCATGGAGCGGCGCACCCAGGCTGCGGTGTTCGTCTCCAAACTCGACCAGCAGCGCCGCCGCGACGGCTGAACATGCCTGACAACGCCAAGCGAAAGCGGCAACGGGCTGACCTGCGCGACCCCTCCTATCCGCAACTTCGGCTCGACGGCCTGGTCGACGCGATGCTGGCGGTCACTGCCGGCCTCGACCTCGAGGCCACCCTGCACACCATCGTCCGGACGGCAACCGAACTGGTCCACGCCCGCTACGGCGCGCTCGGCATCCGCGACTCCCACGACTCCCACAACTCCCACAACATCGTCGACTTCATCGCCGTGGGAATGGACGAGACGCAGCGCACCGCAATCGGCCGCCCCCCGCAGGGACGCGGGGTGTTGGGCGTACTGCTCGACGACCCGACCCCGATCCGACTGGCCGATATCCGCACGCACCCGGCCTCCGTGGGCTTTCCATCCGGGCATCCTCCGATGCGGACGTTCCTGGGTGTCCCGGTACGGATCCGGGACGAGATTTACGGCAACCTCTACCTGGCGGAGAAGGCCGGCGGTGCGCCGTTCACCGAGGACGACGAAATCCTGGTCGAGGCCCTGGCGGCGGCCGCCGGAATAGCGGTCGACAACGCGCGACTCTACGAACAGTCCCGAACCCGGCAATCCTGGATCGAGGCGACCCGCGATATCGCCACCGAAATGCTCGCGGGCGATGAACCGGCCCGGGTGTTCCGGCTGATCGCCGATCGTGCGCTTGGCCTCACCGCCGCCGACGCGGTGGTGGTCGCGGTCCCCGCCGACACCGCGGCACCGGACCCCGGCAGCGACGAACTCGTCGTCGCGGCGACCGCCGGCGACCCTGTCGGCGTTTCCCCGTCCCTACCGATCCCGTTGTGCGACAACCTGATCGGGGCCATCTTCACCGACCGGAACCCACGCCGCCTGGATGACTCCGCGAGCCTGGCGGTGACGGTCGACCCATCCGGTCCCGCCATGCTCCTGCCACTGCGGACGACCGGAAATGTCGCCGGAGCCGCTGGCGACACCGTCGCCGGTGTGGTCGTGGTGCTCCGCCACCGCGGCCGCCGACGCTTCACCGAGGATCAACTGACCATGGCGGCCGCCTTCGCCGATCAGGCGACGCTGGCCTGGCAGCTGGCCAACACTCAGCGCCAGATGCGCGAACTCGATGTGCTGGCCGAACGCGACCGGATCGCCCGGGATCTGCACGACCATGTGATCCAACGACTGTTCGCGGTGGGCCTGTCGTTACAGGGTGCGACCGCACGGGCGGTGATACCCGAGGTCCAGCAGCGCCTGGCCGACACCGTCGACGAACTGCAGAACGTCATCGGCGACATCCGCACCACGATCTTCGATCTGCACGGCGGCGCCGCCGGGGCCACCCGACTGCGGCAGCGCATCACCGAAGCCGTCAACAGTTTCGGCCGGTCGGGGGTGCGCACCGCCGTCACCTTCATCGGACCGCTCTCGGTGGTGGAGCCCGTGGTGGCCGATCACGCCGAGTCGGTGGTACGCGAGGCCGTCAGCAATGCCGTCCGGCATGCCGGAGCGGGCACTGTGACGGTGACCGTGCGCGTCGAGGACGATTTCAGCATCGAGGTGGCCGACGACGGCTGCGGTGTCCCGGCCGTCGTGACGCCCAGCGGACTGGCCAACCTACGGACGCGCGCCGCGGAAGTAGGCGGTGAACTGCGGCTCAGCGATGTAGCCACCGGAGGGACGGTGCTGCACTGGACCGCGCCACTGCACCTGCCACCCGGGACTCCCTAGTCCGACGTCCCCTAGTCCGACGTCCCTAGTCCGAAGTCCCTAGTCCGAAGTAGCACGACGTCGGGCGACGATCACCGGCACCTTCGCGGCCTGCACCACGGCCGTGCTCACCGAGCCCAGCAGCATCCCGGCGAAGCCGCCGCGGCCGTGGCTGCCGACCACCACCAATTGCGCAGACTGGGACTGTTCGATCAGCTGATGGACGGGCCGGTCGGTCACGACCAACCGGCGCACCAGCACATCGGGATAGCGTTCCTGCCAGCCCGCCAACCGCTCACCGAGGGTCTCCTCCCCCATCTCCTGCAGGGTCGACCAGTCGGTGCCGGGGAACTCGAACACCGCGTCGTCACTCCAGGCGTGCACAGCCAACAGGTCCACACCGCGCAGCGAGGCCTCCTCGAAGGCGATCTCCAGGGCGTCCACCGAGGCCGGCGAACCGTCGACGCCGACCACCACCGGAGCCTTGGCGGGATGCGGAATCATCGGGTCCTCGTCATGGATGACGGCGACCGGGCACACAGCGTGATGAACCAGACCCCCGCTCACCGAGCCCAACAGGCGGCGGGCCAGCCTGCCCCGGCCACGACAGCCGACGACCAACAACTCAGCGTTGTGCGACTCCT
>Ga0116183_1005129_pt1 | contig 12554 bp, 8 predicted proteins | sample AD_UKC078_MetaG_FD_89753 | JGI IMG/M metagenome (GOLD analysis project Ga0116183, IMG submission 89753) | Active sludge microbial communities of municipal wastewater-treating anaerobic digesters from USA - AD_UKC078_MetaG | ecosystem: Engineered > Bioreactor > Anaerobic > Digestate | place: USA... | reverse complement strand
TATACTTACAAAGTATAACAGGACATTAATTTATAAAAAAAAATAAATTTATACTTAAAATAAAGTTTGAAACTTAATATTGTTAATTAAATTTGCAACCTAATTTTAAATAATGAGGAAAAAGTTTATAATAAATTTAGCTTTCCTTCTTTTATTAAATCTTTTAATAAAACCATTTTGGATTTTTGGAGTCGAACGCTCGGTGCAAAATATTGTTGGCTCTGAAGAATTTGGATTTTATTTTTCGTTATTTAATTTTTCACTTTTGTTAAATATTATTCTTGACTTAGGAATTACAAACTTTAACAATAGAAATATTTCGCAAAATCCACAACTTTTACGCAAACATGTCTCAAATATAGTTTCACTAAAATTAATATTAGCTTTGGTTTATGCTGTGCTAACTATTGGGGCTGCTCTAATTATAGGTTACGACTCACGACAATTAGGAATATTATCAATATTAATTTTAAATCAATTTTTATCCTCATTAGTTTTATATTTGAGATCTAATATTAGCGGACTGCAATTATTTAAAACCGACAGCTTGGTTTCAGTGCTCGATAGGTTTATAATGATAGTTGTCTGTAGTATTATTATTTGGGGAAATGTTACCGACAAACCTATGAAAATAGAATGGTTTGTGTTAACTCAAACATTTGCTTATTTAACAACTGCTATAGTTGCATTTGCTATTGTTGTTTATAAAGCAAAATTCTTTAAATTAAATTTTGATTTTAGATTTTTTAGAGTTTTTTTGCGACAAAGCTATCCATATGCCTTATTAATTTTATTGATGGCTTTTTACAATAGAATAGATTCGGTAATGTTGGAAAGACTTTTGCCAGACGGTAAGCATCAAGCAGGAATTTATGCTCAAGCCTATAGAATATTAGAAGCAGCATCAATGTTGCCATATCTGTTTTCTATACTGCTTTTGCCAATGTTCTCGAAAATGCTAAAGAAAAAAGAAAATATTACCGAATTAGCAAAATTGTCTTTCTCAATGATTTTAGTTCCTGCTATATTTTTAGTTAGTGTTTGTTATTTTTTTAGCGAACAAATAATGGATTTAATGTATTGGCAACACGTTGATGTTAGCTCGCAAACTTTAAGTTTTTTAATGATAGGTTTTATAGGAATAAGTACTACTTATATTTTTGGGACATTGCTAACTGCAAACGGTAGTATGAAACAATTAAATACAATGGCTTTTGTTGGAATGCTTTTAAATATAGCTCTTAATTTAATTCTTATTCCACGTTTGCAAGTAATAGGCTCTGCTATAGCTGGAATGATAACACAATTGTTTACAGGGTTTTCTCAACTTATTTTGGCAAAATACGTGTTCAAATTTAAAATCAATTACAAATTAATCTTATCTATATTAGTTTTTGTTGCGATTGTATTAGTTTCAACAATGCTGTTGAGTAACTTGGATATGAACTGGATAAAAATAGTAGTAATTGTGGGATTAATTTCTTTAGCTGCATCGTTTGCAACTAGACTGTTTAAAGTAAAAGATATTTACAAATTATTAAAGGAAAGAGAATAAACTAATCTATATTTTAAATTAAATATAAATTTAACACAACTTATTCTTGAAAAAAACTAAATCATAAAAAAAATATCTATCTTTGCATTTAGCTAAAGTAAATCAAACTGTAAAATGGCAAAAAATAATATAGAATTATCAATTGTCCTTCCTGTTTATAATGAGGAAAATAATATTGATTTACTTTTTACTCGCATAATTTCGAGTGTTGAGCAATTAAAATGTAATTATGAAATTATTTTTGTAAACGATGGAAGCGTTGACAATTCTTTAGAAATAATAATAAATTTATCTAAAAATAATCCTAATGTAAAATACATTGATTTTAGCAGAAATTTCGGGCATCAAATTGCAATTTATGCTGGAATGGAAAAATCAAAAGGGAATTATGTAGTTATAATGGATTCGGATTTACAAGACCCCCCCGAAGAAATAATAAATCTTTATAACACAGTAAAACAAGGATTTGATGTAGTTCATGCAAAACGCAAAATAAGAAAAGGAGAAACTATATTTAAAAAATTGACAGCTAAAATTTATTATCGATTATTGAGAAAAATTACTAAATGCAACATACCTGTTGATGTGGGAGATTTTAGAATAATTTCTAAAAAAGTAGTTAATATTTTAAAACAAATGCCAGAGCAAGAAAAATATTTGCGTGGACAAATTGCTTGGGTAGGATTTAAGCAAACTTTTGTAGAATATGATAGAGACCAAAGAGCAGAAGGAAAAACTAAATTTTCAATAGCAAAAATGACAAAGTTTGCTATTGATGGAATAACATCTTTCTCTAACTTCCCTTTGAGATTTGCAACTTATCTAGGTTTTTTTGTTAGCATAATTTCTTTTGTACTAATACTTTGGGCTCTGTATCAACGATTTATAGCCAAAGAATATGTGCAGGGGTGGACATCAATAATTTTAAGTGTTTTATTTATGGGAGGAATTATGCTAATAACAATAGGAATTATTGGCGAATACATTAGTAGAATGGGTAGTAATATTAGAAAACGCCCTTTGTACATCATTAATGAAACAAATTTAGATGATGAGGAAGAAGATAAAAAAGAAACAAATTAAAATATTATTATTTATTTTATTGTTTGTCGCTATACCTTTTGTAATATACATTCTGGGTAATAAATTTGAGAATAGATTTAAAAATAAAGAAACTATTATTACTGGTGGTTTTAAACCTATAAGTTTTTTCTTGAGTTTTGAAAATAATGAATACTTAAACGAAACTCACAATATAACTAACTTAAAATTTTTATCTGGGCGTAAATCTGTATTTATTGACCAAAACGGTGGGCAAAGTCCTATTATCACAATCCCTATACCCGATTACGCAAACATAAAATATAACAATATCAACTGTAATTTTTGGCTTTTGTCAGATACAAGTTTTATAAATTCTTTGTTTGTGTTTGCAATTGTAGATACCAACAATATTGTACTTGAGCGACAAGAGAGAGCAATAGAAGCTAAAAACTTAAATTCAATAAATTGGTATAACTTTAACGAAAACTTCAATATTCCAACTCAATACTTAAACTCGCAGCACTTTTTGCAAATGTTTATCTACAATACGTCAGAGCAAAGTTCGAATTTGTATTTTGATGATTTGGAAATTGTGTTTGAAAAAGAAAATGAAATTCATAAGACTAAAGCACTTATTGTTGATTTTGAAGATGATAAATTTAAAAAAATTAGTTCAAAATACTATTTCTCAGGTAATTTTAGTAGTTATGCAAGTGGTATAAACGATTATTCAGAACAAATTACATTAGATTTTGAAGATATTAACTACAAAAATTTAAAAAAAATATTACTTAACTTAAATTATTTGAGCGAATCAGAAGATTTAGATGCGGTTTTTATTGTTTCCATCTGCGACACAAGCAATACAGAGATTTTTTGTAGTGAATTAGAACTTCCTAAAAACAAAGATTTTAAAATTGGAAACTGGGAAAATATTACTACAGAGATTGTTACACCAAAAAGTATTATTGATAAAGGAAGTTATTTTATATTTTACTTGTGGAATAAAAACTCTAATACTGTATTTGTTGATGATATATATATGATATTTAAAGAGTTTTCGATTGAGTATGGAAATAAACCTACTGCTCACAATTTTGTTTTAAACCCAAATTTTCAAATCAAAAAAAATCAAGCACCATACAACTTTTATTATTTAAATCGTGAAAAGCAATTTGCAAACAAGGGAGCAGAACTAAGTAAATTCTTTACTGATTTTGATAAAATTTTAATTGGCAATTATAGAAACGACACAAATTTAAACCAAATTTTAGCTATAAATGCTAACGATATTGTGTTTTATGATTTTAAAAATCAAACAAAAATTAAACATAATTTACAAAATTTGAATAATTTGCAATTTTTTACAGACGGACAAAACATATTTTTACATCAAACTAAAACAAAGAATATAGGTTTATATAAAATTAATTTTTCAACAAATAGTTTGGATTTGGAAACTGAAATAGTGTATAATTTCGAAAATAAAATTTCTGAAATATTTACAATTAATGATAGTATAATTTCAATATTTGACAATTTAGGAAATGTATATGATTATTTGAAAAAAGATGGAAAATATTCTTTGATAAAAACATCAAAATTAATTTCATGTTCTGAAGATAATTTAAAACTATTAAAATCAAATTTTTACAGTAAAGAAACAGAAGAAGTTTTAATTATTTTTCAAGAAAAAGGAAAAGTAAAATATGAATTTTTTAATTATTGTATCAATAAAAAAGAGTGGCAACATTCAATCAATTGTTCTAATAAGTCAACACAATATTTTGATAAATTAGATTTTCAGTCTGAATATTTTTTAATAGACTACAATGGAGATGGTATTTTTGAACTATTGAAATTTGACAGAACAAATAAATTTAACTTGAAATTACTAGATTTTGATTTTAGAAGCTACAAAATACTTTATGAAATTGATTTTAAAGGATTTGAAAACAGTCAAAATCCAAAATATTACGAAAAAGTGAAAATTTTAACAGGCAATTTTACTAATGATCAAAGTTATGAAGTGATGATTTTTCAAGACAATGTAAATAAAGTAGATTGGTTAAACCAAAAAACAGAAATATATTCATTCGGCAAATAAAATGAAAATTTATAAAACTCTTATATTATCTTTAATTACGCTATTGCTAGTTTCTTGTGGTGGAGAAAAGAAAAAAACTTATGATTATAGCATTTCTGAAATTAATTTTTTAGCTAATTACGATTCTAAAGAATTAGATCTTGATTATGAGAATGCGTTAGGAGGTTTTACAATTCCAACAAAAAACCAAACAGAAAGTGGATATTTTAATTTTAATTTTAAACTTACAAATAACTCAAGCCACGAAAAAGAATACTTTTATAAAATCTATTATCAAAATGAGTCGTATAAAATTCAGGAATATGATGCTAAAAATAAAACCCAACAAGCTCAATATGTCGAAGAAAATTTTTATGGCTCTTGGGAAGACACAAACATCGGATTTAAAAGCTTAGGAAAAATTCGTCCTGCAGATCATCTTAGCCTTACCGATTCTTTTCGTATAGTAGGTAATCCTAGAAATGAAGAAAAATATTTTTTCTATGGCGAAAATGACAGATGGAAACGTAATCCACGAGTAGGAGAATATAGTTTTATGTTAGTAATTGTTGATGAGGAGAATATTATGCAAATCCCTGAATACATAAAACATATAAATTTGTTAAAAGACAGTACAAATTTTGTGTCGCCATATTATTACTTTCTTTATGGAGAAGGAAAAGACATAAAAAATTGCTTTGTAAGTTTAGAGGAAAATGCCTTGAAAGTTGTTGCTAAACCCAATTTAGGTGGTGGAATTTATGTAAATCATTACATGTTTGATGAAACTAAAGAAGATTTAGGCAAATACCAATCTTGTAATTGCAACAATAATTCAATGAAAGAAAAAGCACATTTCGAACAGTTTTTACATTATATAGACGAATCTTCTAGACTGCATAATGTTCCAGTAATTAAAGATGTTTTAAGTGAAAATTTTACAAATGAAGAATACAATTGGCTTTCTGCTTTTTATGAAATTGAAGATAGAATTACTGTGCTTCCTCAACTAGCGCAATATCCTTGCGAAACTGTTAAGAGTGATTCTATTAGTAATAAAATTATAATACGTAATCCTGCCTCGACATATGGTAATTGGCAAAAACAAAATGTAGGCATAATTGCTCGACATGGATTTGTGTATGGAAAATATACTGTAAAAGCTAAACTTACAAGTTTGTTAAATAAAGATAATGTTTGGAACGGTATTACTAATGCAATATGGTTAATAAATCAAAAAGGTCGAGGCAATGAAACAGGTTGGAATTTAAGACGTTCTTGCAACAAAAATGGATATATGAAAACTTATTGGGGAGGAAGAAATGACGAAAGAGTTGAAAAAGTTGATTATTCCGAAATAGATTTTGAAATTTTAAAAACAATATCATATTGTTCCAAAAAGAAAAAAACTCCCACAAAATCATATTTTAAAACTTTCCCAGATAAAATAAGTTCGTGGAATCCAGAAATGCCCGAAGATATTAAAAAAGATGAAGGAAAAATAGCTGTTTCTTGTACAAATTGGGATATGGCTTGCTGGGAACCAAAAAACTTTTCAACAGGTTGCCACAAAATAAAATATAATAAAAAAACATTTAATGTTCATAGATGGGATAAGTCATACAGAGCTGTAACATCAAAATATATGGTTCCAAATGACGATGTCTTTGGAGGTGATTATTATTATTTTCAAATTGATTGGCAACCAGACAAAATTATATGGAGAATAGGACCAGAAAAAGATAAACTTTACGAAGTTGGATATGTTGATAACACAATTACTATGGTTCCAAATAATCAAATGACACTAATCATTACTCAAGAGTTTCATAACACAAATTGGTGGCCCGGCTCGCCTTATGAGCAAGAAAATATTCCATTCCCAGCAAAAGATTATGTTGGAGAAATTTATGAAATTACAATTGAATAAATTGAAAAATTGAGATTAAAAATTTTTTATACGAATTTTAAAAAAAATATCAATTAAAACAACTATTTTTGTTTTTTTTCGTCATTAGATATGAAAATGTTAAAATATTTAATATCTTTACAAACTAAATAAAATTTTTAAAATAAAATGGGAGAGATAAAAATGAGAAGTATTTTTATTTTTTTACTTATGCTTGTTGCAAATGTAGCTGTCTCTCAAGTAGTTTCAGATACAGTGGTTAAAAACTTAGGTAAAGTTAATTCCGACTTTGTTTATGATGAAGACAATTTGGTCTTAATACCAAATACTAATATCAAATTGCAAGCACCCGAATATTTTTTAGTAAGTGAAAATATTCCAGGACTTGTACATCCAGGCTCGTCAACCACAGTGCAGGTGCAAGAAATTACTGGTACATCTTATGTTATGATAAGTCAAGCTATGACAAGTGAGCATTTCGCAAGTCAAGGAGTAAGACTTATATCTGCAAATGAGGTTACAATGCAAGATGGTAAAGGCGGTATTTTGTATCTTGTTGAATTTGAAGCAAGCGGTATAATTTATGAAAGACTAATGCTTTTTGCAGGAGATTATAACAATACAATTTGGATAAATGCAAATTATCCAAAATCTGCAAAATATTTACTTCAAGATATTTTAACTCAAAGTTTATTAACAGCTCAATATATTAAACAATAGTTATTATGGTAAGAAAATTTTTAATCGTATTAGCAATATTTATATTTTGTGGATTTGGGTTAACAAAAGCCCAAAATATACTTATCCACGAAATTCCATATAGTACTCATCACCAAGATATGTGGGGCGTTGGCGAAGCTTTTAGTTTAGATTTTGATTATGACTTGTTTAATATAGCTGTGCAAGATGGTTTTAATGTTGGAGAAATTACTACAATATTCGGACAGCAATTTGGTATAATTGTTGACATGGGATTTTATATATTTTTACGTTCAACTTTTAGTATTCATGGATTTACGTTAGGTTCGGTTGATGTTGATTATCCCGTTAGAATTACTTGGGATTTCCCTGATGACTATACTTTTGATCATGGCGAAACTATAACTATAAATTCTTCTTATGAAGTGTTAGATGGTTGGGCTTTAGATACTCATTTCCCAACAGCAGGGATAATAGCACTTGATCTAGAATATGGATTTGGCTTGCATCTTGATATTATTGTTTGTTTGTTTGATTGCGAAACCATTCCTATTCTTCCACCAATAAATATTCCTGTAGTACCATATTCTACAGATCCATTACCACATGACTCTATAGCAATTTTTTACTTAAACGGGCAAACTGGCGAAGTTGCATACCCTTGTTTAGACCCAGTTACAGACCTTCCTAGCATTTGCAATGATGATCTTTTACCCATTGTTATTCCAGATTGGTTTGGAATTGGATTAACTGGTGAAATTGATATACCTTATGTAGAAACAGAAGATTGGCTAGATCCTAATACTCAATGCCTGCATGCTCATGGAAGTGATGAATGGTTATGGTTTAATCTAAATATTCTAGAATTTCTTTCATTTATTGCAGGATTCATACCTCCTCCAAATGGACCAGCAATTCAACAAGCTATTGATATTATAGGTGGACAAACCATAGAATATGAAATAATGGCAGGAGTTACGGCTACTATTGAGTATTTTATTTTACACTTAGATTTACATATGTCGAGTCATATGACACAAGACTTTGCGTTTTGTCCAACAATATTAGCAACTCTTAGATTCCCAATCGATTTACCATATAGTGAAACAGACCCTGCTAATGGAAATGCTGTCGTAGCTGAAGGTGTAAATGATACTATTACTATGATAGTAAATAATGATTTACATATTACTTATCCATGTTATGAGTGGGATTCTATGGAAGTTTATGATATCACTTACGACATTATTAGCACTTTTACAAACCACACTTGGGACTCAATAGCTTTTGATTTTATCTTAGAGGCAATATTCTTTCAAATAACAATACCTACAGATATTTTACCTGTAGCAGAAATGCCAGAGTTTTACTTACCTCAAATACAAGCAAACAATTCAGACTTAGGAAATTATCAATATATAAATGCTTATGCACCAGCAATAACTGCACCAGCAGTTTCTGTTAGTGGTGTTTTTGATGAAAGTGCAGAAGTAAAAGGTATTCGCTCGCAGGCTAAAGATTTAACTTTCTGTTTTCCAACAAATTGTGAACCTTTAATCTCTGAAACTTTCCCTTTGGGCTATATCCCTTTAACTTGGTTTGACGAAACTTGGCTTTTAGAAGGATTTATACAAGATACTGTTTTCCCTGGTACATGGCTTTATCCTTTGCCTGAATTAGATATTGAAGTTACTGGACACGATGTTATTTGCTATGGCGATTCTACTGGAGTAATTACCGTAGAAGCTATAAATAGTTCAGGACCTTTTACTTTTGAATATTCATGGGGAACTGTAAATACACATTTAAGTCCTATTGATGAAATAAATGTACCAGCAGGGTATTATTATATAACTCTAACAGATGTTTATGGCTGTCAAGTTGAAGGCGAAATGAATATAGCTGATGAAAATCCACCTATCTTGTCAAGTTTATACGCCGATGATGTTTTATGTCATGGAGAAGCTACAGGGGCTTTGTATTCTCATGTTTCAGGAGGAGTACCACCATATACATGGCATTGGGAACCTAGCGGAAGAACAGAACAAAATCCAGTTGGTGTTTTTGCAGGATGGCATTATGTAACAATAACCGATGCAGTAGGTTGTGAACACTACGACTCTGTGTTTGTTGACGAGCCAGATGCTCCTCTAACTTTGACTTATACTAGTGGAAACGTTTCTTGTTATGGATACTTTGATGGATATATTGATGTAACTCCAGACGGCGGAACACCACCATATTATTATCAATGGTCAAATGGTCAAATGACACAAGATTTGTATAATATTCCTGCAGGACAATACATTACTACAATAACAGACTCTCATGGATGTACAATTACTGAAACTTTTGAGATTACACAACCAGAGCCATTAGAATTATTTCTATATACTCAAGATGTGTTATGTTATGGAGAAAATACAGGAAGTATTGACTTAGTTGTTACTGGAGGAACACCACCATATAGTTATACTTGGAGTAATAGTTCAACTAGTCAAGATTTATTAGACTTGTTCTATGGAATTTATGTTGTTACTGTAGTAGATGCAAATAATTGTACAGAATATGCTCTAGCTCAAATACAGCAACCTGCATTGCCACTGCATGGAAATATTACACCAACTCATGTAAGATGCTTTGGCGAAGGAAATGGAGTTGCCGATCTAAACGTATTTGGTGGAACACCACCATATTATTTCTCTTGGAGTACTGGAGAAATTAGCGAAGATATATACGATCTGATTCCAGGAATTTATTCTGTTACAATAAATGATGAGCACAATTGCGAAACTGCTGATACTGTACAAATTTTGCAACCTGAAGCACCAATGGCTGGCACAATTTCAGGAAATGATATAACTTGTCATGGAGGAAGTGATGGTAATATTTACATTACAGCACAAGGCGGTCGTCCACCATATCATTTTGAATGGTCAAATGGAAGTTGGGAACAAAATCTAATAAATGTTCCTGCAGGAAACTACACAGTTACTGTTACAGACCAAAGCCATTGTCATTACGAAATGAGTATAGAACTTCATCAACCAGAACAATTTTATGCTCAAATAATGGACGATGTAACAATTTGTTATGGGCAATCAACTGAAATTGGAATAGGAATAATTGAAGGCGGAACACCACCTTATACAATAGTTTGGAGTAACGGAGACCAAGGAACAAGTACTACAGTAAGTCCAACAGAAACAACAACATATACTGCTCATATTGTTGACGCAATATTCTGTGAAAGTCAAACTGTGGAAATTACAGTTAATGTACATGAACCATTAAGTTTAGAAGTGAGAGCAAGTGCAGATATTGTTTGTCCTGGAGATACTGTAAACTTCGAGGTTAATATAGGTGGAGGCGGAATCAATACAGATCAAGTTTGGATAGCTGATAGTTTATGGAATTTACCAGTTAGCATGGCGATATCCCAAGATACAACAATTATTTTCCATGTTTGGGATTCATGCAAATTTAACCACCTAACTAGGTCCATATCAATATCAACTTATCCTTTACCATTGATGAACATAGCAGCTGAACCTACAAATGGATGTTCGCCACTTGAAGTTCAATTCTATGAAAATAGTCCACATATTGGACAAAGATATGTATGGAATTTTGATGACGGAGATTTTGAAAACTTATCTTTTGATAAATATCCAAAACATACTTTCTATAATGCAAGAACATTTAATGTAGGCTTAGAAATTACATCTGTAGATGGCTGTAAACGCGATTCTACAATAGGTATAGTTGTTTTCCCAAATCCAGAAGTAGAGTTTAGAGCTCATACAAACAATGTTACCATGGCTAGTCCATTGATATATTTCACAAACTATACTCATGGTGGCTTCTGGCACAATTGGAGTTTCGGAGACGGAACATTTAGTGACGAAACAAATCCTTCTCACTCTTATTCTATGCCTGGTACATTCCATGTTACTTTAGTGTCAGAATCACTATATGGTTGCGTTGATTCGGCAGGTGTTGATATATATGTTTCAAACGAGTTGGCTGTTTATGCTCCTACTGCGTTTACACCAAACTATGATGACCTGAACGAAACATTTAAAGTGATTGTCAACGGAATAGATGAAGACTCTTACATTTTAATAATATATAACCGTTGGGGTGAAGTAGTGCACCAGTCTGAAGGCTACGAAAAAGAATGGAACGGAAGATTTGGAGATATGGAGTGCCCACCAGGATTGTATGCATGGGTTGTGAAATTCGTTGATAGGTATGGTAATGAACATACATATACAGGGAATGTTACACTGATTAGGTAAAATTAAAATAATGTATAAATAAAAACGCTAAAATTCAAGTTTTAGCGTTTTTATTTTATAGATGTAATTGCATAAGTATTTTTAAAATTTTGTTGGTTAATAGGGATAATAAATAATTATTTTGAAGAAAATTATAATAGTTTTTTATTGTTTAATAGTATGTGTTTGCAATGTTTTTGCAAAAAATTATATCGATTATAATATTAAAATTTTAAAAGCACAAACTTACTTATTAGACATAAAATTTGATTCCGCATTAGTAGTTTATAAAGACGCATTTAATGCTGTAGATAAACCTTTTCCTAAAGATATAGATAATGCCACTTTAGTTGCATATTATTTAGATAGTATTGATTTGATGAAAAATTACATTCAGAAATCTCTTGAACGGGAAAGTTGTATAAGCGAGTTAAAAATAAATATAGCAACTATTATAAAAATGAAACTTTTTGGGAAGAAATGAAAACAGTTTCCATAAAGGCTTGTGAAAGGATTGAGGCGGAAAGTGATTCTATCTACTTATCATTGCAAGAAATGTTTTTGAACGATCAGAAAGCCAGAAAGTCTGTTTTCAATAAAAAGGCTAAAATGAAAGTTGTAGATAGTATAAATACAATAAAACTTAATCGCATAGTTAGCGAAAACTATTATCCAGGTTTTTTAACAATAGGACTGCACAATGCCTATAACGAAATTATTATTACAGATGTGTTGATGCTTCATCTTTCTGTTGATAATTTTGAAAAAATAATTGTAAATGCTATGACACGCGGAGAAGTAACTCCTTATATGGCATGTTATATTTTCATAAGACAATATAAAGCAAATTATAAAACTACTCAAGAACCTGAAGCTATTCCAGATTTGATAAAAAAATGCTTAAAATATTATAAAGGTGAAAAATATGAGCAATTGCAAAAAAAAGGTTTTGATTTTCATGCTATTATTTGATTTTTTTCG
>Ga0116183_1005127_pt1 | contig 12555 bp, 9 predicted proteins | sample AD_UKC078_MetaG_FD_89753 | JGI IMG/M metagenome (GOLD analysis project Ga0116183, IMG submission 89753) | Active sludge microbial communities of municipal wastewater-treating anaerobic digesters from USA - AD_UKC078_MetaG | ecosystem: Engineered > Bioreactor > Anaerobic > Digestate | place: USA... | reverse complement strand
CATCTGCAGTACATTAAGCAGAACCGGCGGGTATTTTGCACAAACCTGCTGACCAGCGGAAAACTGAACGATTATCTGCTTGAGCTAAACGAACAGGCGCGGGAAATCGTTATGCAACAAATTCTATAATTTTCATGGGAAACAGCATTGAAGCAATCCGGCTGTTTCCTTATTTATCTCCACGATAACGTAATAGGTTCTATAACGATTTTGTTCGCAGATAGCCCGTGCAGATATGGCAATATATAGGCATATTATGACGAAAGAAAGTTGTAACACGCTATTATTGTTGAGAACCTCGGGAAGAGTAAAGACCTCCCTGATAGACGCTGAAGATTGTCTTGATATTTGCTCTTTTTTGCCTGTGAGCAGACTCAGTTGCTCCAGATAAAGGTTCAACTCCACTTCAATATGCTTAGTGTGAATATGTGTTAATACAAAATTAAAGTTAAAATATACAAATAGCGCATATTTAATAGACTATAAAGGAATTATTCAAAAATAATAAAAAAAGATATAATTTAACATGAGATAGGAAGTACTTATCAGGTTAATATGGAATTTATTATTTTAGGTACTCCTGAGCAAAGGATGAAAAGAGATCAAGCGAAGGCTGTATGCCTTTTCTTGGATATCTGTGGGTTAGCTGATAGCAGGTTTGAGATTCGGGACCATTTATAATGTCGCATATTTCCATATCTTTCCAAATACTATGATTGGAGCAAGGGATAATTGACCAAGAGTTCGGAATATCCAGAAAATTTATGAGATTATTTATTGAATCTACCGTAATATAGGGCTTTCTGTCGGCAAACCAGTAATTAAGCCAAAGGGAAAAGGATGTGTTCCAGGGAATGCAAATAAAGCTTGATGGATCCAGATCTTTTGGATGAACGGGATTTGCATTCAATTCTCCTCGTTTACGGCGAATAAGCTTCATGGGTTCCTCAAATAAGGCTTCTACCAGAATATCCTGATATTCATAAGAGCGGCGAACATAGGCGATGTCAAGCCTATGGTTTGACAGCTCTACAAATAACTCCTCCGAGTGATGTGTGCCAACGTGAATGGGAATACTGGAATATTGCTGGGCAAAGTCTTTGATGATAGGGGAAAAAACAGTATTGCACAGGCTATCCGTCATTCCTATGTTTATGGTTCGAGTAAGTTGCTTGTTTTTGATGTTTTGAGAGTCTTTCAATAGAGCGAGCCACTGCCTTGCTATAGGAACGAAAGCAAGCCCTTCTTCGGTAAGAGTAATATTCCGCTTCCCCTGAAGTCGATTAATTAGAGTGACTTCAAGTTCCTCCTCGAGGGATTGAAGCCTACGGCTGATAATAGGCTGCGAGATAAAGAGCAGTTTGGAGGCCTTTGACAGACTGCCGGTTTCAACGATGGTAATAAATGCCTCGATGTTGGAGAACTTCATACAATGACCTCCTTTGCGAATATCAATTATATGTATATATATAGTAAATGCATATTTTATAATGTTTGTCAAATGTAACTATACAATACAGAAATAAAGCACCTGAAAGGGGGAAAATGCTATGAAGATAGGCATATGCCAATTCAGCCAGGAAACAAATACTTTCTCATCGGAGCGTTTTGGTTTTTATGATCTTTGTCCAAATGGATGGATTATGCCTTGCAATCTCATTGATAGTTTCCGAAACACTGGCACATATTTAGGCGGGGCAATCAAAGCGGCTGAGGAAGAAGGCGCAGAGATCATACCTATACACAGTGCCGTTTCCACGGCTGGGCCTCTTATGACAGATGAATGTGTGAAATACGTATTGGATACAATATGCAGGGATTTGGAGGAGAAGCTCTGGGAGATGGACGGACTGTTTTTGGCGATGCATGGCGGCGGAGCAGTAAACGACAAAAACGACAATTTAGATTTGGAAGCATATACACTGCGAAGGATAAGAAAGGTAGTTGACGACATGCTGATTATGTCGTCACTTGATATGCACTGCAACATATCTCCCGACATGCTGAAATTGTCAGATGGTCTTTTCCCAATTAAAAATTTTCCACATACAGATTTGGCGGATGCCTCATATCTTGCCACCAAAACGCTCATAAGAGCTATTAGGGGCGAAGTTGAGCCGGTGATGAGTTGGACAAGTATTCCCCAGATTTACCCTAATACCACGACAAGCACCCTTGTATCACCAATGAAGGATTTTAAAGAAAGATTTGAGAAATTTCAGCAGGAACATGGGTATATCGATGTTTCTGTATGTCAAGGGTTTTCCGCCAATGACCAGTATTGGAGCGGCGCATCAGTACTGATAACTGCTGACAGGTCTGCGGGCAACGAATCGAACGAATTGGCGGCTGAGCTTTGGAATGTACGTAAGAAGTTTGAACCCAAACGACTGACGGCGCATGAAGCTATGGATGAAGCTGTCTCAAAAAGAAAAACCGGATATGTCATAATAAATGAAAGTACTGATAATCCGGGAAGCGGTTGCCCCGGCTCAGGAACCCACCTTTTAAGAGAGCTTATCAAGCGCAATATACCGGGAAGTGTATTTATGCATATATGTGATGCAGAAGCGGCAAATGAAGCGCACAAGGCGAAAGTGGGGGATAAAATCAACATTTCCATAGGCGGAAAATCTGACCCTGTATGCGGAGAGCCTATTGTACTGGAAGGCGCGGAGGTACTTAATCTGTCAAATGGCGAAATCAGGTATGTATCTCCAATGAACTATAAAATGAGGAGCTCGTTGGGGCTTTCCGCAAGACTGCGATACGGCAACGTTGAGATAGTAGTAGTGAGTGCAAAAGTACAGAGTCATGACGACAGAAGTCTGCTGGCTACCGGTGCCGATATAGCAGATTATAATCTGGTTTGCCTCAAATCCGCCGTGCATTTCCGTGGGTATTTTCAGGAAAGAGCAGATGCTATTGTAACAGTTGAAACGCCAGGCCTGCGTTCGACCGACTTAAAGTCATACCAATATCAAAATATAAGAAGACCCATATATCCATTGGATGAAATTAATGAGTTCAAGCCGAGATACATTATTAAAAAATTCAGAGACGCCAATTTGATTGAGGAGGTGTAATATGTCAGGTAAAAAAGTGTATCTGGATAATGCCTGCACTTCAATAGTAAATCAGCGGGTGCTTGAAGCTGCTGATAGATATACCGATCTTTATCGTTCATCTGAAAAATCCGCGAGCGATATTACGAGGGAGTGCCGCACTTATCTTGCGGAGGCGAGGAGCGCATGCGCCAAGCTGATAAATTGCAAACCCAACGAAATTGCCCTTGTGGAAAGTACATCACATGCAATGGGCATTATCGGCGGCATGATACCGCTGAAGAAAGGAGAAAACGTATTAATCGCAGATATTGAGTATCAGGCATCAGTTTTGTGCTGGGAGCCAAGGTGCCATGATATAGGCTTTGAAATGCGGGAAGTGAAAACTCAAAACGGGCAGTTGCACCTTAAAGACTTCAAGAGATGTTTTGACGAAAACACAAGGGCAATTATAGTCGCCTCTGTGCAGGAAATCAACGGTTGGCGCACAGATATCAGGGAAATCGCGGACTTTCTGGAAGATAAGGAGTGCTATCTTATAGTAGATGGAATTCAAGAAGTTGGGGCTATGCAGGTGGATGTAAAAAAAATGGGCGCCGATATATACTGTGCGGGAGGGAAAAAGTGGTTAGGCAACCCATTCGGCAAAGGTTTTTTGTATGTGGGCGAAGAGCTTCTGCCAAGGTTTAAACCTGCATTTTATTCATACTTTAAGGTTGAAATGGAAGGGGATTTCCCGGATTATATTACCTACCTTGAAACGCCAACGCGCCACCCCTTTGATTCTTACAGGCTGATTGAAGCGGCGTCAAAATTTGAAAACGGTGGATATGATAACTACCTTGGCGCATTGGGCCTTGCAGAAGCGGTTAATTTACAAATTGAAATAGGCAGTGCCGAAATAGAAAGGAAAATAAAGGAACTAAACAGGTATTATCAGAAAGGACTCGAAAAACTGGGTATAAAGAGCTGCAGCAGCATGGAAGATGCCCATATGTCTTCAATAGTATCGTTTAACTTCGGATTTAAGGATGGAAATATAGAAAAGGAGAGAAGGCTGATACGGTTTTTGCAGGATCGCATGGTGTTTGTATCCCTCAGAAGCACTACGGGAACCGGAGGAATAAGAGCATCGATGCACTATTATAACACCCAGGAAGACATAGATGCATTATTGGAGGGCATAAGGTGCTTCCTTGAACAGGAAGAGAGGAACAGCGGGAGCCGTTAGAACAGGTTAAAAGATGCGATTAATTTAAGGAGGGAAAAAGAGGATGGAAGACAGAAATATGCTTTTTGATGACGCATTGTACCGTGAGGTTCGCAGTAAATTCATAAACCTAGATATAGATCCTATGACCAAGAAGCGGCGGGTGTATTTTGATAACGCGGGAGGAGCCTTCCGCCTAAAAGCTTCAGCCGAAGCGTTTTCCAGGCTGGACGATATGCCGGATTGCCCAGAAAGAGTGCATTATACGGCGGAAAAAATGATTGAGATAATGGCTCGGGCCGAGGAAGATATTAGGAATATATTCAATGCCCATAATGGCGGCGGCATAATTACCATGCTAACCGCCTCGCAGGTTATCTGGAGCCTTACCGGAACTATTGTTGAAAACGTTCCGGGTACAAACGTGGTCACAACAAAGCTGGAACATCCATGTGCCTATGACTCGGCAAGATTCTTTGCAGAAAAGACGGGAAAAGAGTTCCGCGCCGCAGACACAAACCCGGAGACCGGCGGCGTTGATGCAGAGGCCATAGCGAAGTTGATAGATGAAAACACCTGCCTGCTCAGCGTCATTTATGCATCCAATATATCTGGAGCCATACTTGATTTACCGGCAATAGTCAGAGAAGCTAGGAAAATCAAGCCGGATTTACATATAATTGTGGATTCTGTTCAGCACGCGCCTCATGGTATAATTGACGTCGATGCTATGCAATTGGACGGTGTTTCGTTTGCTCCCTATAAATTCTTTGGAGTGAGAGGAAGTGGCATAGGTTATGCCTCTGAACGGGTTACGCGGCTTCCCCATCCAAGGCTGCGTGGGAACAGCGAAAATACATGGAAGCTGGGAAGCCCTGCTCCAGGCCATTATGCGGCTGTTTCGGAGATATTCAATTATGTTTCTTGGTTGGGCAGTCAGGCTTGTGCAATCGACAACAGACGCGATCTTTTTGTAGCTGGCATGGAGAGAATAAAGCATCAGGAGCGCGCGCTGATGCTTCGTATGCTTGAAGGAACGAATGAACAGCTGGGACTCAGATGCATTTCGGCGGTGAAGGTGTATTTCGACAACGTTGATATTGCATCACGGGACTTTATCCTTGCAATAGGGCTAGAGGGCTGGGATTATACCGATGCTGTTCGAGAGTATGAGAAGAGGGGAATAATAGTATTTGAACGGGTTGAATCCAATATTTATTCCGTACGCATGCTAAACTCCTTCGGCATTCCGGGATGCGTAAGAGTATCCCCGTTGCATTGTAACAATGTGGATGAAATTGACTATTTCCTGAAGATGACGGAGGAAATGGCAAATATGAAAAGGTGACTTGGGGTAAAACGGTCTGGAAGCGCAGCAGTCGGCCTTGCAGATACAGTGATAACCATGGGAGAAGAAGCGGCAATTGGCATGAGCCTTGGCTGAACCAGCGCTTTGCTAGTTCAGCTATATATGTTGTTTTACGTATTTCTCAATTTCGGAAATGAAATTGTGGGTCAAGTATTGTTGTTCATGCTTGTTGAAAGAGCGTGTGATGATATAGCTGACACGATTGGGCGGTGGACTTTCTAAAGTTACCCTTTTGCAGATTCCCTTGTTGACCATGCTTTTGGCAGTGTTGTCAGGCACTACTGCCCAGTATTCGCCAGCTCTTAGCGCAGTTTCAATCATAGTTGGCGTGTTGGTCTGCATTGTAGGTTTTGTCCATGCTTTGAACCAAAAGTCATGCCACTGCTTGAACTCCACTCCCCAATTAAGGAAGATTTCTTTATGTGCGTCCAGAGCGGAAGGAGCAACGATTTTTCCTTTTAATTTACTGATGGAATGTACGCAGTACATTTTTTCTGACAGGAACTGCTTTACAGTGATATCCGGATAGGATAAGTTTTGCAGAACTATTCCTACATCGATATCATTGTTTCTTAGCTTTTCGTACATCTCGTCCGTGTGGAGAATATAAAGACTGAAGCATGTGCTGGGATTTTTTTTAAAGAAGGAATAAAAAAAACCGCCTAACAAATGCGTTGCCAAACTGTCTACGCATCCAATTTTGAAGTAGCTGGACGGGCTGTGTTCCTTAAGATCTATCATTTCGTCCCACAGCTCAAGCCATCTTTCAATCTTGGGTAGAAGCAAAAACCCCGTTTCGGTAACTTCGCCTGTAGTCCTCCCCTTTTGACGCAGGAAAAGACAGCAGCCAAGTTCGTCTTCAAGTACCTTCAGCCTGTAACTGATAGTGGACTGGGATGTAAAGAGAACTTTAGCAGTATGAGCAATGTTTTGGGTTTTTGCCAGTACAAGAAATGTTTGGGCCAATTCATAATTCATAAACACACTCTCCAAATATTCAAAAGTTAGATATTAAGATAGATAAAATATCAACTTTTTAATTATATGTTTTTATTATACAATTATAGAAAGGGAAAATCAACTACTGAAATTACTTATTTATCTGTGTTGCTATCCTAAGCGCAACAAAGCCCGGTTACTGGGGAATTTTAAAAACGAAATGAGGATGGAACGTATGATGCGTATAGCTGTATTTCAGTTCGGTTACGAAACTAACACATTTATTGATGGCCAAGCTGAGTTCAAGGATTTAGGTGTGGGCGGCTGGATTACTGGAGACAAATTCTGGGAAATATTTAGAGGAAAGCGTACCGGCGTTTCGGGAATACTCGCCGCATTGGAGGAAAACGATGCCCAAGCTGTTCCCATCGGCAGTATCTCCCGGGCGGGCGCATTTAATGCGGGGCCTACTATAAGCAAGGACTGCATAAAAGATGTTGTAAACCATATCTGCAGTGAGCTGCGGGAAAAGGAGAATGAGTACGACGGCGTGTGTTGTGCCATGCACGGGGCGGGAGTTGCGGAAGGCTGCGAAGATGTAGACGGCTTTTTGTTATGTCGAATCCGCGAAGTAATAGGGGACAAGCCTATTATGGCGTCGTTAGATATTCACGCCAATATTTCTCCCGAGATGGTGAGGCTGACAGACGGCATATTTGGAATAAAAACCAACCCGCACGTTGACTTTTATGACGCAAGCTATCGTGCAGCCAAGACGATTATAGGCAAGATAAGCGGCACATGCTGCCCCAAGATGGCCATGCGTCGTCTGCCGCTGCTGATTTCATCATGTGGGGGTTCCACAATGGGCGGTGCTGCCAAGGAGGTCAAGGAGCACTACGCACGGTATGCGGAAGAGCATGGCCTTGTAGACGCCTCCTTTTTTCAAGGTTTCTTCGGTACGGACAGCAAGTATACCAGCGCTGCCGTGGTGGTGGTTGCTGACGGATATTCTCCAGAAAAGGAGGCTGATGAGCTTGCCGACTATGTGTGGGCGCGACGTGAGAAATTCAACAGTCCGGTATACAGCGCAGAAGATGCTGTGAATGTGGTGCTCAGCGCACTAAAGGACAGGTATGTGGTAATCAACGAGGGCTCGGACAACCCGGGGGCCGGCTGCCCCGGAGACGGAACTCATTTGCTGCGGGAGTTTATTCGCCGGGATATTCCGGGAACAATCATGGGTCCTGTGCGCGATGGAGCGGCAGCGGCGGAATGCTACCGTCATTATGTGGGAGACCGTTTCCGGCTTAACGTGGGCGGAAAGACGCTGCCGGTTTACGGCGAACCGCTGGAGCTAGAGGTGGAGCTGCTGGCACTTTCGGACGGAGACTTTGTGTGCGCTTCCCCTGTGCATAAGGGTGCTTTGATGCACTACGGTCCATCAGCCCGGCTTCGCTGCAGGAATGTGGAGTTTATTGTAGTCACCAACCTAATGCAGGTGTATGACGACCAGCCCTTTATCATGACCGGCGCGAACATGGCGGATTACAGAATAGTGGGTCTGAAATCCACGAATCACTTCCGGGCTTACTTCTCTCAGACCGCCGACGCGCTGATTGGGGCGGACACCCCCTGTACATGCCCCGCAGATCTGCACAAGATACCTTATCAGAAGGTTATACGACCAATTTACCCCCTTGATGCAAATACGGAATACAACGGAATATGGCCGTGAACTAGGAATGTGGCACAAAAATAAATAACATCAGAATCAGGTGAATATATGAGACACGATTATGACAAGCTGAAGCGCTTTGGTAGCCAGGTCATGGTGAATGCCGGGCTGGAGGCGGAGGAAGCAGACCTTTTAATGGAGAACCTGTTGTATGCGGATTCCCGGGGAGTGGGTTCCCACGGAATTTCGCGGCTGATAAACTACTCCATGCGGGTAAAGAGCGGCGTAATTACCCCAGGAGCAAATGTGAAGATAATCAATGACGCCCCGTCTGCGCTGGCACTGGACGGCTGCAACGGAATCGGCGCAAAAATAGGCAGGCAGGCTATAGACCTGTGCATTGCCAGGGCTAAGGATACCGGGTGCTGCACAGCCACGGTGAAAAACGGCAACCATTTTGGCGTGGGTGCGTTTTATACGGACTATGCGGCAAAACAGGGCATGATTGCCTTTGTGGTGAGCAACAGCGAGGCGGTGGTGGCCCCTACTGGCGGCTCAAAGCCTATGCTGGGCACAAACCCGCTGAGCATAGCTGTTCCCGCCAAGCGAAACAACTCCTTTAACCTAGACATGGCTACCAGCTTGGTGGCTCGGGGTAAGGTGGTATTAGCCCAGAAGGAAGGGCACAGCATACCTCATGGATGGGCCATAGACAAAAACGGCGTGGATACCACAGACCCCGCCGCCGTGCTGGACGGAGGTTGTATGCTTCCCTTTGGAGGGGCAAAGGGCTATGGAATAAGTCTCTTTATAGACCTCATGTGTAGCGGGCTCGGCGGCGCGATGAACTGCCGCAATACCAGCCACTTCTGGACGGATTTTGAGCATCCCCAGAATATAGGCTACTTTATGATAGTCATAGACCCTGCGAAGTTTTTGCCTGTGGATACCTTCCTCAACCGGGTGGACGATATACTGGACGAATTCAAGGCTTGCCCGCCCGCGCCGGGAGTGGAGAGGGTATTTGTGCCCGGAGAGATAGAGGCAAGCCGCGAAAAGTGTAGCGGCGAGCAGGGCATAGAGCTGCCGGACGCAGTGGTTAGGGAGATGTACGAGGTTGGAAAAACCTACGGCGTAGCCGCGGAGTTTTAATTCCTTCATGATACAGGCTGCCATAAAGGCAGTGCGAAATTTTACTGCGGGCCAAGGCTGAGACACGGGCCTGTGGGAAAACGACCGGAGGAGGTGTTGCGTGCAAAAGCGAATAATTGTCAGCCAAGTTGTACGAGAAGAAAGAACAAGAACTCATACTGACCGAAAGGCGGTATATGTAAAAAAAGAAAGGAGAAAAACCATGAAGAAATTACTCACTATTCTGCTTGCAGCCTTGATGCTCCTGTCTGTAGTAGCCTGCAGCCGTACCACAGTTGAAGAGGCGGCAGCGCCAGCCACAGAGCCCCACGAGGTTCGCACCGACATCAACCTTGTGAACCAGGAGGTTCTTGTCAGCCTGGACATCATGCAGACCAACAAGACTTTCACCCGCTCCGTACTGGTGCAGGTTTATGAAGGCTTGACCGTTGATAACGAGGATGGCACCTGGGATTACCTGCTGGCAGATAACATCTCCGTTTCCGATGACAGCCTGGTTTACACAGTGAAGCTGAAGCAGGGCGTTATCTTCCACAACGGAGATGAGATGAAGGCCAACGACGTTGCGTTCTCCCTCAACCGTGCCATCAGCATGCCCTTCTTGGCGGCATATTGCGGCAGCATAGACCACGCTGAGGTAGTGGACGATTACACCGTTACCATCTACATGAAGGCTCCCTACGCCCCCATGATGACCGACCTTTCTTACCTGCCCATAGTAAATGAAAAGCTGGTCACCGAGGCAGGCGACGAGAAGATGGCCACCGAAATCGTGCCCTGCGCTACTGGGCCTTACATGCTTGCCGAAAACGACGAAACCCATGTAAAGTTGGTTGCCCATGATAAGTATCATCGCGGCGCTCCCCAGATTAAGACCGTAAACTTTAAGATAATCGCCGATTCCTCTACTCAGCTGATAGCTTTCGAGGCCGGTGAAATCGATCTGCTGAATGTTCCTACCGCCAACTGGGCTTCCGTTTCCGCCGATGACAGATGGAACACCGAAATCATCGCAGCCAACCACTACTCCATGATAGAGCTGAACCTCTACGGTAAGTATACCAGCAATATACTCATCCGCAAGGCTATTGCCCATGCCGTAGACCCTGAGGGCGTCAATGCTATGGGCTATGACGGCCTGGCTGTAGTCTGCAACAGGATTGCTGACCCCGCATTCGTATTTGGCGCACCTGAAGAAGGCACCATATTTGAGTATGATCCCGAGAAGGCCAAGCAGTACCTGGCAGATGCCGGTTATCCCGATGGTCTTGACATAGGTGAAATCACCGTTGCCGGCGGCGGCTATTACGAGAAGATGGCCATTGCCATTCAGGGTTACCTGGAGACTGTTGGTATTCACGGCGAAATCGTCACCTATGACTCTGCTACGGTTGGCAATAAGGCACGCGGAAACGACTATGAAATACTGGTTTCCGGTCATCCCCTTACTTCTGACTACAACTTCCTGCGTGAAAAGTGGCACTCCGCCAGCAACAGCGCAACTCATAACGATGTAAACGACCCCTATATCGACGAGATGTTCGACAAGGGCGCCGCTGAGCTTAATCCCGAAAAGCGCAAGGAAATCTATGCGGAGTTGGATAAATACTTAAGCGAGTACTGCCTGTATCCCACCATGTTCCACAAGACAATGTGCTACGCATACGATAAGAACTTGACCTTCAGCGCTGTTCCCAGCAACTACTACGTATACAACCTGAAGTGGAACTAAACGCACGACATACTAAATTACTTAATTTCTAAACTGTACCGGGGCAGATATACTTCATCTGCCCCGGCGATTAATTCGTCAGAGGAGGTTCTTGATGGGCAATTATATTATTAAACGACTGCTGCTTATGATTCCAACGCTGCTGATAGTGGCGCTGGCCATATTCATGCTTATGTCCCTTACGGAGATTGACCCCGGCCGCCTCCTGCTGGGCGACGCGGCCAGCCAGGAGGATGTTGATGCGAAAAACAGCGAATTCGGCTTGGACAAGCCCGCTCCGGTTCAGTTTTTCAATTACGTAAAAAACATAGTTCTAAACGGTGATTTCGGCAATTCCTGGTTTACCAGAAAGACTGTTGCCGACGAGCTTTTTGCCCGTATACCCACTTCGCTGAAGTTGGCGACCCTGGGCATGCTGGTTACGCTGGTTGTAGGCGTGCCTCTGGGCATTCTGTCGGCCGTAAAGCAGTATTCCTTCCTTGATACATTTTCCCGCATTTCCGCAATGATTATTGCGGCGCTGCCCTCCTTCTGGCTTGGGCTTTTACTGCTTCTGCTCTTCGCGTTGAAGCTGGGCTGGCTGCCAACCAGCGGCGATAAAAGCTTTTTGAACTTTATAATGCCAATGATTGCCCTGGGGCTTCCTCATGCGGCGTCCATGCTTCGGCTTACACGCTCATCCATGCTGGAAACCATACGGGCTGACTATATACGCACCGCAATGGCAAAGGGAGTACCTAAGGGTAAGGTTATATTGAGTCACGCACTGAGAAACGCCCTGCTGCCTATAATTACCCAAACCGGACTTCAGTTCGGCGCAATGGTGGGCGGCAGCGTGGTAACCGAAAAGGTATTCGCCATGCCGGGCCTTGGCACCAAGCTGGTGGACTCGGTAAAGCAGTGCGACGTGCCGCTGGTAGTCGGCACCTGCCTGATTATTTCCATAACGTACTCCTTCGTAATGCTGGCGGTGGACCTGCTCTACGCATATGTTGACCCTAGAATCAAGGCAAAGTACTCAAAGTAGGTGATATATATGGCTAAAACTGAAACACTAAACAAAAGAAAATCCTCCAAGTTTAGGGATATTGTGCGTCGCTTCTTCAAGAACAAAGGCGCGGTAATAGGCCTTGTGCTGCTGACGCTGATTCTGCTGCTGGCCTGTACGGCCGAACTGATTCAGCCCTATAATCAAGCGATTGCCATCAATCCCCAAAATATGCTACGCAAGCCCTGCGCCGAGTTCCCCTTCGGCACGGATAACTACGGCCGGGATATGTTTTCCCGAGTGAGCCACGGCGCAAAGTACACGCTGCTCATAGGCGTCGGCTGCTCCGTTACGGCTCTGATTATAGGCGGCTTTCTGGGTGCCAGCGGCGGCTTCTTCGGTGGGGCGTACGACTATGTGAT
>Ga0116183_1005119_pt1 | contig 12564 bp, 13 predicted proteins | sample AD_UKC078_MetaG_FD_89753 | JGI IMG/M metagenome (GOLD analysis project Ga0116183, IMG submission 89753) | Active sludge microbial communities of municipal wastewater-treating anaerobic digesters from USA - AD_UKC078_MetaG | ecosystem: Engineered > Bioreactor > Anaerobic > Digestate | place: USA... | reverse complement strand
TTATCCACTTCAAATATAATAGCATCTCCCGGTTTTAAAATTCGTTTATTGGTATAGTTTTCTTTTTGTGTTGCTTGTTGCTGATTTTGATGAAACGGATGTTGAACATCCCATAATAAATCAACTTCTTGAACAGTAATATTTTGATTGATAACAGGACTATTTATCATAACAGCTCCTGATGGTTCAGATATATCATTTGTTGTTTTAAAAACTTTAATAGGCTCATTTTCTTTGGGTTCTACTTGAGCAAAAGTTTTATTTATTCCTAAAAAACCAAGGAATAAAATACAGCTAAAAATAAATTTTCTTTTCATCGCACAAATAATTTTTAATAATTTCTAATAAATTTTAATGAATGCAAAATTACATTTTATTTTGTTAAAAAAAAGGGTTTGATTAATTATTTATATAAATAAGGTAAAAAATAACAATTAAAATGTTAAATTTTGTTTGTTTTTCAGAAAAGCATCTACTTCTTTTTTGGCTTTATTATACCAACGGATTCCGTATTTTCGAATAAGAGGTTCTTTTAAAAAATCAAAAACAGTTATTTTTTCTTCTAATCCTTTCTTACGTGCGACTTTACATAAGTCCCATTGATGATAGTTTAATGCGTCATAATGTTGGTATTTAGAAATACGAATGGGATATAAATGGCAAGATATGGGTTTTTGAAATTTTGTTTTTTTCTTTTCGTATGCTTTTTCAAATGCACATTTAGCAAATCCTTTTTCAAAATAAACATAGGCGCATTCTTCATGGTTTATTAAAGGAGTAACTAATTCTCCATCAACATCATAATCAAAAGCTCCGTATTGATTAATGGTCTCAATTCCTTGCGGTGACATATAAGGCTTAACGATATCGATAATATCTTCAATAATTGCTATTTCATTTTCTTCTAAGGGTGCTCCTGCATCACCTTCAATACAACAAATTCCTTTACAATGATAAATATCACAAATAAAATGTTTTTCAATTATATCATCAGAAATAATGGCATTGTTTACTATTAACATTTTAAAAGTGATTTTAATTTTTAATAGCGGCTATTTCTTTTACAGCATCAATTGCTTTTGTAATTTCTTCGTCTGTTGTAAATGGTCCTATGCTGAAACGTACAGTTCCATGTATGTCTAATGTTCCTATTCCTTCATGTACTTTTGGAGCACATTGTAATCCTGTGCGGGTAGCTATGTCATAATCTACATCCAACATTGTTCCGACATCTCCGGCTTCAAATCCATTAATATTAAAACTTAAAACAGGATTTTGATTTTCAACGCTTGTTGCACAATAAATTTTCACTCCATTTATTTGTAATAATTCATCTCTAAGTGTTTTCCATTGCTTCATTTCTTTTTGGTGTAGTTTTTCTATTCCTTGTTCTTTTACCCATTTTACACCGGCGTATAAACCTGCAACTCCTAATAGATTAAGCGTTCCATATTCTAACCTCCACGGATATTCTTCTAAATGAGCAGGATAAGCAGAACGCACACCTGTTCCGCCATAACGGGTATGTTTTATTGTTATTCCTTCTCTGACATAAGAACCACCGATGCCGGTAGGTCCCATTAAACATTTATGTCCTGTAAAACAATAAATATCAATAGATGAGGCTTGCATGTCAACTTCAATAGCTCCTGCTCCTTGGCTTCCATCTACAACGAATAATACATTGGCTTCTTTGCAAATTTTACCGATTTCGGTGAGAGGTTGAATAGTTCCTATTACATTGGAACAATGATTGACAATAACAAATTTCGTGTTTTTACGAATTGCTTTTTTTATATCATCAGGGTGAACGTAGCCGGCTTTATCGAAAGGGATATAAGTTACGGAAATTAACCCTTGTTGTTCAAGACAGTATAATGGTCTTAAAACAGAATTATGTTCTAAAGTAGTTGTTATGACATGATCTCCTTTTTCGCATAGACCTTGTATGATTATATTGAGTGCATCTGTTGCATTGTATGAAAAAGTTAAACGATTAGGGTCCTTGCCTCCATTGAATAAATCGGTAAGTATTTTTCGAGTATTAAAAACAATTTCTTCTGCTTCGATGGCAGCGTCAAAGCCTGAGCGACCGGGACTTACTCCTTTTTTGCGATAGAAATTGAACATAAAATCATACACCACATCCGGTTTAGGAAAAGAGGTGGCTGAATTATCTAAATATATCATGTATTTTAAATTTTAATAGATTAAAATGTTTTTTTATTTCGCTTCTTCTTCAATAAGCCTGACAATATGTTCAATTTCTTTATCGGCTCCGTTAGGGTCGTAATTTTCTTTAAGATTGTATTTGAATAGGCGAGCGATTGTTTGATAAAAAAAAGCAGTAAATGCTCCTCTTAATTCATCAACAATCCGATAAGTTGTTTTTCCTGTTTCTCTATCTACTAATTTCAATAAAATTATACCTTGAGAAAACGTTAATCTTTCGATTTCTTTGGTATATTGTTTTTTTATTTTTCGTTCAGCTTCTTTCATTAATGTTTTTTGTTCTTTTTCGGGTAAACCGGCTAACATTTTATCGTATTCTTCTAAGATATTAGCAGCAGAACGGGCATAGGGATATACTTTTAAAACATTACGAAAAAGTCTTGTTTTACGTCTTATTTCTTTTTTGCTTGTTCCTTCTTTGAAAGCAAGAATGTATATATCATTGAGCTGAATACTTGCAATAGTGTCTCTATCAACAACAACACCGGGAAATATTTTTACTTTCTGAGCTTGTATAATTAAATTAAAAGCTAAAGTTAACGCTAATAGAAATCCTATTTTTTTCATTTTTTAAAATTTCTACAATTATGAAATTCTTATAAATAAGAACTCTTGGCAATTTTATCCTTTTTAGGTCGTATTCCGAAATACAATCCTGTTTGAACAGAAAAACTGTTAAAATATTTTGGTGCAATAGGTCCAATCAGATTATCAAAAGCAAAATATAATTGTACCGGTCCGAAATGAAAATGTGCTCCAAATCCTAAATTATTAAAAGTGCGATTATAAATGGAATAAGACAATGCTAATTCGACGATATTTCCAAAATATCCATTGCAAGCAAAAGTAACAGAAGGAATGGGATGTTTTCCCACAAAATCTGTTCTTGACAAAATGGTAAAACGATAATTTGATAGTTTATAGAAAAATTCTAAATAGAGTTTCGGATAGAGAGGTGTTCTATACACATCTCTTCTTGCATAAGAATATGTTATAAAATCGTCTGCACTTATAGAATCAAGTACAGTGTTTATATCAGGCATTTGTCCATCTTGAATTCCTTTGAGTGATACTTCGAATCCGTCAAAAAATATACTTCCCTCTTTTATAAATTTTCCCGTATCATTCGTTGTGAATGAAAAAGAGTTTGTTAATCGGTCATTGCTCCATAATATAGTTCCTAAATCGTTGATGCTAAAAGCTATTCCAAAATCAGCAGGAAGTTCAAAATGTGCTCCTATATCAATAGCAAAACCGGGATTTTTGAGCAATCCGTTGATAAAGTCATCTGTTTTAGGTTCAAATTCTTCATTAAAAGGGAGATAGGTGTTCATTTGAACGATTCCATTTGTTTGGATATCCCAATCTTCAGTGGTTAAGAAATTAATTTTTGATTGTTCGGTATGAATATTAGTAAGTCCAATTAAAAATTTTGGTCGAACTCCTATTGTATATTTATTTTGAATAGTATATTGATAGGTAATACTTGCTTCAAGATAAGATGAATGGTAAGCAGAAATATTGGATTCGATGTTTTTTCCGATATACTCGGCATTTCCTTTTATCAACATGGATAATAACTCATTAGGAAGCATAAAATAACTTTCTGAGCGTAAACGTGTACTAAAAGTAAAGTAGGAGTTTTCGTCTGTTTTAAATCCGAATCCTAAAATTTCTTCATTCACATCGACAGTAAATCTTGTTGGTCTTTTCAGATTTTTAAGCAAATTTGTAGGATTGATAATTATAGAGGTATCGGTAGAAGTAACAAGTTTTTTATAGGTTAATAAATTTTCAGAAAAAGTAAGCGTAAGATTAGATGCACCCGGGAAGCCTACATGCCATTTATACACCGATGGTTTTCCCGGATTGTAATTCGAAGAATATATATTCTCATTTAAAACAGCAAGAGTTTGCTGTGCATTTACATAAGAAGATGTAAATAAAGCAATAATTATCAGATTAATTTTAATATATTTTTTCATATCTATTTGTTTTTAGAAGTGTCAAACTGTGTTTTAACATGTGCTTGCATTCCAAGTTTTATACCTAACTTTTGTTCGTCATAATAAAAAATCATATAAGGATCGCTTTTATTGATTTTTGCATCTGCTCGGATAATTATATTGCTTGCAGTAGCAGCAAGTTTTTGTAAGCGCTCATTGGTTACGGTAACTTTTTCACTTCCAAAAGAAGTTTCAATAAGATGGTAGTCGTTATCGGGATCTACGGAAGCTTTAGGGATGAACAATGGAGCATCAAATAGTGAATCAATGATAGCGTATTTGTCGTCTGCAAAATACACTTGACTTTGTATTCCAAAAGCAAAATTGTTTTCTAACTGAATACGGAATATTACATATTCTAATTCTTCTACATTTAAGCTATCCATACTAAAAGCAACGGTATCAAAATAGGAGAGTTCATGTAAGTCTATTTTTAAAGGGAATTCAATACGTGCATGTACGCGATAGCGAGAAGTATCGGTAATATAATATTTATTTCCATCCATACCGTCATTGTTTAAAATTCCCATTGCTCGGAACAAAATAAAAGAATTTCTATTGTCAAATAAAAAATTTTCTATGTCGAAAGTACGAGTAGTAGTAGCATATTCACCTCTTACGATTGGGTATTTTGCTGTTAACAATTCATTGAAAGTAATCAGAGGAATATACATATTATCTATAGGGTTACAAATAATGACCGAATCAATGTCTAAGGAAAGAGGTAATCCCACATTGTTTCTAACATCAAGATTTACTTTTGCCGAATATGCTTTGCATTTTAGTATGGCGTTATTTCTTAAAAAATCCATTTCTAAATTTTTAGATAAATATTCAGTTTTTTTAATAAATTGCCCATGCATCCAAGAAAATCCCATATTAGGAAAAGTATTGGTAACATTAAAATGATAAGGAAAATTTAAAGCTCCTTCTCCGGGAATAACTTCTATTTCGATAGTTATAGGGATAGCATTTCTTCCGAGAGGTAAAATAACATATTTATCTTTTGCATTGATAGAAAATGAGACGTTGGGAGTAGTAGAACGTTTGGTCATATCTAATTTTTGCATGTTTTCGTTCAATATGTAATCGCTTTTTAAAGTAATGACATATTCATGATTCAAATCTGAGGTAAAATTTAATGTGAATACACCTGATTTTAACAATATTGAATCTATAATCATTCCATCTAAATTCAACTCAATGTCTTTGCTAATAGTATAGTTATAATTAGCTTTCCTACTTTTTATAGGCGATGAAGGAGCAGGAAGTGTGAAATTAAAACTCGTAGTAGCTAAACTTGCTGAAAATAAATGTTCTCCGCGTAATGAATATAATTTAGTAGTATTGTAGGTTAGTACTAAAATATTATCTTGATTTTCAATTTTAAAATCGGCATCTTCTCCCGTTTCTAAATTGAAATCAGCAAGATTAGCTTCCGTATTGACGATATTAGCTGCCCATGTGCCGTCGTATTTTACTGCTATATCCTTTTTTAAATCGTCAATAATATCTTTATAGCATGAGGAGCAGATAAATACAAAGGATATTGTTAATAAAAAAAACCTGTTAAATAATCCAAATGTTTTCATAGTATAAACTTTTTATTTTTTATTTGCAAAAATATATTTTATTTTAATATGAACTATGTGTTTTATTAAATTTTAATGTATCAAAAGATAAAAAAAGGCAATGGGCTTTCCCAAGAACGCATTTAAAAAAGGAGAATGTGCTTTTGTAAACCGGTAGGGTTTTATGGCTTGAAAAGGTCGTAACTTATTATCTTTAACATATTTAGAAAAAGCTTCGCCTATTGTTTTTTGAGTTTTATTGAAAGATAGTTTTTGTGAAACAGCTGACAACATTATTTCTATTGCTTTATCAAATTCTTTTTCTTGTACATATTGTTCGCAAATATAGGAATAATAATTGGTGTTTTTCGAATTAATTAAAAATTCTTTTTTGTCGGGGCAGTATAATCCATAACTATCAATGTCTTGTGTTTTGAAATAATGAAATGCCTCGTCGTATAAACGAAATCCTTCTTCGTATTTTTGGACAGAAATATACAACAATGCATTATTGTAAATTCGTTGAAAATGAGCCGGCTTTTTGATATATTGTAATAAATGATTGATACTATCATTGTAAGGAGAAATATTACATTCTATTTCTATAGAAAATGATGTAACGGATAAAAGTGTTTTTTCTGCCTCGTCATATACTTTTTGTTTCAATAAATCAGATGCTTTATTGAATACATCTATTTTTTCTCTTTCTAAATAAGCACAAGCTCTGGATTGTAAAATTGATTGTGTTTCTCGATATTTTTGGGAAATAACAGTATCTGTTGTTAAGGATAAAGTGTGAATGGCTGTCGTTAGGTCTTTAAATAAAGGGAGTGCTTTTTTAAATTCATTGCCCCAAATAAAAGTATTAATGCGTGATATTTTGGATAAAATAACAGGTTTGCATTTGTTTTCAACGATATCGTCCCATTCGCTACAGTCGTCAAATTGGTAAGTGAGTTGCCATTTACGCGATAAAATGCAACTATCTAAAAAATCGTAACTTATGATATCTTCAGGTATATTTTTTAAATAGGAACAGAGTTTATAGTATCGGTTTTCGAAATATATTCTTTCCTTTTCTTCATCGGATTTTGACGACATAAAATTTTTATCCTGAATATATTGTTGATTTGTAATGTAAAAATCTTCCGTTTCTTTGATTTTTTCCGATAAATTTTTATTGTTTTTATTTTCTTTTAGTTCGTTAATTTCCGTTATTTTTTCTTCGTATAGAGAAGAATAACAAACAGTGTAAATATCGGAAAAAAATTGTTCCGGATAATTAAATTGCAAGGAATCTAATGAATTATTGAACTCTTTGATATCTATTAGTGCGAATATATATTGTTTTTCCGTTATTTTTTGGTTTATGTAGTGAGAATATCTTCCCCACAACAACTGTAACATATTGTTATATTGCTCATTTACTTCTAAAGTATCTTTATTTTTTTTAATAATATTTTCCAATCCTTGCAAATAAGTAGCGGCTAATCCGAATTTTTCATTATTAATAGCTGCTAAAATAACGTCCATGTAAGAATCATAAATTCCTTGTCTTGCTTTTTGTCTTAATAATTGATAATTGGATTTAGAAAAATCAAGAGGAATAAGCGAACAATAATAAGCTAAGGTATCCAATGTTTTCGAAGCCGAATAATAATCGTTTTTATTCATTTGCTCTTTTGCCAAATCATACAAAGTCTGATAAATAGAATAAGCCATCGAATGATTTTCTATGACTTGGATAGTGTCTTTATATAAGGTATTAATCGAAGAAATTGCTTTTGTATAGTCTTTTTTGTTTAAATAATAATTGGATAAGGCAACTATCGATAACGAACAAGTAGGATTATAATCGAGGGAGCGTTTGTAATAATGAACGGCTTTTTCATAATTATTTTGTTGTTCAAATTCAACGCCTTTGCGGTACAACATTTCGTCCATATCGGGTAAAGTAGCAATCAAATATTTTTTTATATTGTTGAGGCGGTTGAATAGTTTGGAAACTTTTATTAAATAAGCCGTGTTATCGATTTTCGAAAGACTCAATATGTTTTCAAATTGATTTGCCACATAAGCATTGACTTCTTTTTCAACATCTTCTAATGTAAATTTGTAGATAGGCAGCAAATCTACATTCGATAGGTTTAATTTGTCTAATTCTTTATTCCATTTATAAAATAAACTGTCGCAATGATAATAAGCATCAATTTTTTTGTCCGCAAATAACAATTTTTGGTTAAGCTATCGTCTAAATAAAATTGTAGGTATTCAATACGATGAGTCCATTGAATGCTGTCTTCTGTTGTTGTAATAACCGTATCTAACAAGGTGTTGTTTAAAGTAATAGCTTGATTTTGTATGCGTAAAGGAAGAATATTTTTCCCATTGGCTACTATATTTCCGTTACAAAAAACCCGTTTAGGATAAAACAAATCCGCCAAAGTCAGTTGACGATACAATACATCGCCTGCAACACTGTCTTCTTGGTAGGAGATAAGGATAGAATATTGTTGTTCTTTTTCGTGATAAATTTTGATTTGAAAAGTATAATAAATAGAAATGGTAGCATTAGGATTGGCTGTAAATGTTTTGAACAATTCTTTATAGTCGGTATTGATTGTCGATAGCGTTTGTACATGTTGAATATCATGGGTATAAACCAAAGATTGTGTATAGGTAATTTTTATTAGACAAATAAATAATAATAAAAGAAATTCCTTTTTTATACACATAAAACATTAATTTTCAATATAATTGATTGTGTGTTTCCAGCGCTTATGGCTCCATAACCAATAAGCGGGCTCATTGGTAATATCTCGTTCCAACAGTTGAGTGTATTTTTTAGTAATATCGCCATAAGATGTTAAAGTAGGGTTATCGGTAATGAGTTCTAATTCAAACTCATAGAATCCTCGTTTTTTTTGTTTTACAGCATAATACAATACGGGATAATCGTATTTTGCGGCGAAATATTCTCCTCCGAAAATCATATCGCTTGGCTGATGAAGAAAGTTGACCATAAAAGGATTTTTAACACTGCCGGGAGCTTGATCGCTGAGCATCATATAGGCAGTGGGTTTTTGCTGATTATCGTATTGTTGAAAAACATCTCGAATGGTTTTTGCAAAAACAACTTCCGTTCCGTATCGTGTTCTGAAGAGATTAATCGTTTTTTCGAAAGATTTATTAGAGTTTTCTTTTCCTACTCCTATTCCGTGATGTTTAAATTGCATGGCTAACGACAGTACCATCCATTCCCAATTGTTATAATGACTTGACATTAAGATAACACTCTTCTTTTGCTCAAAATATTGATTGACCAATTCCGGATTTTTACACCTATAGCGTTTCATTAATTCTTTTCGTGATATGCTGAGCATTTTAACGCCTTCGACAAACAAATTGCATAAATGAACGTAATACGCTTTTTCTATTTGTTTAAGTTTTGAACGAGAAAAAGTCGGGAAGGAATTTTTTAAATTAGTTCGGGTAACATTAATACGATAACGAATCAATTGATATAAAACAAGATAAATAATCTTGGCTACTCCATACAGTATAGCCATAGGGAGTAGGGAAAGAGGATATAGCAAACAATAAACAGCTATTTTAGTTAGCATTTTTAGCTTTTTCTAGTAATTCATTTACTAATTGAGCAACTCCTATGCTTGCTTTTTCGGCAATACGGATTGTGTTTTTACTGACATTAGGAGTTTCATTTGCTTTAGGGTCAATATAATATATTGGTATTCCCGGTTTTACATAATAAATCAAGCCTGCTGCAGGATACACAGCCATCGAAGTGCCTATAATGATAAAAATATCGGCTTGCTCTACTAATTTTGCTGCTTCTTCGATTAGAGGAACTGCCTCGCCAAACCATACTATATGCGGACGCATTTGCTGTCCCCAAGGGCAGAGGTCTCCTTTTTTGATTTGATTTTCCGTTTTATCAATTTCTAAAATATAATCCGGATTAACCTGACTTCTTTTTTTTCTCAATTCGCCATGTAAATGCAAGACATTGGAAGAACCTGCCTTTTCGTGGAGGTCGTCAACATTTTGTGTAATAATTTGTACCTCATAATGCGACTCTAATTTTGTCAAATAATTGTGTCCGTCGTTAGGGAATGCCTTGTCTAATTGTTGAAGACGTTCGTTGTAAAAATTCAATACTAATTCATAATTGTTTTCCCAAGCTTCGGGAGTTGCCACATCTTCTACTCTGTAATTTTCCCATAATCCGTCCGAATCACGAAAAGTTTTTATTCCGCTTTCCGCACTTATACCGGCTCCTGTTAGAACGACTATTTTTTTCATTTTATTAAATTTAAGAATATTAAGAAATATGCAATCGCAAATAGAAAAGTAACCAAAAGAATTCCTCTTCCTGTACGATCGTATTTTAATTTTACTAAATAATAACGAAGTGAAAATAAATTAGGAAAAATTGAAATCAACAAAATTGTTGATAATTTCACTAAATATTCTTTCCCTTCCGGGGCAAATATTTTGGATAAGCCAAACAAAAGGCTAAACAAAACGGTCGGCAATACGATTCCTATTACGATTCCCAACCACATACTATCTCTACGAAATTTTTCCATTATTTTTTTTATTTAAAATTTCCATTTTTTCATTGTTTTTATATAACTATGTGCTGTTAAATCGGTTTGAATGGGATGAATGGAAACATAATTATTTTTCAAAGCCCATTCGTCCGTATCTTCATTATCGTCGGTTTCAATCAAAAATCCGTTCAACCAATAATAAGGTCTGCCGACAGGGTCAAAACGTTCTTCCAATTCTTCTTGCCAACGATTTAAGCCTTGACGAGTAATACGATAACCTTTCATTTCTTCCAAAGGAATATTGGGAATATTTACATTTAGACAGATATTTTCGGGTAATTTATTTTCTAAAACCGCTTGAATGATAGTATGGGCTGCTTTTTCGGCGGTTTCGAAATGGGGAGATGAAGAATAATCTGCTAAAGAAAATCCGATGGAAGGGATTTTATTCAAACATCCTTCGATTGCCGTAGCTATGGTTCCGGAATAAAACACACTGGAAGAAGAGTTGGAACCATGATTAATACCTGCCAATAATAAATCTATTTTTTGGTCTTTTAACAATACACATTGAGCCAATTTTACCGCATCTACGGGGGTGTTGTTTGCTTTGTAGATTAAAAAATCTTTTTCGGCATGTATCCGACTGATACGCAGGGGCGATGTAAATGTAATAGCATGACTTTTTCCCGATTGTGGTCCGCTGGGAGCTACTAATATTACACGTCCGAACTTCCGAGCAATGTTTGCTAACAAACGTACTCCTTTAGCATCAACGCCATCATCGTTGGTAACTAAAATTAAAGGTTTATTCGATTGTCGGATTTGTATTTTTTGTGTTTTGTTCTCTTCTTTTTTTGCCATTATTGTTTTAATAATTAAATAGATATGCTTTCAAATTATGCTATGCAAATGTACATAAAATAATTGAATAATACACAGATGAAAAAGAATGTTGTGTTTTTCAAAATAAAAATAAGTTTATGTGTCTGGATATTAAGTGGTTTTTATTTTTAAAAGTATAAAATGGTACACTACCTAAATATTCAACCCTTTTTTTTGATTTTACGGCGTTATTTGCAACGCCTAATCAAACTTCTTTTCTTGTATTAGTTCATTAATATTATAAGAAGCAATCTTGCTTGTATCATAAACTTTATAAAAACCAGGAGCTTGTTTAGAATGTACAACTTTAATATTTCTCTTATATACATCAATAAATTGATTGTTTATTTTATAAATCATCCATTCATCATCATTATAAGTTCCGATGTATTTTCTAAAATTAATAGAATCTGTTATATATTCAATATAACTATCTCCTGCATATACCCCTCCAAAATAAATCTGAAATTTCTCATTATATAAATTATCCCCTATTTTAAATGTAGCTATATGGTTGTTTTTTGAATGTTTTTTATTTCCCAAATTGCAACAATTAAAAAGGAATGATAATATTATCAAAAAAAATACAATGCTATTTTTTATATATTTACGAACTACCAATATCTTTTTATCTTCTCGCATCACTCATTCCTTGTTTATTCCATAAGTAATCAATATATCTATCTCTTAAGTGTCCCCCTCTATTAGGACAGTTTTTTTTTAACATTGCAAAAATATACTTTTATTTGTTTCAATCAATAAAAAATAACTATTTACCTCTCTTTTATTTTTTACCGCAGAGTTCCCAAAGGATTCCCAAAGGTCGTAGAGTTTCTTTGCGTTCTTTGCGGTTAAAAAGAATAAGGTGGGACGCTACCAGGGCAGGGTACATTACCGACATTATCTAACAAATGGTATATTACCACCTATTGTCAGCAAAAAAATTAAAAATGATAATATTATATAAAACCATACAAAAAATAATTTAAGTTTCTTATATTTAATATTTTCATTTTCCCATCTTATTTGTAATTTTTCAAATTTCTTAGTATTATATAGAAAAAAAATGTTTAAAATCACTAATGGAATATTAACATATAATGTTACCTTTGCGTCATATTCATAATTATAAAATTGCTTTAATATAATAGCTGAAATGGATAATATGTTTGATGATTGAGCCAAAGTTACAATTATTGCTGCCCATTCAACATTATAATCAATCATTGATTTTGTAGCATTTGCTAATCTGTAAAAACAGTAATTAAAAAATTTAAACATAAAACAATAATTATT
>Ga0116183_1005117_pt1 | contig 12566 bp, 11 predicted proteins | sample AD_UKC078_MetaG_FD_89753 | JGI IMG/M metagenome (GOLD analysis project Ga0116183, IMG submission 89753) | Active sludge microbial communities of municipal wastewater-treating anaerobic digesters from USA - AD_UKC078_MetaG | ecosystem: Engineered > Bioreactor > Anaerobic > Digestate | place: USA... | reverse complement strand
TTCGCCGGAGCGCAGATCTGCCTGCCGGGTGTGATGGCTGTCAGTGGTCCGAAGTCGGTGCAGATGGTTGGCGAGGCTGACCCGGCAATTGATCTGTTCTGCCGATTCTATTCCGGTCGTGATTGTTTGCAGGGGATCGGGATGATTGTGGTCTGCGATGACAGCCGGTTTTGTGCCGATGCTCTGGATAATCTGCTCTGGGTCACCTTTACCAGGTCTAACCCGGCCACCGATATCTATGGCGTCGACGCTGAACAGCATGGCCGGCATTGGGGCTGCAGGGGCGCGCTGGTGATCGATGCCCGCAAGAAACCCTTTCACGCGGCGGAGCTGGAGGAGGATCCGGAGGTGGAGCGCAGGGTCGATGCACTGGGGGCCATGGGCGCGGAGTTGCACGGCATTATCTGATTGCGGATGTGGCGGTCGTGAGTGTCACGGATTCAGGTGCACGTCTGATCAGTCTTGTTCATGATCGCAGCAGACCCTGTTGCGACCGCTGGCTTTGGCCCTGAACAGCCGGGCGTCGGCCAGGGCGATCAGTTCCTCCGGATAGGTATCCAGGGTCGGAAGTATGGTGGCGATGCCGATGCTAATGGTGACGTGCGGGGCTGTGGGTGAGGATGCATGGGGTATGTTGAGCTCCCTGACTGCCTGTAAGAGTCGATCTGCTGTTCTGGAAGCGCCGTCTTCGGTCGTCTCTGGCAGTATGCAGGAGAATTCTTCGCCGCCGTAGCGGGCAACGAAATCCCCCGGCCGGAGCGGAGTTTTTTTCAATGTGGTCGCGATCAGCTTGAGGCAGTCGTCACCTGCCAGGTGTCCGCAGGTGTCGTTGTACAGCTTGAAATGGTCGATATCGATCATTAATAACGACATCTGCTTGCCGTTCCTCTGGGCGCGCAGCCACTCCCGGTTGAGTGTCTCGTCAAACGCCCGGCGGTTCGGGATGCAGGTCAGGCCGTCCATCAGCGACAGCCTGCTCAGGATATCCTTCTGACGTTTCAGTTCGATATGGTTCTGTACCCGCAGTTTGAGTATCTCCGGGTTGATGGTTTTACTGATGAAATCCACGGCCCCCACCTCCAGCCCCTGGATCTCCGATTCGAGCTTGCTGCTGGCGGTGATGAAGATCACCGGGATATCCTTCAGCACCGGGTCCTTCTTCAGGGTCCGGCAGACCTCGTAACCGTCCGGTTCCGGCATGATCACATCCAGCAGGATCAGATCCGGCATCTCCCGGGCGGTGATCTCCAGGGCCTCCTTGCCGCAGCAGGCAAACAGGATATCGTAATCGCTGCCCAGTGACTGTCCCATGAAACGCGAAACTGAAGGCGCGTCGTCGACGATCAGTATTTTGGGCAGGCTGTTGTTATTCAAGGTAACCTCCACGGTCTTTGCATTCTGTTGTCAATGCCGGCGTTCGATCTTGTGGTGTTTGCGTTGTTTATTAAATCTATCCCGGATTGCCATGATGTCAAATCCGGCGCTGCCTTGCCGGATCAAGCCGGGCAGGGGCTGCAGATGGCCATGCCGTTTTTGATGGCGCTGACGATCAGCTGTTTTTCACGGTTCAGGTCGACCGGGCTGCCGGCATATTCGGCCTGAATGTAGTTGCGCGAAATGCCACGCACGATCCTCTGTTTTTCATTGTACTGCTGTCCCAGAACCAGCAGCTCTTTCCCGATAAAACCATCCAGAAAACTGCTGTGCTTGCGGGCGGCGATTCCGCGTAATCCGGCGGCCCTGGCGCTGATTATGGAAGGGCTGAGATGGTCGGGCATGTCTGCGGCGCGGGTGCCGGATCTCCGGGAATAGGGGAAGACGTGCATGTCCGCCAGAGGCAGATCCTTCAGTAGTTCGCATTCCAGCAGGAAATCCCCTTCGGTCTCTCCGGGGAAGCCGGCAATTATATCGGTGCCGATGAAGGCGTCTGGCATGGTGTTATTGATCTCACGCAGCAGACGTCTGAACAGGGCGGTGTCATAATGGCGTCCCATGCTGCTTAGTACTCGGTCCGAACCGCTCTGCAGCGGGATGTGGAAGTGGCGGCAGATTCGTTCCGAATCAGCACAGAGGCGGATCAGATCGCTGCCGAATTCGTTCGGCTCGACCGAACCGATGCGCAGACGGCGGACCGATGTTTCTGCCAGGATGCGCATGATCAGGCCATACAGGGAGGTGCTGACGGGCAGATCCTGACCGTATGCGCCCAGGTGTATGCCGGTCAGGACCACCTCATTGAAGCCATTTTCCGTCAGGTTGTTTATGCCGGCGATGACCTGCTCTTGGTCGACACTGCGGCTGCGACCGCGGGCATAGGGAACGATGCAGTAGGCGCAAAAACTGTTGCATCCGTTCTGCACCTGCAGGAAGGCCCGGGTGTGTTCGCTGAAGCTGGTCAATCCCAGCGGCGGGAGCTGAGTGCCGCCGGCGGCGTCCGACACCAGATCGTCTGTGGCGTAGGTCAGCAGCCGATGATCCAGTTTTTCCCGATTGCCTAGCACTACGTCCACCTCCGGCATGCGGGCCAGTTCGTCCGGGGACACCTGTGCGTAACAGCCGGTGGCCACAATCCGCGCGTCCGGATTGAGGCGTCTCGCCCGGCGGATCAGTCTTCTGGTTTCAGCGTCTGTCCTGGCGGTCACGGTACAGGAGTTGATCACGCAGATATCAGCCGGTTCGCTGAATGGAACCAACTGGTAGCCGGCTGCGGCGAACTGCTCGGATATGGTGGCCGATTCAAATTGATTGGTTTTGCAGCCCAGCGTGGCAATGGCAACTTTTTTCATTGGATATGCACCTTCCTGGTAAGCGGCAACATCGTGAGGCCCCATGATATAACAGTTCCTGTCCTCACGCCAAGCCAATACATGCCCCTGCTTCAATTGACTTTGGCATGTCTCTCTGTTAGTAATAAACGATTATCAACGCTGTTCGGGAGTTACATGGAATCATTTTTTTTCAAGCTTTCGATCATGCTGGTGCCGGGGCTGTTGGCGATCACCTGCCACGAGGTGGCCCACGGTTATGCAGCATGGCGTCTGGGCGATCCCACCGCCAGGATGCTGGGACGCCTGACCCTCAATCCCTTCAAGCACATCGACCCTTTCGGGACTGTCGTCCTGCCGATCCTGCTGCTTTTGATCAAGTCGCCCATGCTGTTCGGCTGGGCCAAGCCAGTGCCGGTCGATTTTAGCAACCTGCGCAAGCCCAAGACTGACATGATCTGGGTTTCACTGGCCGGGCCGATGACCAACCTTGGGCTGGCGCTTGTTTCGGCCATGGCCTACCGTTTGATTACCTCCCTAGGCAACCCCGCCGGCGGGTATTCATTTGTGCTGCTGCCTTTGATCTATATGTTGCTGTTTTCGGTCAAGTTCAACCTGTTTCTGATGCTGTTCAACCTGATCCCGGTACCGCCGCTGGATGGCGGACGGGTGCTGGTTGGTCTCCTGCCTGACCGGCTTTCCATGCAGTTTGCCCGGCTGGAACCCTATGGCATGATAGTTCTGTTTGCTTTGCTCATGTTTGGCAATCTGACCGGCAATATCATCCTGCCGATGATCAATCTGGCCTTCAGGCTGCTAATCACTTATTAGCCCGGGCCTGCCCGGGATAACGTCTGGAAGGAGTTTATTGGTATGAAGCAGCGCGTAGTAAGCGGCATGCGTCCGACTGGCCGTCTCCACCTTGGCCATTACCACGGTGTACTGGAAAACTGGATCAATATTCAGGATGGTTTTGACTGTTTCTTTTTTGTTGCCGACTGGCATTCGCTGACAACCGAATATGAAAACACCTCCGGTATCAGGGACAGTACGCGTGAAATGGTACTGGACTGGATTGCTTTTGGGCTTGACCCTGAAAAATCGGTGATTTTCCGCCAGAGCCTTGTGCCTCACCATGCCGAGCTGAATCTGATTCTCTCCATGATCACGCCGGTATCATGGCTGGAGCGTAATCCGACCTACAAGGAGATGCTGGACAACATCGAGAAGCGCGACCTGTCCACCTTCGGCTTTCTCGGCTATCCGGTGCTGATGGCGGCGGATATTATCCTCTACAAGGCAACCCGCGTGCCGGTGGGTCATGACCAGCTGCCACACCTGGAGCTTACCCGCGAGATTGCCCGGCGATTCAACTATCTTTACGGCGCGCTGTTCCCTGAACCGGAGGCATTACTGACCGAAACCCCCAAACTGCTTGGTCTGGATGGCCGCAAGATGAGCAAGTCGTACAACAACTCGATCTATCTGTCGGATACGGCTGAGGAAACCGCTAAAAAGGTGCGCGCGATGATGACCGACCCGGCCCGCAAGCTGCGCAACGACCCGGGCGACCCGGATGTGTGCGTGGCCTTCAACCTGCATCGAATCTATTTATCAAAAGAGCAGCAGGAAGAGATCATCCCGGCCTGCCGCAATGCCTCGATCGGTTGTGTCGACTGCAAGAAGATGCTGCTGGAGCAGATGAACGAACGCCTGGCACCCCTGCGCGCAAAACGCGAAGAACTGGCCAGCCGCCCTGATTTTGTGGATGATCTGCTGCGCGACGGCAGTTGCCGCGCATCGCAGATCTCGGATGCTGTCATGGCGGAAGTGCGTGAGGCGCTGCAACTGTGACGCTCCTGCGCCTGCCGAACATGCGCCATTTGATCCGGAAGCGGTCATGCTGATTCCGGCACATGACGAAAACCTCAATCTGCTGGAGGGGGTACACGGTGCCTGCAATGTCAGCCTGGAGGCCTTCGAGGGGCCGCTCGACCTGCTGCTGCATCTGATCCGCAAGAACGAACTGGACATCACGGACATATCGATCGCCGATATTACCCGCCAGTATCTGGACTATATCCGGATGATGCGGGAGCTCAATCTGGAGGTGGCCGGTGATTTTCTGCTGATGGCCTCCACCCTGCTGCATATTAAATCCAGGATGCTGCTGCCCCGGGACGAGCCGGAGGAGGGTGAGGATGAGGGGATCGACCCCCGTGCGGAGCTGGTTCGCCGTCTGCTGGAGTATCAGCAGTACAAGGAAGCCGGTATGGTCATCGGTGCCCGCGCATTGCTGGGGCGCGAGGTGTTTTCAAGGGGGACATGCAATGATGGTGCTGTATGCCCTGAAAAAGACTACGGTACGCTTGAGCTGGAGCTGTTTGAACTGGTCGGTGCCTTCCGTCAGCTGCTGGCCCGCATGCCGGTGGAGAGCTTCCATGAAGTGGCTGCAGTAGAGGCCTTCAGTATTGGCGACAGTATTAATGAAATTTTGGCCTTGCTGCAGGAACGGGATCTGGTTCGGTTTGAGGAGCTGGTGTGCGATGATATGACCAGGGAGCGTGTGATTGTGACCTTGCTGGCCTTGCTGGAGCTGTGCCGGTTGAAGCTGGTGCGTATTTTTCAGAACAGTGACGGGGGCGGCATCTGGTTTGTGCCGGCGGTTGAACGGGATCAACTGCCGGAGTCGGCGGATGTTGACAATAATAACCCATAGGAGGCAGCCATGCTGAAGGAATTCAAGGAATTCGCACTCAAGGGTAACGTAATTGATCTGGCGGTCGGTATCATCATTGGCGCTGCATTCGGCAAGATCGTGCAGTCGCTGGTCACCGATGTGCTCATGCCGCCCATTGGCATGCTGGCAGGCAAAATGGACTTCTCCTCAATGTTCATCAATCTTTCTGGCACCAGCTACCAGACCCTGGCCGAAGCCAAAAAGGCCGGCGCCGCAACGATCAATTACGGCCTGTTCATCAACAGCATGGTGGATTTTACCATCATGGCCTTCGTGGTTTTTCTGATGGTCAGGCAGATCAACCGTATCAAACGTCAGGAGCCCGCGCCCGAACCGGATACCCGGGACTGTCCTTTCTGTCTGTCCAAAATCCCGCTCAAGGCGTTGCGCTGCCCACATTGTACCTCTAGCCTGGAATAGAATACGTATGGCGATGGTGTTCCCATGTCCCTGATTGCCGCAGTTGAAAGCCTTTTATTTACGGCGGAGGCGCCGCTGACGCTGGATCGTCTTTGCGACCTGCTGTCCGAATTCGAACGCGACGCCATCAGGTCTGCTTTGAAGGAGCTGTCAGGGCTGTACGATTGCAGGGGCGGGGGGGTGCATCTGGTCGAGGTGGCTGGCGGCTGGCAGTTGAGAACACGGCCGGAGGTGCAACAGTATGTGCAGCGCCACGGCGGCTCGCGCAGTGTGAAATTCTCCCAGTCCGCCCTGGAAACTCTGGCGATCGTTGCTTATCGTCAGCCGGCAACCCGCAGCGAGATCGAGCATCTGCGCGGCGTGGACTGCGGCGGCGTGCTGAAGACACTGCTGGAGCGTAAGCTGGTGCGCATCCTGGGCAAGAAGGACATACCGGGCCGTCCCCTGATCTATGGCACCACCAGGGAGTTTCTGGAGGTGTTCGGGCTCAAGGACCTGAAAGGCCTGCCCACGCTCAAGGAGATTCAGGCACTGGATGAGGTGCCCTATTATGAACAGCAGGAAGACCTGCCGCTGGACGGTCTGCCCGCAGGCGGTGCAAACCGGCAGGAATCGCTTGAATTGATTGATCCTGAAAACGGTCGATAGCCGATCTGTTAAATGGTTGTTGGACTGGCTCCCTGCGGAGCCGTTTGTAAGGAGGTCTATCATGCAGAGGCATCCGGCCGTGGCCGGTCAGTTCTATCCCGGCAATCCCGCCCAGCTTAAGGACGCACTGGAGCAGATGATCGGAGTGCCAACCGGCCGGCTCAAGGCCAAAGGGGGGATCGCGCCCCATGCCGGTTACATCTATTCGGGGGGCGTTGCGGGCAGGCTCTACGCAGAACTGTGTGTCCCCCAGACCGTGCTGGTGATTGGCCCCAATCATCATGGCGCTGGTGCCCCTGCGGCACTGTATCCAGAGGGTGAATGGATTACGCCCCTGGGCAGCGTGGCGATTGACAACCGTCTGAACAGTCTGATCAGCCGGCATACCCCTTTTGTCCAGTATGATGACCTGGCTCACCGTTTCGAACACTCGCTGGAGGTACAGATCCCTTTTCTGCAGTATCTGCGGCCGGATGTGCGCTTGAGCGCCATTTGCCTGGGGCGTGGGGATTATGAGGCGCTGGCCGCTATCGGCGAAGGGCTTGCACAGGCGATCAGCGAGTTTGGACAGGACGTGCTGATCGTGGCCAGTTCTGACATGACCCACTATGAATCGGCCGATTCCGCACTGACCAAGGACAATCTGGCCATTGAACGTGTTTTGGCCCTGGATCCCCAGGGGCTGCTGCAGGTCTGCCATGCATCGCACATCAGCATGTGCGGGGTCGGACCGGCTGCGGTCATGTTGGTTGCGGCCAGGCGGCTGGGGGCTGCCAGAGCAGAGCTGGTCTGCTACGGCACCAGCGGCGATGTCAGCGGGGACATGGAGCAGGTGGTGGGCTACGCCTCGTTGGCCGTAACATGATACAGCACCCATGACAAACCAATATTCGGAGGAAGAATCATGATTGCCGCATATAAGCAGCACGAAGCAGAACGCGCCGCACAGGGGATTCCGCCCCTGCCGCTCGATCCGGAACAGACCGCCTGCCTGTGTGAACTACTGAGAGATCCGCCTGCCGGACAGGCATCGCTGTTGGTCAACCTGCTGGCCGAAAGGGTCTCGCCCGGTGTTGATCCGTCCGTAAAGGTCAAGGCCGATTTTCTGGCCGGGATCATCAATGGCCGTTTGACTTCGCCGCTGATCGACAGGCAGGACGCCATCCGCATGCTGGGCAGCATGCTGGGGGGCTACAATGTTGCCCCGCTGGTTGCAGCGCTTTCCGATGCCGCCTTGGCAGATCAGGCCGCCGAGGCGCTGGGGCGCATCACCCTGGTTTACGATGCCTTCGACGATGTGGCTGCGTTGGTAAAATCCGGCAACCGGGCAGCCGCCAGGGTGATGGAGATGTGGGCCAATGCGGAATGGTTCACCTCCCGCAGCGCCATGCCAGAGGTGATTCGTCTCAAGGTCTACAAGGTCGAAGGTGAGATCAATACCGATGACTTTTCTCCGGCTTCGGATGCCTGGAGCCGCCCGGACATCCCGCTGCACAGCCTTGCCATGGGCCGGACCCGGTTCCCGGATGGCCTGGCCAGCATGGCCGCGTTCAGGAACGAAGGCTACCAGGTGGCCTTTGTGGGTGACGTGGTCGGCACCGGTTCTTCGCGCAAGTCGGCCATCAACAGCCTGCTCTGGGCAATCGGTGGGGAGATACCGGCCGTGCCCAACAAGAAGAGCGGCGGTGTAATCATCGGCGGGGTGATCGCACCGATCTTCTTCAACACGGCCCAGGATTCCGGGGCGCTGCCGATCAGGGCCGATGTCTCCAATATGAAGACCGGTGATGTGATCCTGATCCACACTCAGCAGGGCAGGATCACAGATGAAACCGGCACGATCGTGCTTTCCGATTTCCAGTTGTCCCCCAATACGCTGGTGGACGAGTACCGGGCCGGCGGCCGGATCGCCCTGATCATCGGCCGGGCGATTACCGAAAAGGCTCGGCGTTTTCTGGGCCTTGAACCGTGCGAAATGTTTGTGCAGCCGGAGAATCCGGTGCCGGCGACAGGCCAGGGTTTTACCCAGGCGCAGAAGATCGTCGGCCGGGCTTGCGGACTGGCGGGGGTACTGCCTGGTGCGGCCTGCGACCCGCTGATGACGACGGTCGGCTCACAGGATACCACCGGGCCGATGACGGCCGATGAATTGAAGGAACTGGCTTGCCTCAAGTTCCAGGCGCCCATGTTCATGCAGTCTTTCTGCCATACCGCCGCCTATCCCAAGGCGGCTGATGTAAAGATGCACCGTACGCTGCCCGGTTTTGTGGCCGAGCGCGGCGGCGTTTCCCTGAAGCCGGGTGACGGCGTGATCCACTCCTGGCTGAACCGCCTGCTTTTGCCGGACACGGTCGGCACCGGCGGTGATTCGCACACCCGTTTTCCGATCGGCATCTCGTTCCCGGCCGGTTCCGGTCTGGTCGCCTTTGCCGGCGCCATGGGCTTCATGCCCCTGGATATGCCCGAATCGGTGCTGGTGCGGTTCAAGGGCAAGCTCAATCCAGGCATTACCTTGCGCGACGTGGTCAACGCCATTCCCCATGAGGCCATCCGGCAGGGGCTTTTGACCGTGCCGAAGAAGAATAAGGTCAATGTGTTCAACGGCCGCATCCTGGAGATGGAGGGACTGCCCGACCTGACCGTGGAGCAGGCCTTCGAACTGACCGATGCATCGGCGGAGCGCTCTGCCGCAGCGGCCTGCATCCAGCTTTCTGAAAAGAGCATATCCACTTTTCTCAGATCCAACGTGGCTCTGATGCGGCAGATGATCCTCAATGGTTATCAGGATGCCGCCAGCCTGGAAAAGCGTATTGAGGCCGTCAACGCGTGGCTGGCCAATCCGCAGCTGCTTGAGGCGGACAAAAACGCCAAATATGCGGCGGTTATCGAGATCAACCTCAGCGACATCAAGGAACCGATAGTGGCTTGCCCCAACGACCCCGATGATGTCAAACTGCTCTCCGAGGTGGCCGGTACACCGGTACAGGATGTGTTCATCGGCTCATGCATGACCAACATCGGACATTTTCGAGCAGCGGCAGAGATCTGGCGGGGACAGAGGTTCAGCGGCAATGTGCGCCCCTGGATCTGCCCGCCCACGCGCATGGATCAGCAGCAGTTGAAGGATGAGGCCTGTTTTTCGATTTTTGGCGCTTTTGGAGCACGGATCGAAATGGCCGGCTGTTCTCTGTGTATGGGCAATCAAGCCCGGGTGCCGGCTGGCGGCAACGTCTTTTCCACGTCCACCCGCAACTTCGACGACCGCATGGGTGATGGGGCCAGGGTGTTCCTGGGTTCTGCCGAACTGGGCGCGGTGACGGCGCTGCTGGGGAGATTGCCCGACGTGTCGGAATACATGCGCATCCATGCTGAAAAGATTGAGCCTAAAAAGGCAGACATATACAGATATCTGCAGTTTGATGAGCTGTACTGCGGCGCATAGCAGCCCGCTTTTTCCGGAACTTGTGAAAGTGTTTGGCGGATGATTGAAAGGATGGGGGCTTGTTTGGGGCCAGACAATAAGACTGTCTTGACTGAAATGTATGCGTGGCTCTGCTCGCTGCGGTTTACCATCACACTGCTGCTGGCCATAGCGCTTTTGTCCGTTGTCGGCACCCTGCTACCCCAGGGACCGTTGCCGCCGGAATACATTGCACATATCAGCCCGGAGAGGCTGTCGGTTTACAGTCGGCTCGGTCTGTTTGATATGTACCATTCCTGGTGGTTTATCGCGCTTTTGTTTCTGTTCTCCCTGAATCTGGTCTGCTGTTCCATCAAGCGACTGCCGCATGTGATCGATTATATCCGTTCCCCCCAGTTGATCCATAATGCTGATTCATCATCCGCCAGCGCACTTGAAGCTGGGATTGAGCACCAACAGGGGCTGGAACATGCCTCTGCCGTTGTCTTTGAGCTGTTGAAGCAAAGCTACCCTTATACCGCAAAAACGGCGCAGGACGGTCAGGTGCATCTGTTTGCCCAGAAAAACAGCTGGGGCAGGCTGGGCGTTTATGTCGTACATTTCAGCATTCTGCTGATATTTGCAGGTGCCATTGTCGGAGCGCTGTTCGGTTTCAAAGGCTACATGCTGCTTGCCGAAGGTGAACAGTCCGGGGTGGTTGACTTGGACGGCAGGCAACGTGAGCTTGGTTTCAGTATCCGCTGCGACAGTTTCACCGTGGAACATTATCCCAACGGCGCCCCCAGAACATACCGCAGTGTCCTGACTGTGCAGGAAAACGGCAAGGCAGTTGAAGGTTATGCAGGTGTGAAAGTGGTTGTCAACCAGCCTCTGGAATACAGGGGCATCAGGTTCTATCAGGCCACTTATGGCAGTGCCGGCCGTTTTTACTTCAATGTATCCACCCCCGACGGCAAGATGGCATCAATTGAGGTTAATGGTGAGGATGCCGCCAGACTGCCGGACGGCAGCCATGTGCGCGTACTGGAAACCACACAGGATGTTTCCATGTATTATCGCCAGCTTAATGGGGCTGCCGCAGTCCTGGAGATTGCCTCTCCGGACGGACGGGTTGACCGGCTGGTTTCTTTTGCCGAATACCCGGAGCTTAACCTCAAAACTGCGCGCGATGCCAACCGTCGTCTTATTTTTGATTACAAAGGTGAAAGGATGTATACGGGGCTCAAGGTGGTCAAGGACCCGGGTGTCTGGCTTGTCTGGTGCGGCTGCATCATGATGCTGGCAGGTATGCTGGTCGCCTTCTTTATGCCGCACAAAAGGGTGTGGGTGGTGTTATCGGATGGACGAGCCGATGTTTATGGTCACTCCAGCAAAAATGCGACTTTGTTCAGGACAGAGTTTCAACGCATGGCTGAAGCTGTGCGCACCAGTTTAACAACAATGGATTGAGTCATTCATGTCATATACCCTTTTAAGCACCCAGATTCTCAACTGGACCAGCCTGCTGTACTTCATTGCAATGGTGTTGTTCTTCGTCCTGTTTGCCCTGCGCAGGCGTGTGCTGGGCACGGCCGCCATGCTGTTTGCAGGCGGCGGGCTGTTGCTGCATACCACGGCGATTGCCATCCGATGGTTTGAAAGCTATCAACAGGGGTATGGCCATGCGCCCATGTCGAATATGTACGAATCGGTGGTCTTCTTTTCCTGGTCGATCGTACTGCTGCTGATATTGATTGACTGGCGTTACAGACAGCGGGTTATCGGCGTGTTTGTGATGCCGTTTGCATTGTTCAGCCTGGTTTGGGCACAACTGTTCACGGTCGCTGTCCTGGTAGGCGGCAATGCCGGTGGCACGCTGCTGGGCAGGATGGTGGTGATGGACGACAGGATTGCCCCGCTGATGCCGGCTTTGCAGAGCAACTGGCTGCTGTACCATGTGGTGACCTGCTTTCTGGGGTATGCGGCTTTTGCCGTTGCCTGCGGTATCTCAATCATGTACCTGATCAAGCGGCATGTTGAGTCTGATGCGGACAGGGCAGGGGGGGGCGGTATGCTGTCTCTGCTGCCGCCCACGGATGTGCTGGATGATATGAACTACCGGGCGATCGTGATCGGTTTTCCGCTGCTGACCCTGGGGATCATGACCGGCTCGGCTTGGGCCAATTATGCCTGGGGCTCTTACTGGAGCTGGGATCCCAAGGAAACCTGGTCTCTGATCGTCTGGTTTATCTACGCCGCTTTTCTGCATGCGCGCTTTACGCACGGCTGGGTTGGTAAAAGAGCCGCCTGGCTTTCAATCTGCGGTTTTGCCGCCACCCTGTTCTGTTATCTGGGGGTGAATCTGTTGTTGTCGGGGCTGCACAGCTACGGTGGAAAAATGTAATCTGGAGCTTTTGTTGCGCCTTGTCGTTTGTTGTTCAACATGTTTATGAGTTTAATCATCGCAACAATATTAAGGAAACATTCATGCGCATACGATATGAAGAACCGTTGTTCAGACCACCCAGCGAGGCCAACAGCCTGATCTTTCAGATCACGGTCGGATGTTCCAGGAACAAATGCACCTTCTGTG
>Ga0116183_1005107_pt1 | contig 12575 bp, 9 predicted proteins | sample AD_UKC078_MetaG_FD_89753 | JGI IMG/M metagenome (GOLD analysis project Ga0116183, IMG submission 89753) | Active sludge microbial communities of municipal wastewater-treating anaerobic digesters from USA - AD_UKC078_MetaG | ecosystem: Engineered > Bioreactor > Anaerobic > Digestate | place: USA... | reverse complement strand
GCTTGAAGTTGTGGTCGAAGCGGCGGTTGAAGCCCAGTTGCAGCTTCACCTTGTGCTCCTCGGCCACCTTCACCGCCTGCAGGCCCTTTGCCACGGAGAGGTCGATCGGCTTCTCGCAGAAGATATGCTTGCCGGCCCGTGCCGCTGCGATGGTGAAGTCGGCGTGGGTGTCGGTGGAGGAGCAGACGAGGATGGCATCAATGGCAGGGTCATTGATCAGGTCCATGGCATCGGTGGTGACCTTCTTGATACCGAGGCCGGCCGCCCACTCCTTGATGTTCTCGTTGATGACGATGTCGCTGATACCCGCGACACGTACCGAGGGGACGAATCGGGTGATGTTGTGGGCATGGAGTTTTCCGATCCTTCCTGCTCCGATGATACCGACTGTTACGATTTTGTCCATTGCGTGCTTCTCCTTGTCACATTATGGTTATGATAAAATGCCGTAAGTCTGGAAACGTTCTCATTGTGTTCAAGGTATACCATGTATCCCCTATTTGTAAAGGAATTTTGTGTAGAATCAGTGAATATCGGCAGAGAATTGCCATTGACAAATCAAAAAATCGGCGTAAACATAGTAAGTATGGTAACGTTTTCAATATTTTCCTTGTAACTTGCCCCTTTTTTGGCACCGAGGCAGGGAGCGCAATCGCAGCGGATGTGCCATTGTGCGCGGCCGATTGCATCAATCGGGGACACGAGGATTGGAGACGAATCAGTGGGTCAGGAGGAGGATCAGGGCTTGCGTCGTGTGTAATATCGAAAGGCTTGAGGCCGCGATGAGTGTTGGAGTTGTGTCCCCTCATCCCTTCTCGCTACACTAGTGCAATAGGTGGTGTCATGGTCAGTATCAAGGATATAGCAAAGCTCGCTGATGTATCGGTCTCTACCGTATCCCGGGTTTTGAATGAACAGGAGCACGTCAGCATCGAGAAGCGTACTCGGGTGCTGCAGGCGATCAAGCAGACGGGGTATGTGCCCAACCGGGCAGCCCGCGATATGGTGAGCAAGCGGACCACGACCATCGGTGTCGTGATGCCGGAGACCTTCAACATGTTCCAGCGCCAGCTCTTCTCCATGGTCGCCCACCACTTGGAGCAGTTCTCCTACTACACCAGTTTCTACTTCTCATCTACCGATCTGCAGGGTGAGCGTGCCTGCCTCAATAGGCTGAAAGCCGACCGGTTGGATGGCATCATCCTCCTGCATGAGATCATGATTCCGGAGTTCCAGACGTACCTTGAGGCGAATGCCATCCCCACGGTCTTGGCGACGTTCAGCCGGAAGGATTGGCCGGCCACGTCGATCACCATCAGCGAGGACGATGCCGCCCTGACTGCGGTAAACCACCTCATCTCGCTTGGGCATCGCAAGATCGGCTTCATCGGAGGGGAGAAGTACGGCTTCGCCTCGGTTCGATTGGAGGGGTACAAGAGAGCACTCAAAGATGCAGGGATCGACTTTGATGAGCAACTGGTGGTACAGGCCCAGACCTATACGATGGAGGAGGGGGCTGTGGCCACCCGCACACTGATAGATCGTGCCACCCCCTTTACGGCGCTCTTCGCCATCACCGATGAACTGGCGCTTGGCGCCATCCGTGCGTTGGCTGACTGCGGGCTCTCTGTCCCGAACGATGTATCAGTCGTTGGGTTTGACGACATCGAGCTTGCTTCCTACTCCGTCCCCCGATTAACAACCATCAGGCAGCCCATCCCGGAGATGGGACAGATGGCCGTGGCGTTGCTCTACTCCCTCCTGACTGGCAGTAGCCGCACACCGCTCTCCATCTCCCTGCCGACGACCTTCATAGAGCGCGAGTCCACCGCCCGCCTTGTGTAGGGCACTGCCGTAGAGAAGCGTGTGGCGCGCCTTCCGGGCACAAGGAAGGGGTAGTCAAGTCAGGATCCACGATCAATCTGTTGAATCGTGAGGTGTGGGGAAGGAGGACCCATGGTCAGACGGGTGCATGTAGTGTTCAAGACCCATTTGGATATCGGGTTCACCGATTCGGCGGCACGGACCGTCAAACGGTATTACGACCAATTCATCCCCAAAGCGGTGGAGGTGGCCGCCCGTCTGCGCCATCGCGGCACCTCAGAGCGCTTGGTATTGACCACCGGCTCCTGGCTGATCAAGCGCTATCTTGACCAGGCTGACGAGGCGGGGCGCTCCGCCCTTGAGGAGGCGATCGAGCACGGGGATATCCGGTGGCATGGGCTGCCGTTCACCACCCATACCGAGCTGATGGACTCCCACCTTGTGCGCTATGCACTCTCCCTCTCCAAGGACCTCGACCACCGCTTCTCCCGAGAGACCATCGCAGCGAAGATGACCGATGTGCCCGGCCACACCCTGGCCCTCGTCCCCTACCTCGCGGAGGCGGGCATCCGGTTCCTCCACCTGGGGGTCAACGGCGCTTCCCCCCTGCCCGACGTACCCCGCCTCTTCCGATGGCGGGCCCCCACCGGAGAGGAGGTTGTCGTGCAGTATGACGCCTCCTATGGCTCGAGTGAGCCAATCGGGGAGTTCGAGGACCTCCTGGTCATCGAGAACAGCGCCGACAATATGGGCCCGCCGAGCGAAGCGGAGGTAGTGGAGACCTTCCGCCGTCTCAGGCGCGAGTGGCCCGATGCCGAGATCCTTGCCAGCGACCTCTCTGCCTATGCCCGGGCAATCCTGCCATCTGCTGAAGAGCTGCCATTGGTGGAGGCGGAGATCGGGGATACCTGGATCCATGGGGTCGGCAGTGACCCGTACAAGGTGAGCAGGTTTCGCCGCATCCTTGCATGGATTGACGCCAATCCGTCATCCCTCTCCAACGACCGCTTCATGGACCAGTTGCTCCTCGTCTGTGAACACACGTGGGGACTGGACTTCAAGAAGTACCTTGCCGATTACACCAACTGGTCGGTCGATGACTTCCATCGGGCACGGGAACGGGACCTGGTCGGTCCCGACGCCATACCTGATGAGTACCAATTCATCGAGGAGTTTGCCCAAAGGGAGCATGAACGGATGTTCCCTCTCTCCGATACGCGGCGGGAACGGAGAACCTACTCCGCCTTCACGGCGGCCCATGAGGAGCAACGCTTGTATGTGACGGAGGCGATAGCCGCTTTGGAGGAGGGGCAGAGGGAGAGCTTGCTGCAAGCGCTCACCCTCCCTGCCCCCATGGGCAATGGCACACCCATAGAGGCTGGAGATGAGGTGTCCATCGGCTCGCACCGCCTCCTCTTTGGCGACGATGGGTCGCTTGAGAGCTACCGAGGCGAAGATGGGCGGCAGCTGGCCGGAGGTGAGGGGATCGGGGTCTACCGCTACCAGTCCTTCTCGGCCAAGGCCTATGAGGCGTATCACCGCCAGTACAACCGCAATTTTGAGAGTGAACGGGCATGGGTTCTGCCTGACTTCGGCAAGCCGGGGATGGAAAATGCCATACCCCCAGCCGAAGACCGCCTGTGGGGTGTCAATCTGACTTCACTCAAACGGTTCGATGGCGATGGCCCCGTTGAGGTGAGGGCTGACCTTCAGTGTGAGGAGGGGAGCCCGAGAGGCGCTCCTCGATATCTGAGTCTCTCCTATCGATTCACAACCGAGGGGGTGCTGCAGGCGATACGACTCACCTGGAGAGAGAAGGAGGCGACCCGGCTGCCCGAGGCACTCTGGCTCTCGGTCGCCCTCTCCTTGAGGGAGGATGGGGAGTGGCGGATGATCAAGATGGGCAGGCGCCTTGCGATGGACAACACGGTGAGTCGAGGAGCACGTTCGGTGCACGCTGTCGAGGGGGTGGAGTACTCTATGGGTGAGGATAGACTCCTCATCACCAACCGTGACTCCCCGCTCGTCTCGATCGGGCGACGCGCGCTGCTGCGCTTCGATGATGAGCCGGCCACGGTGAACGGGACCTTTCACTTCAACCTCTGCAACAACCTCTGGAATACCAACTTCCCGCTCTGGTATGAGGAGGATGGATCCTCCGTCCTGGAGTTTGAAGGGAGGCTGCCCAACAGTCGATGCTCCAATTGGCAGAGAGGTTTGAGCGACAACGCTGCTACGGTCATACTCCCGCCCTACAGCTTGGGGGACACAATCGATAGGGGTCTTGCCTCTGGATAGAGGGGTGGAATGAGGGTCGCAGTACTCCATCTGTGATACCCAACATTGTAGTATGAAAAACTCACAAATGCCCTGAAAACCATGGTACACTAAAGTTCGCCCTTTGATGGTGATGATTTTCAGGAGGTTTCTTATGAGAAGAATGTTTGTACTATTGCTGACGGTGTGTCTCTTCTTCAATCCTGTTTTTGCACAAGGTACGAAAGAGAGTGCAGCCGCTGCCAAGGAACTGGTCGTCTATGCAAGCGTGGACGAAGCGAACGCTGTCAAAATCCTTGACGCATTTACTGCCGATACGGGGATCAAAACAAGTTTTGTCCAGCTCTCTTCAGGACCTGCCCTGACAAGGATCCAGGCCGAATCGGGTCGTCCGCAGGCGGATGTGTGGTTGGGTGCTCCCAGTGACAACCACGTCACGGCCAAGGATGCGGGATTGACCATCCCGTACAAGGGGGCTGCATTCGAGGCCCTTGGTGACGAATTCAAGGATGCCGAGGGGTATTGGAGAGGTTTCTACATGAACCCGCTGTGCTTTGGGGTCAATACGGTCGCATTGTCGAAAGCTGGTGCCTCGATGCCTACCAGCTGGGCCGACCTGCTGAAGCCCGAATACAAGGGGTTGATCCAGGCTCCCACGCCACAATCCGCAGGAACAGCGAAGATCATGCTGTACAGCCTTGTTGAGATGATGGGCGAGGATGAGGCATTCGACTACATGGCCAAATTGAATCGGAACATCCAGACCTATACATCCTCCGGCACCGGTCCCTCCAAGGGGGTCAACGTCGGGGACTGCGCCATCGGTATCCAATTCTCACCTGCGTTCTTCGAGATGCAGGCCAAAGGGCAGCCGGTAGAGATCGTGTTCCCGACCGAAGGGTTCGGCTTTGAGTTCCCCGCAGCTTCCATTCTCGCTGGTGCCAAGAACTATGAAGCGGCGAAGAGCTTTATGGATTGGCTGGTGAGCAAGAAGGGCCAGGATGTGCTTGAATCGACCGGCACGTACTTCTACCCGGTGATTGACGATGCAAAGATCGATCCGATCATGCCGGCGTTCTCTACGCTGAATGTCAAGGCAATCGACCTGGCCTATTATTCGGCCAACTACAGTCGCTTGGTAGAGCGTTGGGTGTCAGACGTATTGAGCGCGAAGTAAACACCTGGGTCTTCTATGCTGTATAATGAATACGGCGGCGAGCCATACCGTCGCCGCCGTATCGTTGTATCTCATATGCATCCCGACTGTCGAATGCATGTGCTGTAGTTCTGAAGAGGAAGCATGAAACAATCATATTTTACCAGCCAGTGGAAGGAAATGAAGAAACTCAGCAAGGATCCCCTGTTGCTGTGTGTCATCATTGTCCTGTTGCTGGCTCTGATCATGTTCATCATATACCCGCTCATGAGGGTCTGTGTCGTAAGTTTTCAGGTGGATGGCCACTTTTCGTTGAAGAATTTCCGTGATGCGTTCACCTACAGCAATGGGTACTATCGCAAGGCGTTATGGAACTCGTTGTGGATGGGGGTCGCCACGGCAGTATTGGGGACGTCCATTGCGTTCGTTTTCGCCTATTCACTGACACGAGCGAACATACCAGGGAAAAAGTTCTTCAACATCATTGCGACGATTCCGATCATCAGCCCACCGTTCATCGGTGCCTTGGCGATTATCATGCTGTTCGGACGGAACGGTTTCGTCAGCTCCACGTTGTTGGGGATGCAGAATGCGAGCGCATATGGGCCGAGAGGCCTGTTGTTCGCGCAGGTGCTGACGTTCTTTCCCGTTGCCTATATCACGTTGCGCGGTGTGCTGGAATCGATCAGCCCGACGCTTGAGGATGCTGCTATGGATCTTGGAGGCAATCGCTTCACGATCTTCCGTAAGGTGACCCTCCCGTTGGCCATTCCCGGCATCGCAAGTTCCATGTTGGTGCTGTTCGTCGAATCCCTGGCTGATTTCGGAAATCCGTTGGTGCTTGCAGGTGCTCAGTTTCCGATCCTATCGGTCCAGGCGTATCTTGAAATTACCGGGATGGGCAATTTTGCCAAGGGTGCCGCATTGGCGTTCATCCTCCTCATCCCATCTGTGTCCGTATATATGCTGCAGAAGTATTGGGTGAGCAAGAAACAGTACATCACGGTGACAGGGAAACCCACCCAGTCATCGAACAACGTGGTCAGCCCCGCAGCCAGGTGGATTCTCTTTGGTATTTCTTGTCTTATCGCATTCATGGTGATGCTCGTCTACGCAAGTATCATTTGGGGGGCGTTCGCGAAATCATGGGGAAACAGCTATGCAGTGACCTTGGACAATTTCAAGTATGTATTCCGTGTCGGGTTCGAATCAGTGATCGATACATTGACAATCGCGGGGATTTCAACCCCGATCAGCGGAATCATCGGTATGATTATTGCGTTCCTCGTGGTCCGCAAACGGTTCATCGGCCGACGCTTCATGGAGTTCTCAAGCATGCTCAGCTTTGCAGTGCCGGGAACCGTTATGGGAATCGGATACATCCTTGCGTTCAACAAGGCGCCGTTCTACCTGACGGGGACGCTCGCCATCCTGCTGTTGAATTTTATTTTCAGGTATATCCCGGTGGGGATACAAAGCGGGATCGCGGTACTGAACCAGATCGATCCATCGATTGAGGAGGCCGCAGTCGACCTAGGGGCCGACAGTAATGTCACGTTCAGGAAAGTGACGTTGCCGTTGATGATCCCAGCGTTTTTCAGCGGCCTGATCTTTGCGTTTGTCAGGAGCATGACGGCGATCAGTGCTGCAATATTCTTGGTGTCGGCGAGATGGAAGTTCATGACCGTACAGATCATGAGCCAGGTAGAAAGCGGACGCATCGGCGCAGCTGCGGCATTCAGCCTGATTTTGGTTGGTATTATTTTGGTTGCAATGGCGGTAATCAAGCTGATCTTGCGCCTGAAGTATCAGACGACAAGTTCGATTCTTACTGCCTGACGGGACGGCGGTTGCCATGGAATGCTATGGAGCAAATGGAGATATGTTATGAGTGTTAAACTAGTCGATGTAACCAAGGTCTTTACCGACCATGATGATAAGCAGAAGGAATTTACCGCAGTAAGTCATGTCGACATCGAGATCAACGAGGGCGAGATGGTGACGTTCCTCGGGCCATCTGGGTGTGGAAAGACGACCACTTTGCGCATTATCAGCGGATTTGAGACGCAGACTTCCGGCGATGTGTTCATCGACGGAGAGCTTGTCAATGATTTGCCGGCGAACAAACGAAATACATCGATGGTATTCCAGTCCTATGCGATTTTCCCTCACCTCTCCGTCAGTCAGAATATCGGTTTTGGCTTGGATCTGAAGGGGTTGAAAAAGAATGTCATCAAGGCTGAGGTCGGCAAGATCATGGATATGATGGGGCTTTCGTCGCTTGGGAATCGGCGTCCGAGCCAACTGTCTGGCGGTCAGCAACAGCGTGTCGCACTTGCACGGGCAATCGTGAACGCCCCTGGGGTGCTGCTCTTCGATGAACCACTCTCCAATCTTGACGCAAAGCTGCGTGAACAGATGCGCATAGAGATACGGCGTATCCAGCAGCAGTTCGGTATCACCAGTATCTATGTCACGCACGACCAGAGCGAAGCGATGACGGTCAGCGATCGTATCGTTGTCATGGATAAGGGGGAGATCAAGCAGATCGGTACGCCGTTCGAAATATACAGCCGTCCGTTGAATAGGTTCGTCGCAGACTTCATTGGCCGGGCGAACTTCATCGAGGGGCAGGTATGTGCGTTGAGCGATACCCTTTCCATCAAGGTCAATGGGAAAGAACTGAGTTTTCCAAGCTTCAATCCGGATGTGGAGGAGGGGAAAACCGGTGTGGTAGTCATCAGGCCGGAGGGACTGGTCCTTGGAGGTCCTGATTCATCGGCACTTTTCAATGGGACGGTCTCCCACACCGCCTATCTTGGGTCGACGATGGAGTATGAAATCACCGTAGACGGTCGTGACACCCCGATTATCGCGGTCTCCAACAATCCGGTAAAGGAGGGGTTCTTCCATATCGGTGACCTCGTTGGCATTGGATTCGACCCTGTCAGCGCCCATGTGATATCCCCCACTTGACGCCAGCATTCCATGGATCTGTGCAATTTCAATCCCTCTTTACGGTCTTCCAGTGGGTTGGAAGATGGATAGGTTGTACTCTGCACAGGCAACTTTACAATAGAGATTGTATGGCCTATATTCATACGTACTGTCAACAGGAGGGAGGTTTTGATGGATACAAAGAAGATTGTTGAGTTTGCAAAAGAGATTCGCAAACACACGCTATTGACGATAGGGACTCTTGGAGTCGGCCACATCGGCGGGGCGCTTTCCATAGCCGATGTGCTCGCCCTGCTCTATGGGAAAGTGATGAACGTCGATCCTGCAAACCCCTTGTGGGAGGAGCGCGATATGCTTGTCATCTCCAAGGGGCATGCCGGACCGGCACTCTATGCGACGTTGGCACTCAAGGGCTTCTTCCCGATGGAGGAGCTTGCCACGCTCAACCAGGGGGGGACGAAGCTGCCAAGCCACTGCGACCGTAACCTTACGGTGGGGGTCGACATGACCACCGGGTCGCTCGGCCAGGGCTTCTCGGCCGCATGCGGCCTCGCCTATGCCCGCCAACTCGACGGCAAGCAGGGGTACGTCTACGCCATCATCGGGGACGGGGAGAGCCAGGAGGGGCAGGTCTGGGAAGCGGCGATGTTCGCGGCCCACTACAAGTTGGACCACCTCATCGCCTTCACCGACTACAACAAGATGCAGATCGACGGGAGAACCGACGAGATCATGGACCTCGGTGATATCGAGGGGAAGTGGAAGAGCTTCGGCTGGCATACCCAGCGGGTCGATGGCCACGATGTGGAGGCCCTGGATCGGGCCGTACGGGCGGCCCAGGAGAACTCCGGCTCACCGTCGATGATCATCATGGATACTATCAAGGGCAAGGGCGCCTTCTTCTGCGAGGGGCAGGTGGGCAGCCATAGCATGGCCTTCGATCTGGACAAGGCCAACGAAGCCGTGGCACGACTCGGATAAGGAGGAAGACAATGGCAACAAAAGAGATGCGCAGTGTATATGTGGAGACCCTCATCGAGCTTGGAGAGCAGGATGAGCGGATCATGGTCGTCGAAGCGGATTTGATGAAGGCCCATGGGACCACCAGCTTTGCCGAGCGATTCCCGGGACGGGCCGTGGATGTGGGGGTTGCCGAGGCGAACCTGGTCGGGGTGAGTGCAGGCTTGAGCCTGGGCGGGAAGATCCCGTTTGCCGCCACCTTCGGCTGCTTTGCCAGCAGGCGGGCGTTCGACCAGTTCTTCCTCTCGGCCAACTATGCCCGGCTCAACGTGAAGCTGGTGGGCACCGACCCCGGCATTACGGCCGGTTTCAATGGCGGGACGCACATGCCGTTTGAGGACGTGGGCCTGATGCGCATGGTCCCTGGCCTGACGATCTTCGAACCCGCCGACCCGGTCAGCCTCAAGGCCCTGATGGCCCAAAGCGCCTCGATGTGGGGGTGTACCTACATGCGTTTGGCACGCAAGGTTGCAGTCGAGCCAATCTACGAGGAGGGGGAGGAGTTCACCCTCGGCAAGGGGAAGGTACTCTTCGATGGCAGTGATGTGACCATCATCGCGATGGGAACCGTTCTCGTTGGGGAGGCGATCAAGGCGCATGGTGTGTTGAAGGAGCAGGGCATCTCCGCTGCCGTGATCGACATGCACACCGTCAAGCCTCTCGATGAGGAGCTGGTGCTCCACCACGCCCGCAAGAGCGGGGCGGTGGTGACGGCGGAGAACCACCAAGTGGCCGGCGGCCTTGGCGCGGCTGTGGCCAACTATCTCAGCCGGGTCCACCCGACACCGATGCGGATGGTCGGGATCCAGGATGAGTTCGGCCAGGTGGCGACCCAGGGATGGTTGCAACAGCACTACCGTCTCACCAGCGACGAGATTGTGGCCCAGGTCAAGGATCTGTTGGCGACGAGGTAAATGCCAGAGGTGGCAGGGAAGGGGAGGTGTCCATGCAGTGGCCGATCATCGGGGTCAATCTTCCGAGACATGCGAGTTTTGCTTCGTTGGATGCGCGGCTGGCCGCGTTGGCCCGCGAGGGGTTCGACGCGGTCGAGATCAGCCTGGATACCTTCCCCCTGATCATCGAAGGGCGCATCTGCCAGCCATGGGTTGATGTGCTCAAGGGGGTGCTCGAGCAGCACCCGCTTCGCTACACCGCCCACATCGGGCGTGGCCTCGATCTGCGCAGTACGGATGATCCCTCCCTGCACCGCAGCGTCCTCCTCGCCTCGCTCGAGGTGTGCCGGCAGCTGGGCATGGAGGTCCTCGTCCTCCACTACGAGGTCAAGACCGATGACAGACGCATCGAGGAGCAGTTTTTCGATGCCCACCGCTGGGCTGCCGATATCGCAGCCGGGTATCGAGTGCGGATCTGTGTGGAGAATATCGAGGTGGAGCTCGTCGAGCCGCTGGTGGATTTCATCGAGCAAGTCCGGCACCCCGCACTCTTTTTGACCCTCGACACCGGCCACGCCTTCCTCGCCTCACGCTACTTCGGCTTTGATTTCCTGGGTGCCGTCTCATCGGTGGCGCCCTATCTTGGACACGTCCATCTCAACGACAACACCGGCTCTTTCGAAGAGCTCAGGGTGAGTGACCGGATCGCCTATGATGCCATGCCGATGGGCATGAGGAGGGAGTTCGGCAAGGGGGACATCCACCTGCCCCCCTTCTATGGCGCCGTCCCCTTTGACGAAGTCCTCTCCCGGCTCTCTGCCTACAGTGGCTCCTATGTCTGTGAGTACATGTACGATGACTATGGACCGTTGAACCACTCGATCCAGGAGCGGGTACGCACCCATATCACTGCCTCGCGTACGCCCAATCCCGTGCATTGAGGGGTGCGAAGTGCACTGCCGTGGTGCATATTGAAAACGTTATTAGGAAATGAGGGTCCACATTCAGGCGTCTAGGCAAACACAATAAGTTTTTGTTGACAAGTGGCGGTTTTGATGCAACCATAAATATGGTAACGTTTTCAAACAATGGAGTGTCAAGAGATTCAATCGTGTGTATGACCCTTCGATGTGAAGGAAAAAAAGGAGAGATAAGCCATGAAGAAAAAGTTGTTGATCGTCGCCCTGGTCCTGCTGACCGCCACTGTGCTGGTCGCACAGCCAGCCGCAGAGAAGAAGTACGCCACGCTGCAGATCTACGCAGCCCTGGACACCGAAGAGGCCCAGTACTACATTGAGGCGTTCGAGAAGTCCACTGGTATCAAGGTGGAGTTCGTACGGATGAGTTCCGGTGAGGTCGGAGCCCGGATCGAGGCAGAGAAGAACAACCCGCAGGCCAGCGTATGGTTTGGTGGATCGAACACCGACCACATCAACGTCCATGCCAAGGGTCTCTTGATGCCCTACAAGCCAAAGACCGACTTTGAATTGGCCCCCATGCTCCATGCAGACGACTACGGGTGGAACGGCTTCTATACCGGTGCGATCGGGTTTGTCACCAACACCGAGTTCCTGAAGAAGAACAATATTGAAGCCCCGCAGAGCTGGGCAGACCTGCTCAAGCCGGAGTTCCATGGCCAGATCGAGATGGCCTATCCGTATACCAGCGGGACTGGATACACCGCATGGGCAACCATCATCCAGGACAAGGGCCTCGAGAAGGCATTGGATTGGTGGGAGCTGCTTGACAAGAACATCCACCAGTACACCGCCAGCGGAACGGCGTGTATCGCCCGTGCCGGCCTCGGTGAGTGTGCAGTCGGCATCGCGTTCTCCCACGACATCATTGCCAAGGGCGTCGGGATGGGCTATCCGCTCGTCATGAGCTTCCCGAGCGAAGGGACCGGCTTCGAGGTCGGTGGTGTATCGATGATCAAGGGCGCTCGCCAGGTCGAGGAAGCCCAGATCTTCATCGACTGGTGCTTCAGTGAGGAAGCCCAGAACCTCTTCAAGAAGTACTCCCGCCTTCCCGTCAACCCCAAGGCCACCGTTGCCGAGGGCGCGATCAAGCTGAGCGACATCAATCTGATCGACTACGATGCAGTTCAGATGGGCCAGCGCAAGGATGAGTTCGTCACCGCTTGGAGAGATCGAATCGGTAAGTAACTCAGAGTAAGAGATGTATGTGGTGCAACCTCGGTGGTGCCGGTAAGCAGAATCCGGGGTTGCATTTTGTACCATGAGGTGGACGATGAAACAACATTCAAAAAGTCGTATCCAACAGATCAATGAGATCAAGAAGCTGATCAGGGAGCCATTCCTCTTCATTTCCATTCTGGTCATCTTCTACCTGTTGATTGTGTTCGTTATTTTTCCGATCTTCCAGGTCTTCAAGACCAGTTTTATGGTGGATGGGCATTTCACATTGAAGAACTACCGTGATGTACT
>Ga0116183_1005087_pt1 | contig 12609 bp, 10 predicted proteins | sample AD_UKC078_MetaG_FD_89753 | JGI IMG/M metagenome (GOLD analysis project Ga0116183, IMG submission 89753) | Active sludge microbial communities of municipal wastewater-treating anaerobic digesters from USA - AD_UKC078_MetaG | ecosystem: Engineered > Bioreactor > Anaerobic > Digestate | place: USA... | reverse complement strand
CTTCGCCGAACTTGCCGATATCCTTGAAGGTCTGCGGCATCACGATGTCCGCCAGCGGCGCGGAGATGTCGCTGAGCGCGTTGTTGCGCACCAGGTTGGGCATCCACATGACCGACAGGTTGTTGGTGATGTGCCAGGCCGGCGCGCCAGCCGTCACGGATTTGATCCACTCGGCGGGCATGTCGTTATACTCGCTGGGAGAGGTATAGAACTCGAAGTTGACGTTGTACTTTTCCTTGATTGCCTCATAGCGCGGCAGCCACTCGGCCTTCTTGACCTCGTCGGTCGCCTCGTCGTACGGGTTGGGGCTGTCCCAGAGGCGTACTTTGACCACATTGCCATTCAGTTTGTACGTGGGTTCCTCCGCGGCCGCCAGGCTCATTACGCCTGTCAGCATCGCCAGTGCCAGTAGTAGGGTGATCAGTCTTTTCATTACCGAAACCTCCTTAATTTATTTATCCGCCCACTTTGGGCTGAAAGGACAATATAAAATAGTAACTACCTGTTTACAGTCTTCGTCTGCCTGATAAGCAGTATAAACCCTTGTCAGATATATGTCAAACAAATACAGAAAAAAAATATGGAAATAAATATGAATAAAATTTGTGCATATACGCGCGTTTCAGCAAAAACCAGACTGTGAATATCGTTACAGCCTGTAGCCATCAAACAATTTATCTCATTGGTAAAGCTGAAAATACAACACAAAAACAAAGATATAACACATTCATATAACAAATATTCAGATTGACGCGTCGCAAATCATCCTACAAAAGCCGTTTTTCGGCAATTGACAATTGTAAAAAACCCTGAATATTGAGCACTATATTCACAGAAAAAACGGAAGAGGCGATTCGTTTTGCGATAACAGCATGATGCGAGGCCGGATCAAGGAGCCCAAAACAGCAGCCGGATTGTTATTCACCGGCAAAATGACCACCTGACAGGTTTGCTGACAAGGCTGATATCCGATGAATTTTGATGCTACTAATTCAACATATCTAGTGGCCTACGAGACCGAGAAGGAGAATGAACGAGTTAGCATCGAATCATGCAGAGGTTATGAGTAAACCGGATACCAGGTTTGCACATACAATCAGAATTATCTATAATAAGTAGATAAAAACCTTATGGAGTCCTTGGTTGCTCATTATTTTCTTCAACTATTTTCAACATCGAAAAAAACCAGTTTTGGAGAGCGTTGTGTATGATAACCATGAACCCTGTCTTTTGGGCTAAAAAACAAGACAAAGCAGGAAGATTTGAATGGCTTTCATTAGCCCAGCATCTGGAGGATACACGTCAAATCGCGCGTCTGCTGTGGATGCATTGGTTAAGTGAAGGACAGCGTCGGCATATTATTGCTTCTTTGAGCCTGCCTGATGAGAATGCTGCTGCCAGCCTGGTTGAGTTTTTGGGCGCAGTTCATGATATCGGCAAAGCAACGCCGGTATTTCAAATAAAATCCGGGTTTCAAAACTCGCAGGATTTGGACTGTATGCTTATGGAAATGCTGGAAGGAGAAGGGTTTTCCGGTCTAAACTCAACTTGTCTTGCCAACCCGGAAAAATCACCCCACGCTCTGGCAGGACAGTATTTGCTGTCAGAATACGGTGTAAAAGAAGACCTTGCTTCCATTGTTGGCGCGCACCACGGCAAACCTGTCGATGACAGCAATATTATTCAAAACCAGAGGGCGTATGGCAGCAATTATTACCAGATAGAGGATTCACTTCATCCTTTGCATCAACAATGGAAAAATGAGCAGCGGAAGGTTTTCGACCGGGCGCTTGAAATCAGCGGGTTTGAAAGCGCAAAGAGCCTGCCTTCCATTCAACAGCCGGGGCAGGTGCTCTTGTCCGGGCTGGTGATTATGGCGGACTGGATCGCCAGCAATGAAAGGTATTTTCCTCTTATTTCTCTTCAAACAATAGTAGTTGACAATCAGCAGGCTCGCATGGAGCATGGATTTTGTCAGTGGTTAAAGGATGCTTCTTATCCATGGGAAGCCAGGCGAAATGAACCTCATGAGCTTTATGAAAAGCGTTTTGATTTTACGCCGCGCAATGTGCAGAGCGTTTTTGCAGAAGTGATCGAAAGCACTGATGACCCCGGCATTTTTATCCTCGAAGCGCCGATGGGTCTTGGCAAAACGGAAGCAGCCCTTGTTGCTGTGGAGCAGTTAGCGCACAAAACGGGGAGAAGCGGGCTGTTTTTCGGCCTTCCCACGCAAGCGACCTCCAATGGGATGTTCCCAAGGATCAAAGCCTGGCTTGAAAGCGTCGGAGCGGACCATCAGGACAGGCTGGGCTTGCGTCTTTTGCACGGAAAAGCTGCGCTCAATCCGGATTTCAATAACCTCATCATAAAGAAAAGTTCTGCGCGAAACGTCAACATAGACGGTGAAGCAAACGAAAGCGTCACCGTAAACGAATGGTTCTCCGGACGAAAGACCGCATCGCTTGATGATTTTGTTGTGGGAACAGTCGATCAGTTTTTAATGGCGGCCCTCAAACAAAAACACCTCGCTTTAAGGCACCTGGGTTTGAGCAAAAAGGTTGTGGTAATTGATGAGGTGCATGCCTATGACGCCTATATGTCCCAATACCTGTACCAGGCTGTACGCTGGATGGGCGCTTATGGCGTGCCTGTTGTCATCCTGTCCGCAACACTGCCCGCAGACCGCAGGGTGGAATTGGTTGAGCAGTACCTGCGCGGCGCGGGTTACAAAATCAGAGAATGTATCCTGCCGCAAGACGGGTTGAAAACAGATGCCTATCCCCTCATCACCTATTCCGACGGCAAGGCGATCCAACAGGTACATGCCTTTGCGCCTATTGAGAACAAGGCGGTTCAAATCATTCGCTACGAAAATGAGGACATCTTCCCGCTTGTGGCGGATTTGTTGAGCGGGGGCGGTGTCATCGGCATCATCGTCAATACGGTGAAGCGCGCGCAGACGTTTGCCAGATTATGTTCCGAGCGATTCGGCGCTGAAAACGTTGTGCTCCTGCACTCTTCCTTTATCGCGACCGACCGGATTGAAAAAGAAGCCCGGCTCATTCAAACGATTGGCAAGGGCGCGGATCGCCCCCATCAAAAAATCATCATCGGCACCCAAGTGATCGAACAATCGCTTGACATCGACTTTGATGTGTTGATTTCAGATCTGGCTCCGATTGACTTGCTCATCCAGCGCGTCGGAAGGCTGCACAGGCACGATATCAAGCGCCCCAAACAACACGAAGCGCCTGTACTTTATATTTTAGGAACCCATCCTTTTCTGGAATTTGAATCCGGCTCTTTAGCCGTTTACGGCGGATATCTGCTCGCGCGAACGCAAGCTCTCCTGCCTGAAGCGCTCTTTATTCCGCGGGATATCTCCCCACTGGTTCAAAAAGTATATGGCCAGGAAGAACCTAATTTCTCTGAAGAGCTGCAAGCCAGCTATGAAAAAATGAAAACAAAGCACAACATACTGCTTGCAAATCAGGAGCTAAAGGCGAAAACCTACCGTATCGACCATCCTTTGTTAAAACCTGCGCCCGGAAGGAACGCCTCCCTTGTCGGCTGGCTCAAAAACAGCAACCCTAATGAAAGTGAGGAAAAGGCCTATGCGCAAGTACGTGACACGCAGGAAACCATAGAAGTCATTGCGCTTCAAAAAACAGGACAGGGTTATGGCTATATCGGAGGCGGCGAGGACCTGTCAAAACAGATCGATGACAACGCGGTTGCCAAAGCGATCGCTCAACAAACGTTAAGGCTTCCCGATGTATTAAGCGCCCCTTACCGGATTGACCGCACCATCTCGGAATTGGAAAAGTTTAACCTCGACCACCTCGGGGATTGGCAATCACAACCCTGGCTGAAAGGGGCGCTTGGTATTCTTTTTGATCAAGACTGTCATTTTTCACTGAACGGATATATACTGAAATATAACAAAAGCTTGGGCCTGACATATGAGGAGGAAGAAAATGGGCCGGTTTAACCTGATTGATGAGCCCTGGATATCGGTTGTTGTGGATAAAACAGGACAGACCCAGGAGGTGTCCCTAGCCTCACTGCTTGAAAACGCGCATCTCTACAAACGCATTGCAGGCGATACTGTCACGCAAGACTTCACGATTCTGCGTGTTGTTCTTGCTGTTCTACATACGGTTTTCTCCCGTTTTGACGCTAGGGGAGAACCCTATGGGTACTGCGATTTGGATGAGCGCTTCAAACCCCTGTCTTTTATCTCTGATGAGGACGATTTGGACGATTATCGGAACGCGCTGTATCAAACCTGGGAAGACCTGTGGCGTGCGGGACAATTTCCGCAAATCATCATCACGTATTTGCAAGCATGGCACGACCGGTTTTATTTGCTGGATGAAAAGTATCCTTTCTTTCAAGTGGTCGCAGCAGACGTGAAGCCTGAAAACATCAGCAAAAACGCTCCAAGCCCTGTGTCGGGCAAAAACATCAACCGTCTCATCTCGGAAAGCGGGAACAAAATCGCTTTGTTTTCTCCCAAAACAGCAAACAACAAAGAGATCTTAACCCCATCCGAATGCGCCAGGTGGCTTCTCACTTTTCAGGGGTATACTGGTTTGTCTGACAAGGTGATCTTCGGAAAAGACAAATACAAGGCGTCAAAAGGCTGGCTGTTTGATATCGGAGGCCTTGCCCTTGAGGGCAATAACCTGTTCGAAACCCTGATGCTCAATCTGGTTCTGCTTCATCCGGAGCCGGCATATCAGGCGATTTCACAGGAACCCTGTTGGGAATCCAGCAGTTCTGAAATGATTCAAGCTTACTTTCCGCTATGTGACTATGACAACTTAGCTGCGCTCTATACCAACTGGAGCCGCGCTGTTTATATCAATCCCGATGTTGATTTTAGGAAGCCCTTTGAATGTCATATTGTGAAGCTGCCGGACATCAAACATATTGACAATTTTTTGGAACCGATGACTATCTGGCAGTTCAACAGGAGCGGACCCAATCAAGACGCTTATACGCCCAGAAAACACCAGGTCAACCAGGCCATTTGGCGCTCTTTCGGTTTGCTTTCTTTGCCAAGCTCCTATGAAAACAACCAACGCCAGCCCGGCATTATTGCATGGCTGAACAATATCTCCTCTATTATTGGAGATTATGATCTGACGCTTCGGGCCATCAGCATGAAAGATGACGGCAACGCAACTTCATGGGTTCCTGTTGATGAAGCGACAGACCAGCTGCGCATGAACGATTTGATTCTCGCGGATATCAAGGAGAGCGGTTGGGTGCCCCGTATCAGCGACGCGGTTGAAGAGACCAAAAAAGTTGTGGAATCCACTTTCAGAAAATTTCTTCTTGATATCAAAGAGGTGCGCAACATTGATTCCAATCTGTTTATTAACGAGGAAGTTGAAAAGCTGTACTTCCAGATCGACCGGCCGTTTAATCAATGGCTCTCAGGGCTAAGGCCCGGCGATTCCAAGGACGATCGTATGATTGAATGGCGGAAACAGCTCAAGATAATTGTTCTTCAACAAGCTGAGCAATTGGTGAAAAACGCAGGGCCAAGGGACTATACCGGCATCGTTGTGAACGATAAGATCAAAAACATCGCTACAGTTTATAACAGTTTTATTTATTTCTTGAACCAGCAATTATAAAGCAAAGGAGGAAACGCATGGAAAAGAAACAACCTGATCGCGCCACCGTTCGCTCGGTCACCAATCGAATTGTGCACAAGCTTGACCAATCCCTGGAAACGCCATCCGGAAAAGCGATGCTGGCCAATCTTCGAAACTCTATCGGAAAGCCTTTGACGGAGTCCATTGCCATCTGGCCTCTCTTGTTTGATCATTTGCCCGAAGAGTTTTTAAGCCGGGGCCCAGCTCTTTCCAAAAAAGAAATAGCTATTCTAAGCACACTTCAGCTCTACGCACTATACCGGCAGGGAAAGAAAGCCCCTGTTTCCCAGGGCGCTAAAGAGGAGAAGCCCCCAAACATCGGCCGCTCTTTAAATGCTTTGCGTACAGGTGACAACACGGTTTCTACGGATAGAAGATTCAACGCGCTTGTGACGGCAGCAACTTACGATGAGTTCAGCCATCACCTGCGGCAGATGATCAACCTTTTAAAATCAAAGACCTCCGGGGAAACAGACATAGACTTTGGCAAACTGGCGCAAGACCTTTATGGGTTCCTTACAGGAAAAGATGAGAGCATCCGCCTGAATTGGGCAAGGGCATACTACCGTTCATATTCTAAGGGAGGAAAAGAAAATGACCAGCAATAACCGTTTGTTTTTGGACATCCATGTGATCCAGACCGTACCGCCTGCCAACATCAACCGGGATGACACCGGAAGCCCCAAAACCGCCCAGTATGGCGGCGTCAGGCGTGCCCGTGTCAGCTCCCAGGCATGGAAGAGAGCCATGCGTGTTTATTTTAATGAACACGGGGCGCAGGAAAATGTTGGGGTGCGCACGCTGGATATGCCGCAATATGTTGCAGATGAAATGATCAGGATTAATCCTGGTCTCTCTCAGGAAGAGGCTTTGAACATTGCGGAAAAGGCAGTTAATGCAGCAAACATCAAAACTCAAAACAGCAAAACAAAAGCCTTGTTTTTTATCGGCAGCAGGCAGGCGAAGGCCCTGGCCCTGGAAGCCTTGCAGGGAACAAATGATAAGGACACCTTGCAGGCCATTCTGAAAGACAACCCCGCTGTGGACATCGCGCTGTTTGGCAGAATGGTGGCGGATGATCCCTCATTGAATGAGGATGCTTCCGCCCAGGTGGCGCACGCCATCTCCACCCATGCCGTACAGACAGAGTTTGATTTCTTCACAGCAATCGACGATTTAAAGCCCGAGGACAATGCCGGGGCAGGTATGCTTGGAACCATTGAGTTTAACTCGTCAACCATGTACCGCTACGCCAATGTGGCTGTTCATGAGCTGTATCGCCAGCTTGGCAATAAAGAGCAGACGCTTAACGCGTTGAAGCTGTTCATTGAGTCCTTTGCCAACTCGATGCCTTCGGGAAAATCCAACACCTTCGCGAACCAGACGTTGCCGCAGGCAATCCTTGTTGTGGTGCGCAGTGACAGGCCTGTCAATCTTGTGAGCGCTTTTGAAGAGCCAGTCAAATCCTCTGAAGGCTATGTCCAACAATCCATTGAAAAGCTCTTTCTGGAATTGAAAAATGTTGAAAAATTCGTTCGCGCCCCGGTTTTCGCGTTTTATGTGACGGCTTGCGAGGTATCTGATGTTGATAGCGGGAAAGAAGAGAAGGATTTAATGGCTTTGCTCGACGATTTTAATGATGCGATGGATGGCTTGTTGCCCAAAAAGGCGGAATAATAATGAAATCGATTCTCTTGAAGTTTTCAGGGCCGCTTCAGTCGTGGGGCACACGCTCCCATTTTGAAACGCGCCACACAGACTTATATCCGTCCAAAAGCGCGGTCCTTGGCATGGTCGCGGCAAGCATGGGTTATCGCAGAGATGACCATCATAAAATACAAGCGCTCAACAGCCTTGATTTTGCGGCTCGCATAGATCAAAGCGGGCAGCTGTTGAGGGATTACCACACCGCCAGAAAGCACAAAAGCAGCGGCGTTTTTGAAAGAACCTATGTAACGAACCGTTACTACATTGAGGACGCTGTCTTTGTCGTGGCGATCGGCCATACAGACGATCTGTTTGTCGAGGACATCGCCCATGGCCTTCAAAACCCTTACTTTCAGCCCTTTATGGGAAGGCGTTCTTTGCCGCTCGCGGCGGACTTTTTCCTGGGGGTCTATGATACAGACGTCCTGACAGCCCTTGGAAGCTGCCCCTGGCAGGCGCACAGGGCCTATCAGAAAACACATTCCGACCGCTTGAGCATTTACGCCGATGCCCGCCTGGAAGCGGACGGTATCCACTCCGGAATCCGCAAAGACCAGGTGATTTCGTTTTCACAAAAGAACCGCCGGTTTGGGTACCGTTCAGAAATGAAAATTATGGCGCCAGTCCGCAGGCCTGAGCGCTCTACGGACCACGACGCGTTCGGCGCGCTGGGAGGCTGATATGTATTTGTCCCAAGTTGAAATCGACATTCAGAACCGTCAAAAAATACGCGACCTGAGCCACCTGGGCGCTTTTCACCATTGGGTGGAGCGAAGCTTTCCCGATGAAACTGGCCAGGCGCCCAGAACACGCAAACTGTGGCGGATTGACAAGCTGAAAGGGCGGCATTATCTGCTGGTCGTAAGCCCGACCAAGCCTGATCTGACGCTTTTGGAGCGATATGGCGTGTCCGGAAGCGCCAGGACCAAGCCCTATGATCCTTTTTTGAACGCCCTGGAAGAAGGGATGCGGGTTCGTTTCAGGGTCACGCTCAATCCGGTCATTTCGGTCAAGGAGGCTGCAGGCGAACGTGGACGGACCAAACCGCACGTGACCCTTGAGCATCAAATGAAGTTTTTGCTGGATCGCGACAGGAAAAATGGCTTTTCATTACACGCGGACGATTTTACAGTTGTTGAGCGCAGTTTCGAGCCTTTGAAAAAAGCCGATGAAAAAACCATTCAGCTCAGCAAGGTCACCTATGAAGGCGTGTTAACGATTATTGATAAAGACCAGTTTATCAGCACGTTGACACAGGGTTTTGGCAAAAAGAAAGCCTATGGCTTTGGAATGATGACGGTGATTCCGGAAAGGTCGTGATGAAGAAGAAACAAAGCGGCGCAAGGAAAACCGAGCTCCCGGAATTGCCGCGTATTGATGACCGGGTGACCTTTGTTTATATCGAGCACGCCACGATCAATCGTCAGGACAGTGCTGTTACAGTCACCGATCAACGGGGTATTGTCTGTATCCCCGCGGCAATGGTGGGCGTCCTGCTTTTAGGACCGGGCACCGATATCAGCCACAGGGCTGTGGAGCTTATCGGTGATACCGGCACAAGTATAGTATGGGTTGGCGAAAGCGGTGTGCGTCATTATGCCCACGGAAGGGCATTGGCGCACTCCACCCGTTTTTTGGAAAAACAAGCCAAGCTCGTTTCCAACACGCGTTCAAGGCTTGATGTAGCCCGCAAAATGTATCAGCTGCGTTTTCCGGATGAGGATGTATCGTCTTTGACAATGCAGCAATTGCGTGGCCGTGAAGGCGCCAGGGTGCGAAACGCTTATCGTGCTTATTCCCAAAAATATCAGGTGAAGTGGGATAAAAGGGAATATGATCCCGATGATTTTGAATCAGGAACGCCTGTCAATCAAGCGCTGTCCGCCGCAAACGTTGCCCTCTATGGCGTCGTACACAGCGTGATCGTCGCCCTCGGTCTGTCGCCCGGTCTTGGATTTGTTCATACGGGCCATGATAAATCATTTGTATATGATATTGCCGATTTGTATAAGGTGGAATACACTGTCCCGCTTGCTTTTGAAGTTGCCTCCCAAGCAAAAAGTGAAGACAATATCGGGCGCATGGCCAGGCAGGGGGTACGGGACAAATTTGTGGACGGCAAAATCATCAAGCGCATCGTCGGCGACATTCAATATCTTCTGGATGTAGCGGAAGATGAAGAATTGTTTGCCGAGACCATCAGCTTATGGGACGATCGCGCGCAGCTTGTTCAATATGGTGTCAACTACAGTGAGGTTTTCTGAATGCCATTTACTGTGATCACACTGAAACGATCAACGCCTTCTCTTCGCGGGGATTTGACAAAATGGATGCAGGAGATTGCCACCGGCGTTTACATCGGGAACTTTAGCGCACGTGTGCGGGAAAAACTGTGGAGCCGGGTCACAGGAACTGTCGGTGACGGTGAGGCGACCATGAGCTTTGCATACAGAAATGAAATAGGCTACCAATTTGTGACATGGAATACCAGGCGTGAGAATATTGACTGCGATGGAATCCCTTTGGTTCTATTGCCAGCCGGAAAGAAAGGATCTCAAGAGAAAACTGTTAGTTTTAGCAATGCTGCGAAGTATAGAAATGCAAGGAAATTTACTTCTGTAAAACCCGTCCCAAAATCAACAAAACTGCCTTATGTTGTGATTGATGTAGAAACTGATGGTTTGGATGAACATGAGAATGCAATCATTGAGTTGGGCGCAGTCAGGATCAACGGCGAGGAGACAAGCGAGTTTAACCGCCTGATCTGCTATAGTAAAGATTTGCCGGAACCAATCACAAAGCTTACCGGTATTACTGAGAGTATGCTAAGAGAAGAAGGGGTTCTTCTCGACATCGCTTTGGAAGATTTGCTCGTTTTCATCGGTGATGATATGCTTACGGGGTATGGCGTGGATTTTGATCTTCGCTTTATCAACAAAGCGCTTGAAAAAACCAATCGCTCAAAGCTTAAAAACCAGTATTGCGATTTGATGCGGTATGTAAAAAAAGAAAAGATGTTTTTAAGGGATTATAAGCTAAAAACTGTTTTAGCGGCGTACGGGATTTTTGAGGAGGTGCCTCACAGGGCATTAAAGGACGCGCGGCTGATTGCCCTCTTGGCGAGCAAAGTGAATGGATTCCAAGAATTTATTAACAAAAAGTGAGTGTTTTAAAGGGATCTTTTAGTGTAATTCCCGCACACGCGGGGGTGATCCTCAGGTCCATGGATTCAATGAAGCTGTCCTTGCGTAATTCCCGCACACGCGGGGGTGATCCTCAAGATACGGTCTACAGTCTGACCATTCACGAGTAATTCCCGCACACGCGGGGGTGATCCTGACGCGCTGCGCCGCAAGGTACTGGAGGATTTGTAATTCCCGCACACGCGGGGGTGATCCCGGTTCCGGCTTTTATTTTCTGTCCTGACTTAAGTAATTCCCGCACACGCGGGGGTGATCCTCAGGGTGCAGCCCAGGAAGTCACGCTTGCCAAGTAATTCCCGCACACGCGGGGGTGATCCCGAGGCCGGTATCAATCATCATCAGCCGTACACGTAATTCCCGCACACGCGGGGGTGATCCCCGGAAGAATTACCCCAACGCACACCAAGCCGTGTAATTCCCGCACACGCGGGGGTGATCCCAGCACCTTCGGTACGTACGGGAGCACTACGCTGTAATTCCCGCACACGCGGGGGTGATCCCACTCGGAAGCCTGGCATGTTTTCCATGGTATTGTAATTCCCGCACACGCGGGGGTGATCCCCGGGCGATGGGGCTAAAAGAAGCGTGACTGGCGTAATTCCCGCACACGCGGGGGTGATCCCAAGTCCATCGAGACCGTTGAGGCGGCGTTCAGGTAATTCCCGCACACGCGGGGGTGATCCTGGGACAAGGCCGTGTGGCTGATTATTTCTTTAGTAATTCCCGCACACGCGGGGGTGATCCCAAAAAGACCTATTGCGTGGACGCGGTCCCTGTGTAATTCCCGCACACGCGGGGGTGATCCAAGCGCTTTGAAGTGACCCGCGTGTATCATAGCGTAATTCCCGCACACGCGGGGGTGATCCTCACAAAAGCCTCCCCGAAAACAGGCAAGCCGTGTAATTCCCGCACACGCGGGGGTGATCCCCTTTGGCAATGAGCCATTGTACACCTACGAGGGTAATTCCCGCACACGCGGGGGTGATCCCAAAAAGGTCATATTCTTCCGCGGCTTTTTCCAGTAATTCCCGCACACGCGGGGGTGATCCTCTCACTGCCGGTAGAGACGCCCGCGTTTCCAAGGTAATTCCCGCACACGCGGGGGTGATCCTCTTCTGCTGTCCCTTGACCGCGAGGAAGTTGGGTAATTCCCGCACACGCGGGGGTGATCCCGGCTCAAGGTTCGCGGCCAATAGACTATTAAGGTAATTCCCGCACACGCGGGGGTGATCCTACGAGCGCATACACCAACTGCTACTAAGCAAGGTAATTCCCGCACACGCGGGGGTGATCCCGGCGAGTTTTACTTAATTTGAAGGAGGTAAACGTAATTCCCGCACACGCGGGGGTGATCCCCACGCGCTAAAAGACGACGCAACACGCGCGACGTAATTCCCGCACACGCGGGGGTGATCCCGCTGCCGGCGGGAATGTCTACGCTATCTTAGAGTAATTCCCGCACACGCGGGGGTGATCCCCAGCTGTTTGACCCCGGCGAGGGCGAGGAATTGTAATTCCCGCACACGCGGGGGTGATCCCCATCCAGGGCTTTGTCGGGCCGATCCTCACCGGTAATTCCCGCACACGCGGGGGTGATCCCGACAGGACCGCGGACTGGGCCGCAGAAAAGGTGTAATTCCCGCACACGCGGGGGTGATCCCGCCGGACATCCCCCCCAGCCAAGTCTGATTACGTAATTCCCGCACACGCGGGGGTGATCCTGACGTATACAAATTCGTTGGTGAAGTCTCCTTGTAATTCCCGCACACGCGGGGGTGATCCAAAGGCTGAGTATTACGGCTATGTTGTCAATCTGTAATTCCCGCACACGCGGGGGTGATCCTGTGCCTCCCAGTCGGCCGCTTTTACTTCTACAGTAATTCCCGCACACGCGGGGGTGATCCCGGCGCCGCCTGCATCGTCTGCGGCGCGGAGCTGTAATTCCCGCACACGCGGGGGTGATCCCACGGCAGCCTCAGCCTGCGCGGCCTTCAAGGTGTAATTCCCGCACACGCGGGGGTGATCCCCCG
>Ga0116183_1005085_pt1 | contig 12614 bp, 8 predicted proteins | sample AD_UKC078_MetaG_FD_89753 | JGI IMG/M metagenome (GOLD analysis project Ga0116183, IMG submission 89753) | Active sludge microbial communities of municipal wastewater-treating anaerobic digesters from USA - AD_UKC078_MetaG | ecosystem: Engineered > Bioreactor > Anaerobic > Digestate | place: USA... | reverse complement strand
CAGGATAAAGTCGTCACTCAGCTTGAGCCGGACCGGATCATCGTAACGGGCAACATGATAAATGCGCTTGGCGCCACGAAGCCCTGGACATTGTTTATCTCTGTTCTCGGTTTTGTGAGCGTGGCGTTGATGGCCGCTATCGGGCTTGCCATGCTTGCCGCCGCCGGGTTTTTTAAAAATCTGGGCACCCCCCTGATGGTGTCCATCATGGGCGTCATATACATAATCATGGCCGTACTTTACCTGATTCCTACGATCTACCTGTACAAATACTCATCGGCGGTAGGCCGGTTCCTTAAGGCAAAGCAGGCGCCGGACATGGAAGCGGCGCTTTCCCATCAGAAATCTCTCTGGAAATTCATCGGCATCTTGTGCCTGATAGGGATCATCGTGACAGTTTTAGTATTTGTAGTGGCACTGGTCGCTTTGGTCATCGGATTAAAATGATAAAATGGCGGTGAACGTTTACGTCTGCGTTCACCGCCTCCCCTTCCGCCCGGGAAAAATCTTCCCCCCAGGCACGGACCGACTAGAGCCTGCTGATATTTTTACAGTCCGCCGCCTTTAAAATCTTGAAAGAATCAGACAGTTTTGATACGCTCCGCGCTGCTGTTTCATAGCCGGACCATCTTAAAATTCGGCGCTTAAACTGAAAGGAATGAAATTTCATGAATTATTCCGGGCGAATATTTTGCGGCGGCCTGACCCATCGGCATGTCGGCCGGAAAGTGCAGCTTTGCGGCTGGGTGGATGCCTACCGCGACCACGGCGGCCTGATTTTTGTTCACCTGCGCGATCGCAGCGGTATTGTGCAGATCGTATTTAATCCGGAAACCACCCCCCGTGACGTGACTGAAGCAGCCGCCTCTTTAAGGGCCGAATATTGTATCAATGTCGAAGGTGAAGTAAGACAAAGGCTGGAAGGAACGGAAAACCCCCATATCGAAACAGGCAGGATCGAGGTTATCGTCAGCTCTCTTTCGGTTTTGTCCGAATCCGAACCGCCGCCTTTTACGATATCCGAAAAAGCCATGGTGGCGGGTGCGGAGAAAAGCGCCTCGGAAAGCGTTTCCGAAGAGCTGCGCCTCCAGTACCGCTACCTCGACATCCGCCGCCCCGCCATGCACCACAATCTGCTTTTGCGTCATAAGATTTTCCAGTGTGTGCGCCAATTCCTCGACGAGCAGGGATTTGTCGAGGTGGAAACGCCTGTCCTGACGATGAGCACTCCCGAAGGAGCGCGCGACTACCTGGTGCCCAGCCGCGTTCATCCGGGAAGCTTCTACGCTCTGCCGCAATCGCCGCAGCTTTTCAAACAGCTTCTGATGATCGGCGGCATGGAGCGCTATTTTCAGCTGGCCCGCTGCTTCCGCGACGAGGATCTGCGCCCCAACCGCCAGCCGGAGTTCACTCAGCTGGACCTGGAGGCGTCCTTCATCGACGAAGAGTTTCTCTACACGCTTATCGAAGAGCTGACTGTGCGGATGTTTGCCACAGGCGGCGTTTCGCTTCCCCGTCCTTTTCCTCGCATGAGCTATGCCGAGGCAATGGACACGACCGGCTCGGACCGGCCGGATCTGCGCTTCGGCCTGCGCTTTGTGGACGTGACGGATATTTTCGCAAATACGAATTACTCGATTTTCCGCCAGATTCTCAAGCGCGGCGGCTGCATCAAGGGCATCAATGTCAGGGGGCAGTCGGAAGCTTTGAGCAAAAACGTTTTGCAAAACGAATACGCCAAAGAAATCGCCCCTTCTTTCGGCGCCAAGGGCATGACATGGATGCGCGCCGGAGAAGGCAGGCTGGAGTCAAACATTGTCCAGTTTTTCAGCGAGGCGGAACTGGCCAAGCTTCAAAAGCGCTTCGAGGTGAAAGACGGCGACGTACTCATCATGGTTGCCGACCCGTCCTACGCGACGGTCACCTCCGCGCTGGGGCAGCTTCGCCTGCACCTGGCGGCCCGTCTGGGGCTGATTCCCGAAAACACATTTTATCCGGTCTGGATCACCGAATTTCCACTTTTTGAACCGACGGACGACGGGGGTATCACCTCCAGCCATCACCCCTTCACCGCACCGGACCGCACTGATTTCGACCCGAAAAACATGGAAGAGCTTCTCGCGTTACGCTCGCGTGCCTATGACCTGGTGATGAACGGCGAGGAGCTGGGCGGCGGGAGCATCCGCATCAACAACCGCGAACTTCAGCGCAAGATTTTCACGGCGCTGGGGCTTACCGAAGACGACATGCGGGAAAAATTCGGCTTCTTCCTCAAAGCCTTCGATTACGGGGCGCCGCCGCACGGAGGGCTCGCGCTGGGCATGGACCGCGTGGTGTCGATGATCCTCGGTACACAGTCGATCCGCGATGTCATCGCCTTTCCGAAAAACCGCTCGGCCGCCTGCCCGCTCACCGGCGCACCCGCAGCCGTCGGACATAAACAACTGGCCGAACTGGGCCTTTTGAACCTGGGCGGCAAAGAAGCTCTTCCCGGCGCCGCTCAACAAGAAAACCGCATCGACCGCCTGTCCTGGGTATCGCGCATCGGTATTGACGCCGCACAGCGTCCCGTCATGGAAGAGGCTCTTGCGCGCGCCGAAGAGCTCGCCGGAATCGCCTGCCGTGAGGCCGGAAATGAAGAGCCGATCCGTTCGGTGATGCCGGCTCCTCACCGCACACGGCCGGGCCTTGAGGCAAAACGCTCAGAAATGGCCGTCTCCGGCCGACTCTTAAAAATCGCGCCGACAGTGAAGGGAAATTTTTATAAAGTTCCGGCCATTCTGGAATAAAGGATAATTTATGGACTCCATTTTTTCTTATCTCAACCCCGACGCGCCCGGAGACGCCACCGGCCCCCTGGCGGGAATGAAAATTGCCGTGCAGCCGACAATCGGCATCGCCGGCTGGCCCGCCCGATCAGGTTCTGAGGCGCTGGCAGGATATTTATCCGCCGGAAGCGCCACAGTGATCGACAGACTAACCCAGGGCGGAGCAATACTTACGGGCCTGACGCACGCAAGCGAACTGGGGCTCGGCGTCGATGACACAAGCACATCCGGCAGAGCCATCGAAACCAAAACAGTCCACGCGGAATTGATGCTCGATATGGCGGGAGAGGCGCGCCTGAGCGCCTGCCGCGGCAATCTTTGGGGATTCAAACCTTCATGGGGCCGGGTGTCGCACACCGGCATTGCAGGGCTGATCCCGTCAATGGAAGCCTGCGGGATTCTGGCACAGGATCCGGCAACCATCCGCAGCGTCCTCAAGACGGTGGCGGGAGCGGACGACATGGATTTTTCACAGCCGCGGCTTGACTACAAAGAAATATCCGCAGATGAAATAAAGCCCGCGCAATTCACCTTGAGCGTCATCGGGGAGGCAGCCACCCTGCTTTCCGGCGATGAGCGCAAGGAGTTTGATGAAGAGATCACCGGGCTGAAGAGGTACGGTTTCAATGTCAGGACAGTTTCCTGGCCTGACTATAACTTATGCCTGACAGTCCATCGCATTGTCGGATCGGTCGAGGCCTCGTCCGCCGCCGGCCGCTATGATTCCGTTCGCTTCGGCAGGCGCGCCCCCGGAACCAAAAACTGGAACGAGATGTATCTGCAGTCCCGCGGCGCTTTTTTCGGAACCCTCCTGAAAAGTTATCTGATTCAGGGTGCGTATTTTCAGTTTGAGCGCTACGATGCCTATGAAAACGCCTGCCGCATCCGCGCGCGCCTTCTAAAAGAGACAAGCCGGCTGTTTGAGCAGGCCGATTCGCTGGTGTTTCCGTCACAAAAACCGGCCCAGCCCGTATCACTGGACGCCCTTTATGAACAATTCAAATTGACGGCGCACGCCAATGTCACAGGCTGCCCGGCTCTGTATATGCCGTCGGCCTGCGCCGGCGGGCAGGGACTCGAATTTGCGGCCGGATATGGCGCGGACGAGCGCGTCATCGCCCTTGGCGAATATCTTCACCGGCAGCGCGCGGGAGGAAAATTATAATGGAATTTGAAGCCGTCATCGGATTGGAAATACATATAGAGCTCAACTGCGCGACAAAGCTGTTTTGTGACTGCCCCAACAACCCAGGCGACGATGCCAACGTCAACACCTGCCCTGTCTGCCTGTGGTTTCCCGGCGCCTGGCCGCGCCTGAGCCGGGCAGCGCTGGAAAAAGCGGCTCTTGTGTGCCTGGGACTAAACAGCGAGATTCAGCCCGAAAGCGCATTCGATCAGAAGATTTATTATTATCCGGACCAGCCCAAAGGCTATCAGCTCTCGCAGGGACATCTGCCGCTGGCACGCGGCGGCTGGGTGGAGATCACCGATGAGGACGGCTCGATCAAACGGCTGCGCATTCATCACATTCACATGGAAGAGGATGTCGCCAGGCTGGTTCATGAAATGGACGGCGCAACGCCGGTTTCTCTGGTCGATTTCAACCGCGCGGGCGCGCCGCTGGTGGAGATAGTCACTGAGCCGGATTTTCGTACGACGCATCACGCGATGGAATTTCTCAAAATACTGCGCACACAGGTGCGCTACGTCGGCTCATCCGAATGCAGCATGGAAAACGGCACCATGCGTGCGGATGCAAATATTTCCATTCGCCCTGTGGGCACGAATCAGATGAACACGAAAGTGGAAGTCAAAAACATGAACTCCGTCCGGCACGTCGGAGACGCCATCGCCCATGAAATCAGCCGCCAGAGCGCGGCCGTGCGCGTGGGCGAGACAATAAAAGAGCATACGCGCCTGTGGGATCCGGACAAAAAAGCCACCCTTCCGATGAGGGAAAAATTTGAGGCCCCCTACATCCCTGACCCGTCCATACCGATCATCGAAATCAAGCCGGAAGAAATCGCCGCCTTGCGCTCGCGTCTGCCGGAAATGCCCGCAACACGCTCCGGGCGCTTCGTAAAAGAATACGGGCTGTCCGCCGAAGAGGCTGCATATTTGAGCTCCGAACCGGAAACAGCCTCGTACTTCGAAGAGCTGATCCGCCTGGGCGTTGCGGCCCGAACCGCCATGCACTGGGTGAGCACTCAGCTCCTCCCCGCGCTGCGCCAGCGAAATGAGGGGTTTGCGCATACGTCCGTGACGCCGAAAAGACTCTCAGAGCTTCTTGCGATGCTGGCCAAAGATGAGATCAACGCCGCCGCCGCGCGAGATGTCCTTTCGCACATGTTCGCATCCGACGTCTCCCCCGCCGATATCGTAAAAGCCAGGGGCCTGGGGCAGGTATCCGACACAGGTGAGCTTGCGGCCATGGTCGAGCGGGTGCTGGCTGAGCAGGCCGCTGCCGTCGCGGATTTCAAAAGCGGCCAGTCCAAAGCCATGGGCTTTCTGATCGGACAGGTAATGCAGGCCTCGGCAGGCAAGGCCAACCCCAAAGTCATCAAAGAATTGATTGCACAAAAGCTGTCCGCGTGAGTCATCAAATCAGCCAGCCGATAGTTGACGGGGGACACTGGACTGACTTCCACAAATCAAAGACATCGTCATTTCCGCCCCGCCGCGCGTGACCTTCGGGTTATGCGCTGGTTTTCACTCCGGCGGGAATACAATATTATTCAGCAATAATTTTGCCGGGCCTTTACAGTCGGTTTTTCAATGAAAAATGCCGCCGGCCCTTCCGCCATCGGGTGTCTGTCGATGGCGGAAGGGTTCAGGCGTCGCTTTCAGCTAAACGCTGGAGGGTTAAAGGTTACAGCATTTCAAAAATACCGGCCGCGCCCATACCGCCGCCGATACACATCGAAACTATGCCACGCTTGGAGCCGCGACGCTTCATTTCGTGCAGCAACTGCGCCGTCAGCTTGGCGCCTGTGCATCCCAGCGGATGGCCCAGGGCGATGGCGCCGCCGTTGGGATTGATGTCGCCCGCCCAGTAGCGCTCTTCGATGCCGACCACGCGGCAGGAATAAATCGCCTGCGACGCGAAAGCCTCGTTGATTTCAAAAACATCGATATCTTTAGTGGTCATACCGGCCTGCTTCAAAACCTTGGGAATAGCATAGGCGGGCCCGACGCCCATTTCTTCTGACTTACAGCCGGCCACTGCATAATTGGTGAGCTTGGCAATGGGTTTTAACCCCAGCGCCTTAGCCTTTTCAGCCGTCATCAGCATCGAGAAGGCAGCTCCATCGGTCATCTGCGAAGAATTAGCCGCGGTCACATTGCCGCCCGCTTTAAAGGGAGATCTCAACTTCGCCATATCCTCCAGCTTTGTCGGCCAGCGCACGCCGTCATCCGTGTCAAATGTCACGTATTCCCGGATCCGCTTGCCGTTCTTAATGGCGTATTTGACGGCCTTGATCGGAATGGTTTCTTCCTTGAATTTACCGGCCTTTATTGCCTCGAAGGCCCGACGGTTACTTTCCACGCCGAACTTGTCCATATCTTCTCTGGAAATGTTGTAATTCATCGCGACATTTTCCGCCGTATTACCCATATTTATATAGACATCCGACAAATTGCCGTAGTCCCAGTAGGGATGGGGACGCATGGCGGAGCCTCCCATCGGAATGTGAGTCATCGTCTCACATCCGCCGGCAATGATTATTTCCGACCAACCGGCACGGATCTTTGCCGTCGCGTCGGCAATCGCCTGCAGACCGGATGAACAGAAACGGTTTACGGTCATGCCGGATACGGAAATCGGTAAACCTGCACCTATCGCGATAATTCTGCCCAGGTTCATGCCCTGTTCACATTCCGGGAAAGAGCACCCGACGATCAAGTCGTCAATCTCTTCGGGATTGATCTGGGGCAGCCTGGCCATCAGGCCTTTAAGAACCTGAATGGCAAATTCATCCGCTCTCGTTTGTGCGAGACCTCCTCTTCTATAACGAGCACCAGGGCTTCTTACTGATTCAACAATTACAGCATCACTCATGATTTTCCTCCTTCGTGTCATGAAGACGCGGGGAAACCTTGTACAGACCGCCGCGTCCGTGATTTTATCGTTTTCTAGTTACGCAGCGGTTTGCCTTTGCTCAGCATGTACATAATGCGTTCCTGAGTTTTCTTTTCGCCGCACAGGCTGACAAAAGCTTCTTTTTCCAGATCCAGAATTTCCTGCTCACTGACAAAGGTGCCTTCCGCGCAATCGCCGCCGGAAAGAACATAGCCCACCTTCTTCGAAACGTGCAAATCGTACTCGGAGACGAATTTGCCATAGTACATATTCTGCAAAATGGCATTGACAATGCCGCGGAAATTCTCGCCCATCACGGGAATCAGAGCAGGTCTGGGCGGTCTGTAACCGTTGGCTGCCAGAGACAGGACGAGCTGCTTGGCCTCGAAAATCTGCTGATCGCGGCTCATGTTGATCCTTTCGGATTTGCGCACATAACCCAGTTCCATTGCTTCGGCCGCGCTGGTGGCGACTTTAGCCATGGCGATATTTTCAAAGGCCTTGCCCATGTGATACTGGAGGTTGAATCCCTGTTCGATGAGGCCATCCGGAATTCCTTCCGTCAGGCGCACCAGAAGCTCCTTACAGCCTCCTCCCGCGGGAACCACACCGACACCTACTTCCACCAGCCCGATATACAATTCACCGTTGGGCAGACAGCGGGCGCCGTGCATCGCGATTTCGCAGCCGCCGCCGAGAGCCAGTCCGGCCGGAGCCGTGACTACGGGCTTGGACAGATATTTCATTTTCATGTTCGCGCCCTGCAGCGCCTCGACACCCTGCTCGATCAAATCCCACTGCCCCATCTGAGCGGCCGTAAGCACCTGAAACACGTTGGCGCCCGCCGAGAAAGCACGCTCATCGTGGTTGGCCACCACAAGCCCGACAAAGTCTTTTTCGACAATGTCCAGGGCCTCATTTTGCATAACCGTGAACTGATCGTCGATGGCGTTCATCTTGGTGTGGAATTCCAGGCACACCACGCCGTCACCGATGTCGATGAGACTGGCGCTGGCATTTTCCTTGACCACTTTGTTACGGCTTTTGAGGTCGGGCAGAATAATGATGCGCGGATTTTCGTCGATCTTCGCATACGCCTTCTTTTCAAAGTCGTAGTAGTATTTACCGTCTTCCTTGGTGGTATAGAAGGATTCACATCCTTTTTTGAGCATTTCTTCCACTTTTTTGGGGATTTTCAATTTCAGCTTCTTCATCACTTCGAGCGCTTCCTTGACACCCACCGCATCCCATGACTCGAACGGGCCGAGTTTGTGGTTGTATCCCCACTTCATCGCATTATCTATAGCCATGATGTTGTCGCAGATTTCACCCACGCGATTGGCCGAGTAGATGAAGTTTTTGCACAAATATTCGCGAATGAATTCAGAGGCGATGTCATCCCCGAAAAACACGTCTTTCATTGATGCCGCCACATCGTCCTTCTTTTTTGCAGCCTGGATGGAAGCAAACTTCGGCCGGTCGGCAGGGACGTATTCCATAGTTTCATAATTGAGCATCAATTTGACGGATTTACCCTTGGCGTCCTTGGTTTTCTTGTAAAAACCCTGCTTGGTTTTGTTTCCCAGCCATTTGTTTTCCATCATTTTCTGACCGAAAGGCAAAGGCAGGAAGATATCGCGTGATTCGTCGTTGGGAACCGCGTCATAAAGATTTTTCTGAACGTGCAAGCCTGTGTCCAGGCCAACCAGGTCCAGGGTGCCGAAAATGGCTGTGCCCGGGCGTCCAATGGCCTTGCCGACGATGGCGTCAACTTCATTGATCTTTAATTGCTTATCAACCATGATGCGCTGCGCATTGGACATGTCAAACGAACCGATACGGTTGCCGACAAAGTTCGGGCTGTCTTTACAAATGACAACACCTTTCCCGAGAGTCTCTTCGCTGAATTTCACCATGTAGTCGATAATTTTTTTATCCGTTTCCTCTCCGGGAATGATTTCCATGAGCTTCATGTAGCGGGGAGGATTGAAAAAATGCGTTCCCAGAAAATGCTTCTTCAGATTTGCACCGAATTTCGCGCTGATGTCCTTAACAGGAATACCGGAGGTGTTGGTCGAAACGATACAGGTCGGTTTAATAACCTTTTCGACCTTGGCAAACAAATCCTGCTTGATCTTCAGGTTTTCGATCACCACTTCACAAATCCAGTCCACATCCGCCAGCCAGTTCAGATTGTCCTCGAAATTACCGATTTTGACCATCGAAGCGTTCTTTTTTGTGAAAAAACTGGCTGGTCTTGATTTCGTCGCGCCGGCCAGGCCGTTTGCCGCAAAGCGGTTGCGCCATGCCGGACTCTTTTCCGTCAATCCTTTTTTCTTGTCATCGTCCGTCAGTTCGAATGGAATGATATCAAGCAAATAACACTCGATACCGGCGTTGGTCAGATGAGCCGCGATAGTCGCGCCCATGACTCCCGCACCTAATACAGCAGCTTTCTTGATCTCTAGTGACATTATTCTCCTCCTTCGTTTTCTTATGAACCGCCTGGTTTTTGCGGCTCATAATTTGTTTGAGGCAAACTGCGCCTCCATATAAATCCGGTTACCTCACTCAATATCTCATGAACCGTGACACAAACGGTTCATCTGTTGCGACAGACAGTAATATCGCGGCGATCACATCCTTTCCGGGGAAGTATTACCGGCGGCGTGCAGGCACACCGCGCCAAAACACAGGACACGGAACCCTTCATTGACTGCGCGTTTTTAATTATTGCTCCGGCAATTAAATATATAAATACTTTCTGTATGTCCTCGGCTGGCAGAGGTGGCCCGCTTGAGGCGGGCCGGAGGTGGAAAAAAACAGGTTGTAAAATTGCGTGATTCCTCCCCCTGGCCCCCTCCAAGAGACTGTGTCGTAATCGTAAAGAAGCCGTCACCATCGTCATACCGGCGAAGGCCGGTATCCAGAAAATGTTGAAAATACTGGATTCCGTGTCGCGCTTCGCTTGCACGGAATGACAAAAAAGTAATTGCGACACAGTCTCCAAAGGTGGACATTCAAAAAGGCGGAATATTTGCCTCTTTAATTGCCGGAGGAATAGTGTAAAAAGAAATGCGTAAAGAAGAATAAAACAGAGTTCAGTGGATTTGGTTTTGCACAGGACCCTTGACCCGTAAGGCCGTGAAGTGAGAAACGCGGCAGAAAAGAATTCGGGCATTCCGTGGCTCCCTTTCCACTGTGAAAAGAAGTAAAAATGTTGAAACTGATCCTGCCTGGAAGATACATCCGGAATCAATTTCTGATAATCAGGGAGGCGATAAGCTTTCTTTAACAGTCCCTGATTGATGACTTTACGCCGGAAAATGGGGCTCGGTCAATTAATGACTAAAAGTCAATCTAGTTTTTAAACCAAAGGAAAACTAAAGTCAAGGCAAATAAATTACCTGGATACAGCCAGTCAAATGCCGCTATGTTGCCACTGTGTTTTCGCAGCTTTTATTACTCCGGCAATTAAATATATAAATACTTTCTGTGTGTCCTCCGCTGGCGGAGGTGGCCCGCTTGAGGCGGGCCGGAGGTGGAAAAAAACAGGTTGTAAAATTGCGTGATTCCTCCCCCTGGCCCCCTCCAAAGGGGGACATTCAAAAAGGCGGAATATTTGCCTCTTTAATTGCCGGAGGAATAGAACATTAACCGCTGATTTAATTGCTTTTTTATTTTTCCGTCGGCAAGTCAAAAAAATATCCCTCTTTTGCTGACATGAAAGCAAACTTGCATTCAGAATACAGGACGGCCTTTTCTCCCGGAGGGCCTTCCACAGCAGGGATCATCAATCAAATTCAGATATTATGGCAAATTTATTTTGGACAAATCACTCTGAAAATAGTAAGTACCAAAACACGTTCATATTCAGGGGGCCTTGACATGCTATTTAATAAAACAGTTGCGGTTGTTGTCCCCGCCTTCAATGAGGAAAAACAAATCGGCCGGGTCCTTTCCACCATGCCCGATTTTATTGACCGGATCATTGTCGTCAATGACTGCTCGAGCGACAACACGGCCGGCATCGTTTTATCCTGCATACGCAGGCAATGCTCCCCTGCCGCGGCAATCTCCGAAAGCCGCATTGAAACGCCTGACAACCAGTACAACACGGCCGAACTGCTGCTCAAGAAAAAGCAGCAGCAAGACGCCCGATACTATGTGCCTTCAGAAATTGCCAACGAAACCCCGGAAACCGACCGCATCATCCTGATCAACCATCTGAAAAACGGCGGTGTGGGCGCGGCCATCGCCACCGGCTACAAATGGTGCCGGGACCACGCCATCGACTGCACGGCCGTCATGGACGGCGACGGCCAGATGGATCCGGAGGAGCTGGAAAAAATATGCACCCCCGTGCTGACCGAGGATATCGATTATGTGAAGGGCAACCGCCTCATCCATGGCGGCGCACGCCTGGTCATGCCCAAAACCAGGTTTTTCGGAAATTCCATCCTGTCCATCCTCACCAAAATCGCTTCCGGTTACTGGCATATATCCGACACACAAACAGGCTACAGGGCCATATCCCTGGCCGCACTAAACGCCATCGAGATCCATAAAATCTACCCCCGTTACGGAATGCCCAACGACATACTCGTTAAACTGAACATTGCCTTTTGCACCATCAAGGAAGTGAAAATAAAACCGGTTTACAACGTCGGCGAAGCCTCCAAAATGAAAATGCACAAAGTAATCCCGACCATTTCCTGGCTGCTCGTCAAGAGTTTTTTCAAAAGACTCTGGGTGAAATACCTGTTTCGCGATTTTCACCCGCTGTTTCTTCTGTACCATTTCGCCATGGCCCTGGGACTTGTCGCCGTTCCCTACGGCATTAAAATCCTTTCGATCACACTGTCCGGAGGCCACGTTTCCGCCACCACAATGCTGGCGTTCCTTTTTCTGTTTTCCAGCAGTTTTCAATCTCTTCTTTTTGCTATGTGGATGGACATTCAGGACAACGAACGGCTGTACAAGTGACAATTCCGTAGAAAAAAGCCCTTGACAATTATTTTGCATCTGTTATGAGTAGAATTACTACTCGTAATGGGGCGGCAATGACCAGTCTTTTTTCAGGTTTAATATCTTCAAAAACCAGAATCAATCTGCTGGTGCGCTTTTTCTTCAATCCGGGCACAAAAGCCTACCTGCGTGAACTTTCAAAAGATCTCAATGTTTCCACCAATGCCGTCCGTGAAGAACTCAACCAACTGACCAAAACAAAACTTCTTACGTCTCAAAAAAGCGGGCGAAACGTATTCTACACAGCAAACAACGAACATCCCCTCTTCCCGGAACTGCGCTCCATGGTCAGTAAAGTCATGGGCCTCGATCAGGTTGTCGAAAGCATACTGACCAGATTGGGCGATCTGGAAAAAGCTTATATCATCGATGATTATGCCGAAGGCAAAGACACGGGCATCGTTGATTTAGTGCTGGTGGGAAACATCGACCAATATCATCTCAATGATTTGAGCAGAAAAACTGAACGCTATATCAAGCGCAAGATTCGCCCGCTGGTTTTGACCGGCGACGAGTTCAGCTATTTTAAGTCCAAACTGGCAGACCGGCCCCACTTCCTGATGTGGGAACGTCGGGAAAAGCAGAGCTGAAAGTTCAATGATTGAAAAATCCCTTAGATTTCTGCCCACCGCGCTCCGAAATAAAATAGAGCATAGACAAGACTTATTGCTGATTCT
>Ga0116183_1005082_pt1 | contig 12621 bp, 10 predicted proteins | sample AD_UKC078_MetaG_FD_89753 | JGI IMG/M metagenome (GOLD analysis project Ga0116183, IMG submission 89753) | Active sludge microbial communities of municipal wastewater-treating anaerobic digesters from USA - AD_UKC078_MetaG | ecosystem: Engineered > Bioreactor > Anaerobic > Digestate | place: USA... | reverse complement strand
GCTTCGTGAATGAACAGCTTTATTCGAACTTCAAGATACATAAACTCTATCTTTCGCGAATGTATGTATAATTCCTCTTGAGAGTTCCAGTTCGTTGGATACGATTGACGTGAGCAGGAGTCGGCCGGGAAAATGAAAAATCGAAGAAGTATGATAGACATAGGGATATTGAGCGTCTCCCTTTACATATCTTTTCAGATATTCGCGGATATTCTCTCGATAAAGATCACCACGCTGCCCTTCCTTCATCTGGCCATCGACGGAGGGACCGTTATCTATCCCTTCACCTTCACCCTCAGGGATTTCGTGCACAAGACGTGGGGAAAAGAGAGATCGAGACAGGTCGTGATAACGGCCGGGATTCTCAACCTGCTCATGGCCGTTCTCTTCTGGCTGATCGGTAAAATGCCGGCCGACCCCACCTGGAATCTCCAAGGCGCCTATGAAAGCATCTTGATGCCTTTCTGGAGAATAACTATCGCGAGCATGATAGCAGAAGTCTTCTCCGAGCTCATAGACACGGAGGTTTTCGACAGGGTGTACCGGAGGTTCGGCGATATTAAGGCCGTCCTCTTTTCGAATGGCATCGCGCTGGTAATCGACAGTTTTATTTTCTCGTTCATCGCCTTTGCCGGGGTGTTGCCGCTAATTACCGTTCTATCGATCACTTTATCCAACATCATCGTCAAGATGGCGGTCACCCTTATCTCGCTCCCGACCATCAAACTCGTTCCAAGAAGAGACGAATACTTCAAAGGATAGACATATAGAAAGTCGATCATATCAGTATATATTTTCGGAGGTCGAGGCATGGAAATCATCGAGGTTACAAGAGAGGCAGCTGTCAGGAGCATTCAGGAAGCCATAATCAAAAAGGGATCGGTACTTGGAGGGGGAATACTGAAAGTCGATTCCTTTCTGAACCATCAGATCGATCCCCGGCTCATCAAAACGGCCGGCAATTTGATCTGTGATACCTTCAAAGACGCAGAGATAACCAAGGTGCTCACCGTGGAAAGCTCCGGCATCGCCCCGGCGCTGGCGACCGCCGAGTGTATGGGAGTCCCGCTGCTTTTTGCCAGGAAGAGGAAGCCCATAACTATGAAACGGTACATCACCGAAACCGCGCCCTCGCACACCAAAGGGGGAATCGTAGAGCTTAACGTATCGCTCGAGTTCCTCGGAGAGTCCGACAGGGTTCTGATCGTGGACGACTTTCTCGCCAGCGGCCAAACTATAGCGGCTCTGGGAAGGCTTGTACAGAAGACCGGAGCGAAGCTTTGCGGATTCGCGGCCGTCATAGAAAAGACTTTCGAAGAGGGTCGGAATCTGCTGGAAGAGTTCGGCGTTCCGGTGCTGGGACTGGTCAGAATCTCTTCTCTGGAACCGCTGAGATTCGAAGATTGATAATCAGAAAACGGCCCTGAACTGTGCGCCGAAATTCCAGAAGGAAGTGCTGAGAGCCTCGCCGCCGGAAAAGCCGTTCGTCGAAAGATTTCTTATCCCGGCCCGCACAAAATAGAAGGGACCGCTGAGGTTCAGCCCGGTGAAGATATCCAGAAAGCCGTTGTCGCGCCCTATGCCGGCTTCGACTTCCATCACCAGGGAGACTATCTCGTTCATAGAAAGACTGATAAGAGCCGAAGGTCCGAAAGAGAAGTCAGTCCATTCGTTAGTGTATTCCCTTGAACCGCCGATAACCAGTTCCTTCATGTGCAGGGTGGCGTGCAGTCCTATCTGGAGGTAGAACCTGTCCAGGGGTGGGAGTAGATACCTGTACCTCAGCCGGTACGTATCCTGAACGTATCTGGAAGTGTATTCGGCCGGTTCTTCATCGCCGTCCTGTTCCAGACGGCTTTCGATCGAGAAGGGCGAAACCATCGCTTCTATCGAATGTTCTTCAAAAAAGGTGTAACCGATGGTCGTCTGGAAAAAAGCGCGGAAGTTGGCCCGTTTTATTATTTCGATCTTCTCTCCGGTCTCTATGTTTTTCAGGTATCCGTTCCAGGGCATGGAGATCCCCGTATCGACCTGCAACCCGACACTGCCTGCCGCAACGGTCACCGCGGTCAGCAGAAGCGAGAGCCACAAAAACCTGAGAAACATGGCTAAGACGACCTCAAAAGCGATCTTTCTATCATCCAGCCCGTCAGTGTTCTCACCTTCTCTATGGGCACCCCGTAATGAATGCTGGTGAGGAGTTCCACGGCTTCCCTGCTTCCGATGACCAGCGAACCGCCAGCCATGAAATCGGCCATGCTGAGAAGTTCCGGTCCCACTTCGTTCTTCAATTCCTGCGGAACGATCTTCATCCACTCCAGCCCCAGAGAGCTTTCAAACGTCGGTTCGAGTGGTCTGGAAGAGGAAAGGCCGCAGGCCTCCGCGAAATTACCCCTGAGAACATCGCCCTCGTAATTGGATACGAGCAGATCGAGAAGATCGCCCGCCCCCTCTCTACCGGCTATTCTCGAGAGTATTTCGTGGAGCTCTCCTATCATCTTTCCCTTCGCGGCTGCCGCTGCCAGCGGGTCGGGCGTGATGATATGTTCGAGCGTCTTCAGGACCGATCTCCCAACCCACTCCAGTTCCACGCGATCCATCATGGAAGGTGTGTCGAAGTCCGAATGGTAATACCTGTCTGGCAGGTGTCCCAGGAAGGGTGAGGGTATGCCGAGGGTGGTGAAAACACAGTGGTCGGAACCGGCCATAAAGGGTATCTCGCCGAAGCGTTTCAAGGGATATCCCCCGTTTCTTGGCATCAGCTCAGTTATGAAATACTCCAGAATCCGTCCCCACTTCTGCGGTAGGTACGGTGGAACCTTGGAAAGAATGAAGGTGGAGCCCGTCTTATCCTGATCGGCACCGACCATATCCAGATTAACCGTGAAGAGCGGCAGCTTCTTCTCTCTCTTGAGTTGAAGCGCGTATGGAACGCTTCCCAGATACTCGGGTACCAGGGCGATCTTGACTGGGAAGGGGAACTCGGCCTGGTGGAGTATCCGTGCCAGCTCGACTGCCAGGGCCGCTCCGCTGGCGTTATCGTCGGCACCCGGCGATGGGTGGCACAGGTGCGCCGTTATGATCACGCCGGGACCGTTTTCCACACCAGTGGCATCTACTTGAAGCACTTCGAGCTCGCCTTCAGTGAGCTTGACTTCCGATCGGAATCCCACGACCGCGCCGCCTCTGGCAACGGCACCGGCCAGAAGATCATATTTCTCTTTGGTGATGGAGAAGGCAACGGCCTTTTTGTCGGCAGCCTCCCTGTCGTAAGGGATGGAAAGATAGTTGGTCATCTCCGGAAGCTTTTCCAGACTCCTGCCGATCTCTTCGAAAGATTTCCTCATGTAATTGAATATGAGGCAACTCGCTCCCCCCTCGACGACGGCCTGCTGGAAGACTTTCACCGGATCGTCGCTGGCGAGGACGGCCTTGTTGGAATAGTCCTTCTTTCCTTCGAACTGGACCAGACTCAGTTCCTTCCACCCCTCGCTTCCGGCGCTGCCGGAGACCAGTGCGACCTTCGATATGGAGGTGGATGTTATGAAAAACCTCTCCGGCCTTTCCAGCCACATCTCTCCATAGATCGGTTCCCAGGCCAGAGTGGTGGCTACGTTGCCATTAACTGTCTTTCCGTCGGCCGGATAAGAGAAGACTTTGAATCTTCTGGACGGCATGCCCGATCTTTTCAGGTAATCGATCGCGGCCATCATTGAATCGTGGTAATCCTTGCTTCCTCGAACTCTGTGAAAGCCCGATAGAAGTTCTATGAGGGATTTCACTTTTCTTCCGTCCAGCTTCTCAACCATGGCTATCATCTCTCCTTTTATGTTCATCATTCACCCAAGGGTTTGTCGCGTATCTGTCTCTAGAGCAGAGGTAAGAGGTGACAGGCGAGATGTTAGAAAGTCAAGATCTTATAGCTCTTCTCACCTCACACATCTACCCTCTCACCTACGCATCGTACCTGGCTAGACACTGAGTTTTTCGGATTGTATGATGGCGCACTTTTCGATCGCCGAGAGCTTTATCTCCTGTTCGTCGAACCTTTCGGCTATCTTCAAGTAATGGTCGTAAGCGGCTTTCCATATATCGCACGTTGCTTCCGAACCCGGATGGTTCTGCGCCATCTTCTCCAGTGTCATCCCTTTAACCAGCCACAGAGTTATATCGCTTTCCTTCAACTTCATTCCCTCTTCGAAAACCCTCAAAGAGCCTTCGTAATCCTCGAGCTTGTCCCTCAGAAGGACGCCGAGCTTTCGGATGTACAGGATCTTCTCTTCGAGGTCTTGAGAGAGATCAATTACATACCGGTACAGTTTTGCCAGCCTCTTCCACTGAGAAATGTCGGGAACACCTTTCTTTAAAGCTCTCTCGATCGCCATAGCTTCGCTCTTCAGCGATTGGGAATCGGCCCGCTTCAGCTTCCTGTCAAGGTAAAGCTCTTCTCTGGAGTCGTTTATCGAGCGGGCAGTCTCTATCATGTGCTCGAGTAGCAAATCGACACTCTTGCACTCCATCTCTGGTGAAAGGAGAACCTCCAGCCGGTTAAGCAATTCTCCTTCCCTCTTCTCAAAAACGGTGGCTAGGTTATCGAATTTCTCTATTACGCTGTCCACTATGCCGGACCTGACCTCAAGAGACGACTCATCCCCGAGACGGCGTAGCGAAAAGTCCAGAAAGGGCTCGAGATTTCCCAGTTTCTCTTTGGAAAAGCCGGCAGCCCTGGCCAGTATTTGCTCGCCTCTGTCCGGCGAAATCTCGACCAGTTCGTTCACGAGCCTGTGGTACTCCCCCACGGTCTCCACAATAGAGACATCGTGTTCCCTGCCGTTTTCCGATAGTATTCTTTCCATGATATCTATCGCGCTCAAACCGCAGGCGTATTCTCTGGAAATCTCGAAAAACCTCAACGAAAGTTGAAGGGCCAGCTTTCCGTCGATGCTGTAAATCTCCTTCAATAGATCGTTTTCCGTTGTGCGATCGAGATTTTCGCTAGACTCGAAAAGCCTCTCTTCGAGTTTCCGGAGATCAAATTCACTGTGCTTCTCGAGGATCGGTCGCAGCTTTTTCAGAGTTTCGACCTTCCGGTCCTCTTTGAATTTATCCAGTAACGCCGAGATCGCTCCGCACAGATCGCCCTTCTCTTCCTTCAACAACGCCAGTTCATCCAGCAGAGAGCCACGCTGCAGAGGATCGGTGCTGCCGGCCAGCTCCCTTTCCTTTCTTCCGATCTCTTTTTCCAGTTTCTTCTCGACTCGTTTCTCTTTCCAGAACATCATTTCCTCCTGGGTTCAATGGATTGGGTCTGCAGGTTTGTTTTAGCCTTATCAGGAAAATGTTATCACAGAAAGCCCCCTAATTTAGCCTCTAAACACGCCAAAATCCGGTAAAGTTCTCCCGACGGCGAATCATTTTACCGTTGTCGATAGATCCTCTAGAACCAGATCGCCGGAAATAAGGCGGGGATAATTATAGCCAAGCACCGCTCCAAACGCCGAATACAGAGGTAAGGAAATCATCAGGACGATACCGGAGGGATTGAAATCGTTCGCGGGGAACACGTTGGCGATCAATCCGCTAAGGGCGTAAGGAAAGGCCACACCGCCTATGCTTCCGGCTATTGAGAGCAGCACACTTCCTTCCAGTCGGTCAACCGACCAGGAGATGGTAGTTAGAGAGCTGCCGACCGGTGCGCCAACAATAAAGCCGAGTATCAGACCAACGAGATCACCCCAGCCGGTCGGGTTGATCAGCCCGCCCAGTACCGTACCGATGACGGCCCCCGAGACGCTGCCGGCAAATCCGCCGAGAATGGCCGCGAACGTCTGCCGGGCCAACATTTCTGGACTGGCCACCAGTGTAGCGGTTACGATGAGTATGAGTAGAACAGCCACGAGTCTTTTGAGAAACATCTCTATCCTCCGGCCCGGTGTTCCTTATATTAAACGGCTATTGAAGTAATATCTTTACCCAACAGGAGATCGATGAGAGATTTGCTCCACTCGATCCTGTAGCCCCACAAAGTCTTCTGGAGATAGTAAAGTCTCGCCCCGGAAAACTCGTTGAAAACACGGGAACCGTTCGTTTCCGGTATGAACAAAAGGCAATAGCTGTCGGGATCGTCTATCAGGTTATAGAGGGCCAGCAGAGTGTGATAATCGGGATTGTCCTGTGTGACGATGACGCCGGTTAACCCTTCGGTGAACCAGCTACCCGATCTTCTGGCGTATTCCAGGTAGATTCTCCGCATGGCCGACCAGTCCTTCTCGAAGTCTGCCACAATTCTTTTCATGTCTCCCTCGAGATCGACTATGGCAGCTTCTCTAAGATTTGACAGCTCTCGAGCGCCCAGCCCGGCCTTCAAGCCGGCCTCTTCCTGTATTCGCATCTGGTGGGCATACTCCACCAGCGCGCGTTCGTACTCTTCAAAAACCTGGCCGGGGCTCTTGAAAAAATAAAAGCCCCATATATAAAGCATCACCAGAAACGTAGTAACGAAAATCAACAGTGAAACTCCGAGTTTCAATCGTAAACACCACCAATCGAATTGCATACTCAAAGATATCACATACCCAACCAACATTATATCCCGTAAAGGACTTCGATAAAAAAACCCCGTTGTATAGTATCATATTGACTGAGAAGATTGGACGAAAGGAAAAAAAGATGCTTGTATCATTGAGTAAAGTCGGACACGATTACGGTCAAGATTTTCTCTTCGACGATGTCTCGACTTCCATAGACAAAAAAGACAAGATAATACTCATAGGAAAAAACGGTTGCGGTAAATCGACCCTCATGAAGATAATAGCCGGAGAGCTGAAGCCAAGCGAGGGGGAGATTTTCCACTCCACTTCGGTGAAAATCGGGTACCAGATACAGAACAGGATTCCCGACAGTGAAATAACGCTCATCGACTACTATATGAGCGATAAATCTCTTTTGGTGCCAGACACCCAGGAGTACTATTCCTTCGAAAGACGGGTCAGGAGCACGCTGGTAGGTCTGGAATTCTCAGAGGAGGACTGGAACAGAAAGTTGAATACCTTCAGCGGAGGCGAGCTGACCAGAATCTCTCTGGGAAAGCTTTTCCTCGTCGATTACGACCTTCTGCTTCTGGACGAGCCTACCAACCACCTGGATCTTGAGTCGACCGAGTGGCTGGTCGGATTCCTGAAGAGCTACCAGGGCGCACTGGTGGTCGTAACCCACGACAGATACCTGATAAGGAAGGTCGGTAACAGGTTCTGGGAGCTGAACGGCGGTTCGATGTGGGACTTCCCCGGCGATTACGACAAGTACCTTTTCGATCGTGAGATACTCATGAAAAGTGGAACGAGAGCCAGAGAGAATCTGGAGAAGGAGATCGAAAGGCTCGACGCCGTGGCCAAACGTTACAGGCTATGGGGACAGGAGAAGTTCATAAAGCAGGCCATAAACAAAGAGAAACAGCGCGACAGGCTCAAAGAACAGCTTGAATCTGTAGATCTACCCGACGAGGAGGTCCGGGCTCCCAGGTTCAGGCTTCCCCAGCCAGACAGGACCGGTTACATTGTCCTCAAAGTCGAAGAACTTTCCTTCGGATTCGACGGCAAGGAGTTGTTCAGAAACGCCGGTCTGGAAGTCCATAGACGCGAAAAATTAGGCCTTCTGGGTCCGAACGGTAGCGGCAAGACCACGCTTTTGAAGAGGATAACCCAGGATCTGGAGAAAACTTCCGGGGAGGTGGAGTGGGGTCACAACGTTCGCTGGGGGTACCTCTCTCAGCTCACCGAAGATCTGAACCTCAACAACGATGTCCTGACGGAGATATGGCAGCTGATGCCGGGCCAGCCCGATTACGAGGTGCGCAAATATATAGGACGGTTCGGCTTCCCGGGCGAAGACGTCTTCAAGCCCATCTCCTCACTGAGCGGCGGAGAGAAGACGAAACTGGCGCTGGCGAAATTGATTCTCTCAAAGCCGAACGTTCTGGTGATGGACGAGCCGACGAACAACCTCGACATCTGGTCCATAGAGAGTCTGGAGGATGTTCTGAGGGAGTACGAAGGCTGTATAATACTGGTCTCGCACGACAGGGAGTTCGTGCAGAACATCTGCGATCACTTCGTGATGATAGACAGGTTGAAATTCAGATCCGTGCGCTCGGTCCAGGAATACCTGAACCGTAACAGGCCGACCAGAGAAAGCAACGATAACGAAGCCTCCAGGCTCTCCTTCCAGGAGAAAAGAAAGCTCACCAACAGGCGGAAATCGCTTTGCGAAAGATACGATCTTCTCCATAATGAAGAAGAAGAACTATCGAGAAAGATAGAGGGAGCCCAGCTGAAAATGGGACTGTACGTCACTAACTACGAGAAACTTCAGGAGTTTCAGGCCACCATAGAATCATCGGAAGAGAAGATACTTGAGTTACTCGAAGAGAAAGAAAACCTCGAAAGAGAACTCGAAGAGCTCGACAGACTTCTGGGGGAGTGAGCCGTTCTTCGAAAGAGCGGAAAGAACCGTCCTTGGGGAACCCCCTCTGACCTCTCCCCCTCTTACCTCTGTTTGGAGACGAGGTCGCGCTCACCACGGCTCCTGTTACTGCCTTCCCGTCATGCCGGACTCCGATCCGTCATCCCGCCCTTACCCATAACTCACAACCTACAACGGTTCTTAATCGGAGCACTGCGGGATAACGATCACTTTTGCACCTTTAGCGTCTAATTTTCTTCGCGCTCTAGCAGCTGTTTAAGCCCGGGATTGAGTATATCCGACAGCTTCATTTTGAAAGAAAACACCGAACCCGGTCCGGTACCGTAAATGTCATAGAGATCTCTTTCGTGTTCTATGTCGAAGGCCGTCGGCGGCAGTCGATCGTCGCTTACGGGCGGGGGCGGGATCGATTCTACGAGGTAATCGTCCGCACGCGCAACCTTCGCGTACTTTTCGGCGCCGTGCAGCTTGAAAAACCTGACGATGGCGTGTTTTAGCACTTTGTAGCTTTCATGTTTCAAGTCCTCATCTTCTATCTGCAGAGAGGGAGTGAATTTCGGAAAGTCGTCGCCTGCGAGCGAGAAGATTACCGGAAGCTCATCGTCAACAACTCGATCCACGATGGATTTGAATCTCCTCTTGATATCCGCGTACGCCTTTTCATACCACTTCTGCAAGACAGCGGTCGCTTCGAGAGAGAGCGTCATACCCTCGTGCCGCTTGTCATCTACTTTCAGGCTTATGCCCAGATGCGCGGGCCTTCCCTTCGAAGAGGGATAGTAGCCGGCCTTGAAGTAGCCGTCGATGGAACTCTGGCCGGAGACTTCGAGCGATGGCACGGATATGCTTATATAAGCGATACCGTCTATACCGACCGACATGTCTCTGACCGTAACGTCGTGAGGCGTTTCGATGATCTTCTGTTTGAAGGAGTATTCTCTTCCTGCCATTCGGGCGGGCCTCCTCTGGATTTTGTGTCCGTGCTAGTGTTCTGTCGAACTCTCTGCCGGTAAACCAGAGCTAATGTCTCTTTTTACATAAGGGCCGCCGCGATTACCGTCAGGACTATGCAGGCGTCTGCGTAAAACAGATAGAGGCCGAAGTTTCTCTTTTCTACCTCCAGCATCGAGCGTGGATCGCTGGCCCCCATCCTTATAAGCCTGTCGGCCATGTACCAGCTGAAAACGGTCAGCGAAAAGGTGGCGAAGCATATCACCGTCCAGAAAACGTTGACGACCGGATCGATGATAAGCCTCGTCATGCTCGTGCCGAGCATGATGATCGAGACGGCCATCGCCACTATCCTGAGGTTCTCCCAGAGCGAGTACAGAAAACCCTGCACCTGCGGAGGTGTGTTCGGGTCGCGCAACGGAATAAGGAAAACCGATACCGTGACACCACCCCCGGCCCATAGTACGAAGGAGAGATAGAAAGCAATCTCGTTGAGAGCCCTGAAAAAGTCCATAGTATCACTCCTTCCCTATCACCACTTCTATTTCACCGCTCCCGCCGGGCTCCAGCCAGATTTCGTAGAGGTACCGGTCGCATTTGAACCCCTTCGGAAGTGCGGTTACTTCCACCAGGTGGTCTCCGAAGACGAGTCCCACCAGCTCGATTATACCAAAGGCCTGAAACTCGATGCCATCGATCTTCACCGTTACGACATCGTAGAAATAGTCGCCCTTCTCATCGAGGAAGGATATCATGAGCGAGCTCTTCTCGGCGAACCCTATTTCGAGAACAGTGTCCCCCGTTTCGGCCACTTCAACCGTATCGATTGTCGTGATTCTCGAATAGAGCTTTTCGAAGCCCCTGTCCATCGTTAAACTGGCCGGACTCCTGCCGGAAGGCACTCCCTCGAGAACCGTCCGAGAACCTATCCTGAAGGGCTTGCCCCCGATGGCGAGAATGCCCGAAGCGTCGAGAAGGGGCTCGTCACTTTCACGGAGGCCGTTGGCGTTAAGGTCCCTGAAAAGGACCACCTCGACCTTTCTTTCGAAGGCGAGGCCGAACTCTATACCCCTCCTCTCCCCGGGCTTTAACGACAGCGATATATCGAGCCCTCCTGAGGTGACGCTCACGCCATCTCCAAAGGAGGAGAGGTCCAGCGAGACCTTCACGTTTCCCGGAGTGACGGGAACGGTGAGCGTCCCGTCGGTCGTGAAGAGAACATCCTCGCCGACGCTCAGCGAAAAGCTCTGGAGAGGTTTTTCATCGCCGTCGAGCTTTCCCGAGGAGTTGGAATCTACAAAGACCCTTATGTCCAGAAATGCGGGTGATTCCATGAACGGCCAGTTGAACTGTCTGGTCCCGTACCCGGTCACACTCAAGTCCGCAGATCCGTCGAGCAGAGAAATCAGATCTCCCGGATATTCGAGGAGCTCCACCGTATAAAGACCGGCCGGAAGATTCACCCTTACTTCTCCGTTCTCATCGCTCTCGTACTCCTGCTCGCCGATTTTAACGCGTGCCCTGACGGGCGTCTCGTCGGGATCGATCTGCCCGTCGAAGTCTCTGTCCCTGAAGAACAACAGGCTCAGACTGCCCCTGTCACTGTTTTTAAAGAACCAGCCGTCGTCGAACTTCACCCGGACTCCGAAGTAAAATCCGCTCTTCTGCAAATTGCCGGTAAAGCTTTCCAGCAGAGTTCCCCAGCCGTAGCCGGCGTACAACTGCGTGTCGGGAAGGGGAGAGAAACCGGCCTCGACCGTGAACCTGTTGTACAGGTTGCCCGCGTTGTCGCTCACGAGGTAAGCACCGCCTAATAGAGAGAAGAGATCGAAGAAGTGTTTTTCGACCTGCAAACCCCCCACAGTATACAGGAGTGCGTTTTTGAGATAGATCTCGCCGGTGAGTGAGAAATTTACGGTTCTGTCCAGCCAATAGGCCACATCAAGCGTCAATCTACCTTCGGAGTCGATCTTCTCCTTTTGTCTGTTCATGTAGTAAGCCCCTTCGAAGAGAACCGTCAACGGGGTACGCCAATCGGGGCGGTAGGCCAGTCCGGTCTGGACTTCGAATTTGCTGTTCTGCAGTCTGAAATCCTGTGCGAAGAGAACGCGGTACGCCGGCTTCAACGATTCGAAACCGAGATACTCGCCGGTGCTCTCTATTAGAAGAGTGGAGAGCTTGAAATCGAGCCCGATCTTCAAATCCGTGTCCAGTCTCAACTTCAAGTGTTCGATCTCCCGGTTTTCTATTCCCAGGTGCGCCGACAGGAAATCCTCGGTGCCCGTTCCCGCAACGGTGTACCTCCCCTGAATCAAAAGATCGACGTTCACTATTTCCGGCGAGAAGGTCGCCCGATACCCGGCCCCAAGGGAAACCTTATCGGAAAGCGTCGCCTCGAGATCGAACTTACCGTTGTCCAGCGTGTAGCCGAAACCGATCACCGTTGTGAACCTGAGATCGGGGAGGAATTCGATCTTCTCCCTGGCCACCAGAGAGATCTCTCCCAGTTTCTTGAGTATGAACGGGGTGAGTGAGAGCTTGAGCCGATCGGAGCCGGCATAATCGAAGGAAAGATCGCCCCCGGTGAAGAGCGATTCGCTCAGGCCCAGATCGACGCGCAGCGAAAGACCCGCGATCGGCGAAAGACCCTTCAAACCGGCGTACACTTCACCGTTGATTTTGACTCTCTCTACGGAGAAAGACGGTTTGAGAGTTAGCCTCGCTTCGTTCTCGAAACCGGCCTGGCGGTGTATCAGAGTGTCCTTGAGCGAAATCTCGGTGAAAATCCGGCCGGTTTTCACGTCCGTCAGGAGCTCGGCCGAAAGCGTACCGAGTTCGTTCTTCTCGTCGTAGTTGTACCCGGAAAGCAACCTGACCTTTGGAAAGACGGGCGCGAGTTCCAGACCGATTCCCCAGCCAGACGATACCCTCGAGCTGTTTGGAGAGAGGAATTGCCTGTCGATATGTACCTCGAGCTTTCCGCTGACGAAGGAGTTTTTCATGGTTGACGCGGCCTGCGCCCTGAATCCAATCTCCCCGTCCTTCGAAGAGAGATAGACGTTCAACTCCGGCTGGAACGACGCGATGGGCGGTGCCGATACTTCGATCGAAGCGAACCTGTAACCTTCTAGCAGACCCTTCACCAGACCCGTGAAGGAATATTTCCAGCCCTTTTCTCTGTACGATAAG
>Ga0116183_1005076_pt1 | contig 12640 bp, 8 predicted proteins | sample AD_UKC078_MetaG_FD_89753 | JGI IMG/M metagenome (GOLD analysis project Ga0116183, IMG submission 89753) | Active sludge microbial communities of municipal wastewater-treating anaerobic digesters from USA - AD_UKC078_MetaG | ecosystem: Engineered > Bioreactor > Anaerobic > Digestate | place: USA... | reverse complement strand
TGACCGCACAGAACACCGTGATGAAGTTCTGCTTCATCGTCGGGACGGTCCAGCTCTCACTTGCCTGTACGCTCAATGTCATCGGCAAGGCGCCGCATAAGGATTTGAGCCTCGTGGCCGACATCGGCTGGTTGGTGGCCATCCTTGCCCTCTACTTGGTGGTCCTGCAGCTGGTCATCGGAACAGTCATCAACTTCACGGTGGTCTTCTCCATTGTGATGGTCGGCTTCCTGCTGGTTGTGCTCTTTGGTGAGCAGGGTCCCGGCGTGCCCATTGGCCGTGGGATGGCCAAGGGTCTTGCCGGTATCTTCACGACCTTCCTCAACACCATCAGCGCATTCAGCAACATCATGAGCTATATCCGTCTCTTTGCGGTTGGCATGGCCAGTGTGGCCATCGCCCAATCGTTCAATGCGATGGCGAGCTCGATGAACAGCGGGATCGCCGTCATCGCCGGTATCCTGGTGGTGGTGATTGGGCACTCGCTGAACCTCATCATGGGATTGCTGAGCGTCGTAGTCCACGGAGTACGCCTCAACCTTTTGGAATTTTCAGGACAACTCGGTATGGAGTGGACTGGAGTCGCATATAAACCGTTCGCTCAGACGGCACAAGAACAATAATCGTTGACAACAACAACGAAGGAGATTCACATGGGTAACTTGGAATTTATCGGAATGGCCTGTGCCTTGGCGCTTTCTGCCTTGGGATCAGGACTGGGTGCAGGAGCTGCATCCCAGGCGGCAGTGGGCGGTTGGAAAAAGTGTTATGCCAACGGTAAGCCAGCTCCCTTCATCATGGTCGCCTTTGCAGGTGCCCCGCTTACGCAGACAATCTATGGCTTTCTCTTGATGAATTTCATCGCAACGGCCATTGGCAATGGTGTGGCGTCCTCGCTTGCATTGGGTGTCGGCGTATTCGGTGGCCTTGCCATCGGCCTCTCCGCCTGGATGCAGGGCCTTGTCAGCGCAAACGCCTGTGACGCGCTCGCCGAGACCGGAAAGGGGACCGCAAACTACTTCATCGTCATCGGTATCGTAGAGACCGTGGCACTCTTCACCCTGGTCTTCTGCCTGCTCGCCTTGCAGTGATCGGCTGACCTTACCTTCATAAAGACTATGGCGGACACCGGAAGGTGTCCGTCTTGCCATCTATTGGTCCCGGTGCCGTGCCTCGAAGTCGAGGAGCCACACCTTCTTTTCCATCCCCCCGCCGTAGCCGACAAGCGATCCATCACTGCCGATGACCCGGTGGCAGGGGATGATGATGCTGATCGGGTTGCGGTTGTTGGCCATGCCCACCGCCCGGCACGCCTTGGGGTTGCCGATCTGGGCGGCGATCTCTCCATAGCTTCTCGTCTCGCCGTAGGGGATGGTCAAGAGCGCATCCCAGACCTTCATCTGGAAGGGGGTGCCCACCGCCTTCAAGGGCAGGGAGAAGGCCCGTCGTGCCCCTCGATAGTACTCATCGAGCTGCTCCTTGACGTAGTCGAGAAGGGGCAAGCGGTCACGTCGCTCGCCGACTCCGAACTCAAGACCCAGGAGGTGGTCATCACTGGCTGTGATGACCATGGCTCCGAGTGGACTGTGGAAGGTCGTTGTATAGATCATGGCCTATCGTAGTCCACCCGGAGGGCCGATGCAAGTTATCCCCTCACCAGTACCCGCTCTTTGATATCCCCAAACTCCTTTTCCCCGGGCTCACCCTCGATCGAGCCGAAGGGCATCTGGGCGATCAGGGACCAGGTGGAGGGAAGGGCGAAGTGCTCCTGCACCTCCTCTTCGATGAGATTGCCATAGTGTTGGAGGCTCGCACCCACCCCGGCCTCGGCCAGGGCCGTCCAGACGGCAAATTGGGTCAGACCGCTGGCGTGTTGGCTCCAGAGGGGGAAGTTCTCGCTGTAGAGGGGGAAGTCCTTCTCCAGCTGTGATACGATCGCCAGCTCCTCAAAGAAGAGGATGGTGCCCGCCCCGCTGTTGAATGAGGCAAGTTTCTCCCTCGTCGCCTGCTCCTGGCCCTTGGCTAGAAGAGGCTGCAGCTTCTGCCACACAAGGTCCCAAAGCCAGTCGTTCTCTTTCCCAAAGAGGATGATGGCCCTGGCAGTCTGGCTGTTGAAGGCCGACGGGGCGTACTGTACCGCCTCCTTGACGAGTGTTTCCACTTCACTCTTCGAGATGGGCAGCTCGTTGCCGATGTGGTAGATCGAGCGCCTCATCTTCATGCTATCGATAATGGTATGTGCCATGGTAATTCTCCTTGTGTGCAATATTATTGTCCTAGATATATGCAGTCAAGGCCTGCTCCCCTTCCTTGAAAGAGAAAGGGCAAAACGATATCCTAGGTGCATGATATATGATTCGGTGGAGAACCTGGCCCGCTATCGCTTCCTCTCTGACCACATCAGGGCGATTGAGGAGCATATTGAGCGTGGTATACCGCTGCCCCCAGCATGCAGGGTACAGCGGGGTGGGGGTACTCCCACGGTGTATGATGGACAGCTGACCGCCCACAGCGAAGCACACCTCTTCCACCGCATCATCGAGGGGCGTGAGGTCATCGCCATCGGCTATAGCGAGCAGGCGAGGGCAGAGCAGGCTGACGGGGATCGGACCGTGGTGATCGAGGGGGCCCAGGTGGCCTCGGTCGTCACCCTGGAAGCGGGGCATTTCATCCTGCTCATGCCCGGTGAGCCCTATGCACTCTCACTCTTGGGCAGCAGCAGCGGCCATGAGGGCGAGAGCATCTGGTTTGTGTAATGATGTACTGTACAAATGTAAAGCATGTAGCTACTATGATCGTGAAGGAAGGGTATGCAGGCCATGGGTGTTGATCGTCAGGTTCTCATCGGTGATCGATTGTTGGGTGTCGGGCTCCCGCCCCTGGTGCAGACGATGTACGACCAGAGTCTGCCCCACAGCGAGGAAGCGCTCGATGAGCTGGTCAGGCGTATCGGCAGCCTCAATGCGATGGGCTGTGATATCATCCGCTTCTCCTACCCGAAGAGCGATGACCGCAGCGCCTTCACATACCTGTGCGCGCGCAGTCCCATCCCGGTGGTGGCTGACATCCACTTCGACTACAAGCTCGCCTTGGAGGCGATCGAGTGCGGGGCGCACAAGATCCGGATCAATCCGGGCAATATCGGGGCCCGCTGGAAAGTCGATGAGGTCCTCGCCTCGGCCAAGGACCATGGCACTGCCATCAGGATCGGGCTCAACAGCGGCTCCCTTCCCAAAGGGAACGATCCCCCGGCTCGCCTGATGAGCAATACCGCCCTGACCTACCTCGATTGGTTTGAGCAGGCGGGCTTCACCGCTTCGGTAGTGAGCCTGAAGGCGAGTGACGAGGCGGTCACCATCGAGGCAAACCGCCTCTTTGCCGCCCAGAGCGGCTACCCCCTCCACCTCGGGGTCACCGAGGCGGGTTCGGTCGTCTCCTCTGTGGTGCGCTCGACATGGGCCCTCGGACAGCTCCTCAGCGAGGGGATCGGCAGTACGCTGCGGATCTCGATCACCGGGCCGATCGAGACGGAGGTGCAGGCGGGTGTCGAGCTGCTCAGGACACTGGGGCTGAGAAAGCGGGGCATACGCATCGTCAGCTGTCCCCGCTGCGGTCGCTCCAGCTTCGACAGCCAGGGCTTTCTGGCCTCGGTGGAGCAGGACCTCCTGTCAATTGATCGGGACCTGACCGTCGCCATCATGGGCTGTCAGGTCAATGGGCCCGGTGAGGCGAAGGGAGCAGATATCGCCATCACCGGGATTGGGAACGCCATCTTCCTCTACCAAGGAGGGGAGTTGGTCAGAAAGGTCGCACCCGACGAGGCTCGGGATGCGTTCTTGGAAGCGGTACGGAATGCAGAATAAGTTGATCATACGGGGAGCGAGGCAGCACAACCTGAAGAACCTCGACCTCGAATTGGACAAGGACCAGCTGATCGTCATCAGCGGCCTGTCAGGCAGTGGCAAGAGTTCACTCGCCTTCGATACGATCTTTGCCGAGGGGCAGCGACGCTACGTGGAGAGCCTCTCCTCGTACGCACGGATGTTCCTCGATCGATTGGACAAGCCCGATGTCGACTACATGGAGGGGCTCAGCCCCGCCATCGCCATCGAGCAGAAGTCCTCCTCGCGCAACCCGAGGTCGACGGTGGGGACGGTGACCGAGATCTACGACTACCTGCGCCTCCTCTGGGCACGGGTGGGCACTGCGCACTGCCATATCTGCGGCCGGCCCATCAGCGAGATGAGCGTCGACCAGATCATCGAAGCCATCTTCAAGGCGCGGGAGGGGAGCCGCATCATCGTCAGCGCACCGGTGGCCATCGGACGCAAGGGTGAGTTCAAGAAGGTCTTCGAGGACGCCGTGAGCAGCGGGTATCAGCGGGTGAAGGTCGACGGGACGATGTATGGCCTCGATGAGGTCCCCAAGCTCGACAAGCAGATCAAGCACTCCATCGACGTGGTCGTCGACCGCCTGATCCTCGACCCTTCGGTCCGCAGCCGCCTCGCCTCCTCGATCGAGAGCGCCGCCGAGATGACACAGGGGCTGGTCAAGATCACCTACCTGGCAGAGGACGGGGGCGAACATGATGAGATCTACAGCGAGTCCAACAGCTGTCCCCACTGCGGTATCACGCTGCCTGAGCTCGAACCGCGCCTCTTCAGCTTCAACAACCCCTATGGGGCGTGCCCCGAGTGCAACGGGCTCGGGGAGAAGACCGAGTTCGATGCCGACCTCATCATCCCCGACTACTCAAAGAGCTTCAACGAGGGGGCCATCGCGACGATGAACCCCGATGCCCAGTGGGCACGCACCCAGTTCAAGGCGGTGGCGGACCACTACGGCTTCACCCTCGACACCCCCTTCTGTGACTTAGCCCCGGCGACGATCGATGCCATCCTCTATGGAAGCGAGGAGAAGATCTACGTCGAGTACCGCCGGGAGAAGAGTGACCAGACCTTCCAGGTGGAGAAGCCCTTTCCCGGCATTATCACCGACCTACAACGCCGCTACTACGAGACCGGCTCGATGCAGATCAAGATGTGGATGAACAGCTTCCAGACCTCCAAGGTCTGCCCCTCCTGCCATGGGGAGCGACTGAGGCCGGAGGCCTTGGCGGTGACTATCGGCGGCCTCTCCATCATGGAGGCGACCCGTCTCTCGGTGAAGGATGCGAACACCTTCTTTGCCAACCTCACCCTCACTGAGAGCCAGATGCAGATCAGCTACCAGGTCTTCAAGGAGATCCGCAACCGCCTCTCCTTCCTCACCAATGTCGGTCTCACCTACCTGACACTGGACCGCAGCAGTGCCACCCTCAGTGGGGGGGAGGCACAGCGCATCCGCCTCGCCACCCAGATCGGGTCGGCCCTCAGCGGTGTGCTCTACGTCCTCGATGAACCCTCCATCGGCCTCCACCAACGTGACAACGCGATGCTCATCACCACCCTCAAGAGCCTGAGGGACCTGGGCAACACCGTCCTGGTCGTCGAGCACGACGAGACGACGATCCGCGAGGCGGACTGGGTGGTCGACCTGGGCCCCGGTGCCGGTGTCCATGGCGGCTACATAATCGCACAGGGCAAACCTGAGGAGGTGGAACGGAACCCGGCCTCCATCACCGGCCAATACCTCAGCGGGGCCCTCACCATGGAGATTCCCGCACAGCGCAGGCCGGGCAACGGGCACGTCATCCGCATCGAGGGGGCGAACAAGAACAACCTCAAGCACATCGATGTCGACATCCCGCTCGGCAAGCTCATCGTCTTCACCGGCGTGTCGGGCAGCGGCAAATCGTCACTGCTCAACGAGGTGCTGCTGCCGGCCGTACGGCGCCAGCTTGCACGCAAGAGCCCCAACTACGATGGATTCTCCAAGATCTCCGGGGTCGAGCACATCGACAAGGTCATCAACATCGACCAGAGTCCCATCGGGCGGACCCCGCGCTCCAACCCGGCCACCTACGTCGGCCTCTTCACCCCGATCAGGGAGCTCTTCGCCTCACTGCCTGAATCAAAGGCCCGGGGATACAAGAGCGGGCGCTTCAGCTTCAACGTCCAGGGGGGACGGTGTGAGCACTGCCAGGGGGATGGTACGCTGAAGATCGAGATGAACTTCCTGCCGGACGTCTACGTGACCTGCGATGTCTGCCATGGCAAGCGGTTCAACAAGGAGACGCTCGCCGTACGCTACAAGGGGAAGAACATCCATGATGTGCTGGAGATGACGGTGAGCGAGGCAAAAGAGTTCTTCAGCGCCATCCCCAAGATCAAGCGGCGCGTCGATACCCTCTCCTCGGTGGGCCTGGACTATATCAAGCTCGGCCAAAGCGCCCTCACCTTGAGTGGAGGGGAGGCGCAGCGGGTGAAGCTGAGCCTCGAGCTCTCGAAGTACGGCACCGGCAAGACCCTCTACGTCCTCGATGAGCCGACCACCGGCCTCCACTTCGCCGATGTGAAGAAGCTCATGGAGGTGCTCAACCGGCTCGTCGACCAGGGGAACACGATCCTGCTCATCGAACACAACCTCGATGTCATCGCCCAGGCGGACCACCTCATCGACCTCGGCCCCGAGGGTGGGGATGAGGGGGGAATGGTCGTTGCCACCGGATCGCCGGAAGAACTTGCCCTATGCAAGGCATCCCACACAGGGTATTATCTTGCACAGATGCTCCATGAGAAAGGTCAAGCGCACGATTAGAAGATGCTCCCTCATCCTCCTCTGCCTCCTGCTCACCGCCACCGTTGCCGTGGCAGGTGCGGACGGCGGGGAGAGAGAGCTGCTCGCCCTGAGGATCGAACACGCCGACTGGGCCACCCTCGTCGAGATGGCCAGGGCACGTGGCCTGGAAGGCGGAACAGCAGAGGAGATCCGCAGTGCGCTCCTCGCCTACCACCAGATTGACATCGACCGCCTTGAGATTGCCCCCTCCAAAGATCGATCGATTGCCCTTACCATCGCCGAGGCATCATCGATCGAGAGCCCGTCCCCGTCCCTCTTCATCATCGAGGGTGGGGTGAAGATCGCCATAACAGCCGATCGGGATGGCAAGACACGCACCGTCGAAGCCGACCACATCATCATTGACATCGACAATAACCGCCTCACCGCCCACGGCTCGGTCCGCTATGATGACCAGGGGGAGACGGGGAGGGTGGAGGCTGAGATCCTCTCATACGCATGGGAGGAGGGGGACCTCGATATCGTCAACGCCCTCATGGCAAGCGAGCATGAGAAGAAGGACAGCGATGATGGGACGAAACAGCTCATCCTCTACAGTAGGGCCGCCTCGGTCTCATCGATTGCCATGGGCTCCATGACCACCTATCGCCACGGGATCATCGCCACCCGCATCGATGACCCCCTCTCCTCGATCAGGGCCCGGGAGATGCTCTTCCGCCCCGGCGGGGATCTGCTTGCAAAGGGGGCCACCCTTCAGGTCGGGCGGGTACCGCTGCTGTGGCTGCCCTTCTTCCCCTTCATCAACAACCGTATGGTCGGCAACCCCGCCATCGGCTTCAACAGCGACCGGGGCATGTTCGTATCGACGACGTGGGAGCTCTTCGGCTCCTATCCAAAGATCCAGGAGGCGGAGCAGAGCGAGGCGGTCGCCCTCCTGGCACGGAAGGAGGAGGGCACCTACCACCCGGGCACCATCATCTACTCACGGGAGGAGGAACCCACCCCCCTCGAGGCCTGGGCTGAGGAGAGTGGCTCCTACCTCGCCCTCACAGCCGATGCCTATGAGAGGAGCGGCATCAGTGTCGGCTTCGATGGGTCCCTCTCCCTCCTCGACAAGCGATTGAAGATCAACGGACTGGGATTGCTGGCCCTCGACCCCGATGGGGTGGAGGTACTCAATACCCCCAGTGCGGTCTCCCCGTTGCGCTACGTGGCCGAGCCGACGATCGCCTACGACTCCCCCTACGCCAGGGTACGCCTCGAGCTCCCCCTCTACAGCGACCCCTCGGTCAAGAGCCTCTACGCCAACCGCCTCACCACCTTCACCATCGAGGGGCCGCTCGGCAAGGCGTTGGAGTTCCCCACCGACTACAAGGGGGATATCACAACGACGTTGTGGCAACTCAATGCCTCGGTGACGTTCCCGACCACCTATACAAAGCCCTACCTCTCCTCTCTGAGCATCTCCACCCTGAACGCCCAGATCAAGCGTCAATACAAGAAGGACAGCGACACCAAACTGTACGATTGGCAGTACACCAACATCGTCGTACCTGATGTTGGTATCAAAGCCTCGGGGACGCCCCTCTCGCTGAAACGAACTCTGGCAGCCAAGAGCAGTACGACCACCTCCACCGCCACCTCCTCGAGCCGAGAGGTCACCAATGACCCGCTCCTCGTCCCCTTCTACAAGACCCCGCTGGCAAAAGCGAAGAGCAAGACAGCGGCCACGCAGGAGCTGAGCCTCTCCTACTCGATCGAGCAGCGGCTGAACCGGCGCCTTGACCCGGAGAGCGGGGAGCAGGAGTACTTCTACTCCTTCTCCAAGGCCAACGTCCGCCTCTTTGCCACCCCGCACTCCAAGCTGTTGACCATCACCGAGGAGCTGGTACCCCAGCTCTCACTGGTCGAGGACCAGCACAAGAAGGTCTTCTACAACCAGGAGGGCCAGGTCTTCCTCACCAGCCGTATCGCCATCCCTGTCGTCGGCCTTGAGTACCAGCTCAGCCACCGCCTCGCCCGAACCCAGGTCACCGAGGACAAGGATGGACGCGAGACGATCGAAGAGGGGTGGGCTTTCACCAAGGAGCAGGTGACTGTCCACCGTATCACGCTCGCCAAGTCCTTCTCATTTCTGGGCGGCACGGCAAAACCGTCCTTGACGGTGATCCTTCCCCCCCTTGAGCAGAGCATCACCCCCCTCATCTCCTGGGGTATCGGCTCTCTCACCCTGACATCTTCTGCCAAATTCGTCGAGAAGGAGGGTGTGATGAAGAGCGATCGGGTGGGCTCGTCCCTGCAGTACAAGGATCGCCTCTTCACGTTCACCATCGACGGGACCTACCTGCTCAACACGGAGGCGGACAACTGGTGGGAGCGTCTCTCCATCAAGCAGGCCTTCTCCTACCAGAGCCCCTCCGCGTTCTGGAAGCTGGGCCAGAGTGTCAGCTACGAGGGCCTCTCCAAGGAGGGGGTTGCACACTCGATCGAGGCCCTCACCCTCAAGGCCGAGATCCCGCACCTCCTGCTCCAGTTCACCGCCCACGGGCCCATCGACGGGCTCAGGAGCAAGGAGCTCAAGGGCAGTGTCTCGCTGCTGGACCGGCAGCTGCGCTTCTACAAGCGGCGCATCACCTTCAGCTGGGGAATCAACACCTCGCTCTACTTCCACTTTGAGGACCCCTATGCCTCGAAGCTCGAGTTCGAGGCGAAGGCCGGACTCTCCATCGCTGAGTTCCTGGATGTGAAGCTCAGCGTCAAGAGTGTGAATACCGGCTTCTACCGCTACTACACCGATGATGCCTTTGTCTTTGGCACGCTATGGGAGGACCTGTTGCGTTCCTTTGACTTTGTGGGGAGTGGCCGCCAGAACACCCAGTTCAACCTCAATGCCATCTCCCTGGAGCTGGTACATGACCTGGGCGATTGGTCGCTTAATTGTAAATACAACGCAAGTGTAGTACTATCGAACAACCAGTACCATTGGGTACCGACCGTAACGGTCTTCCTTTCATGGAAGGTTTTGAACGAACTGGATATCGACGAGCGCTGGACCCAAAAGAGTGACGTGTGGGTGCGCTCCAATACGACATAGGTGGTCAATGGATAGATCAGTACATTTTGGCAGTGAAGAGCGGATCCAACGGGTGTTGGGTATCAACGATCGCAATCTGCCATACCTTGAGACGCTGCTCGGCGGCGACCTCTACGTCAAGGGCAATACCCTGACCATCCGCAGCGCGGATGAGGCGGCGATCAACCGTTTTACCCTCCTCTTCAACCGACTCGATCGCCTTGCAGAACAACAGCCGTACTTCAGCGAGGCTGAGATCTTCCTCGAGTTCCAGGCGGTGAAGAATGACCGGCCCATCAGCGAGGTGCAGCAGGAAGCGGTGCAAGAGGGGCCGTACATCGTCGTGCACAACCGCATCGCATACCCCAAGGGGAAACGCCAGGAGGCGTATATCAACGCCATGGCAACAAGCCAGATCGTCTTCGGCATCGGGCCCGCCGGGACCGGCAAGACCTTCCTGGCCGTTGCCCATGCGCTGAGCCAGCTGCTCGGCGGCAAACGGCAAAAGATCATCCTCACCCGGCCGATCGTCGAGGCGGGGGAGAGCCTGGGCTTCCTGCCCGGGGACCTCGCCCAGAAGATCAACCCCTACCTGAGGCCCCTCTACGATGCAATGGAGGCGATGATCAGCGTACAGAACATCCGCCGCCTCGAGGAGAATGGGTCGATCGAGATCGCACCGCTTGCCTATATGCGGGGACGCTCCCTCAAGAACGCCACCGTCATCCTCGACGAGGCGCAGAACACCACGCGCGAGCAGATGCAGATGTTCCTCACCCGCCTCGGGGAGAACAGCAGTGCCATCATCACCGGAGACATCAGCCAGGTGGATCTGCCCCGCAGCAAGGATAGCGGGCTGATCCATGCCACCAAGATCCTCACCGGCATCGAAGGCCTCAGCTTTGTCTACTTTGACAGCCGTGACGTGGTGCGATCGCGCATAGTGAGCCAGATCATCGATGCCTACGCAGCAGACGGGAGAGGGAGGCTGGAGTGAGTGTCAAACTCAGGGGCCAAAAGCTGGCTCGCAAAGAGAAGATCAACCGGCAGGTGGCAATCGCCCTGCTGGGCCTTACCGTCATCGTCGCGATGTTCACCACCCTCTATAGTGGGAAGGGATCGATCCTCGGGCTCTACGACCCCAGCACCCTCTACCACGTCGGCGAGCTTGCAAATGAGGACTATTACGCCACCAAGGGGTTTGAGTTCGTCGACAACGCGGAGGGGGAGCGGCTGGCACAGCTGAAGGAACGCTCGGTGCTGCCGATCTTTGTCTACCAGATCAGGCCCACCGTCCAGACAAAGCGCCTGGTGGACGCATTCATCAAGAGTTTCGAGAACAAGACCACCGGCGAACTCCTCTACGAGCATGCCCGTGTTGACTCCCTCCACCTCATACGGGAGATCTCAAACCTTCCGGAGGAGGACCAGGGCCTCTTCTTCTCCCTGCTCAAGGAGAGTGCCGATTCGGTGCTTGCAAACGGGCTCTTCGACGCAAGCCAGGTCCGGACCGTCTCTGAGGAGGGGTACGGGTATGTCAAATACGAGAGCCCCGAGGAGAACGGGAGCGGTAATCGACACGTCAACGGCCTGGTGACCAAGGAGAACCTCGATGCCCACCTGGAGGAGTGGCTCTCAGGCTATGGTGAGGAGATTGTCACCCGGATTCCCCCCACATTGGTCTCCGACACCCTCCTCCTCCTGCTCGATGAGAACGTCGAGTACGACAGCATACAGACGATGAGCCTCCGCTCCGATGCACGGGAGAGTGTCGTAGCCCCGCGGCATATGATCGAGCGGGGGACCAAGATCATCACCCGTGACACGGTGGTCACCGCCACCCAACTGCAGATGCTCTCCTACATGCAGGAGCACGCCATCGGCTACTCGATCCTCGAACAGGTCGGTCGGTTCGTCTTCATCCTCATCGCCACCATCACCGGTGCGGTGGTCTTCCTCCGTGTCCTGGACAATGAGAGCAGGGTCTTCCTCTATCTCAACCTCATGCTCTCGACCATCCTGATCTCGCTTGTGGCGATGCACTTCATCTCCCTGTTCCTGCAGAACCGCTCGATGCAGCTCCTCGACAGCTACCTGCCCCTCTTCTTCGCCCCGCTCTTTATCGCGCATATCAGCAGCAAGAGGCGGTTTGGCTTCATCACCGCCTTCCTCCTTGCCTGCTATGCCACCTTGATGAGGGAGGCCACCTTGATGACCTTCTTCTTCGTCCTCAGCATCAATGCAATAAACCTCCACTTCTTCCGCTACTCCGCCAAACGGTTGGAGGACCTCTTCAACTGGTTCTATGCCATTGCCAGCGCTGCGGTCGCAGCCCTTGTCTTCAGCCCGATGAGCGCTGTCGCCATCCACTCGCTGCCCATCCTCCTCATCTCGCTGGCAGCCAACATCACGATCAGCCTGATCCTCGTCCAGGCGTTTGTCCCCCTGGCCGAGCACTTCTTCAACATCCCGACCGCCTACCGGCTCAACGAACTTGCCTACAGCGACTCCTCGATCCTTGAACGGCTCAGCGCCGTAGCCCAGGGGACCTACAACCACAGCCGCTATGTCAGCGAACTCGCCTACCAGGCGGCGAAGGCCATCGGCGCCAATGCGATGCTTGCCCGTGTCGGTGGCGTCTACCACGACATCGGCAAGGTCGACCACCCCGAGTACTTTGTCGAGAACCAGGGGACTGAGAACAAGCACGACGATATCAAGCCGAGCCTCTCGGTGGCCGTGATCAAGAGCCACGTCAAGCTCGGGATCGAGAAGGGGAGGGAAGCCGGCCTGCCGCAGGAGGTGCTCGACATCATCAGCCAGCACCACGGCAACGACGTCATCCAATACTTCTACGCCGAGGCGGCACGCCAGGCCCAGGCCAGC
>Ga0116183_1005072_pt1 | contig 12645 bp, 10 predicted proteins | sample AD_UKC078_MetaG_FD_89753 | JGI IMG/M metagenome (GOLD analysis project Ga0116183, IMG submission 89753) | Active sludge microbial communities of municipal wastewater-treating anaerobic digesters from USA - AD_UKC078_MetaG | ecosystem: Engineered > Bioreactor > Anaerobic > Digestate | place: USA... | reverse complement strand
CGGGAACCCAGTTCGATCCCGAGGCAGCACTTGCCTTCATCGAAGGAATCGATGAGTTCATGGCGAATCGAAAAAAACTTCGCGGCTGAGTCGTCCTGCCCTTGTTCCATGCCTATCCGTATATGGATTGTCTTGGCATACCCCTTATAACGACGAGAGAGCACCCGACGTGATCACCCGAAGCATTCGAGTTTATTGGCTTGGCCTTCGGAGCTATGGTTCCGTACACGAATTGCAACAGCAGGCCCTTGTCGCGCGTCAACAAGGGTTGATGGGTGACATCGTCCTGCTGCTCGAGCATCGCCCGGTCATTACTCTTGGACGAAGTGCCAAAAACGAACACGTGCTTGTATCTCAAGAGGCGCTCGCGTCCCGTGGCATCGACCTCGTCACCACGGCCAGGGGCGGCGATGTCACGTATCACGGGCCGGGGCAACTCGTGGCTTATCCGATCGTATCGTTGGAGCCGGACCGATGCGATGTTCGTCGTTATGTGCGGGACTTGCTGGAAACGATGGCGGGCTTGGCCAACGAGCATGGTGTGTCGGCGGGCATCATCGATGAATACCCGGGAATCTGGGTGGATACGGCGAATCCCCGCCATTGGCCCGGACAAAACCATGCCGTTCGACCTGCGAAACTTGGAGCGGTGGGAGTGCGTATCTCCCGTTGGGTGACCATGCATGGTTTCGCCTTCAACGCCAGTACGGATCGAAGCGGCTTTGCTGCCATCATCCCTTGTGGAATCAGGCAGTATGACGTGACTACCCTTGATGAGTTGGTGGGGGGAAAACCTCAACCACAAGCGCTCGCGCCCCGTGCCGCGGAGCTGTTTTGCGAACGATTTGGTGCCGACCTCGAGAGCTATTCGCATGTGGACGCCGACGATGCACAGATGGCCGATGCCATCGGAATACCTGCGACGTGTTGAAGAGCCGTTCGGTGGATGCCTACCGCGGGTTCCCGTTGCGATGCCGCCTTTGGCCGGATAGGCTTCCTATCCCGTAAGTTCGATATCGGATACGGTTTGCTGCCCCATGTCCTTTGCTGATCAGGAAGACCAATGGCCGGAAGGCGTACCGCGGCGCGGCGAAGTCGTGGGGGATAAGTATGTATGCGAGCAACTGCTCGGAAAAGGGGGAATGGGCGCCGTCCTGTTGGCTCGTCACAACCAGCTCGGGCAACCTGTCGCCATCAAAGTACTGCTGCCGTCGACCCTGAAAAACCCTCTCGCGCAAGAGCGTTTCCTGCGAGAAGCGCGCTCGGTCATCGCTTTGCGCAGTGACCATGTGGCCCGCGTCATCGACTTCGGAACCCTTCCTTCCGGTTGCCCTTTCCTTGTCATGGAACATCTGGAAGGACAGGATCTGAAAGCCCTGATCACGCGCGACGGCCCTTTGCCCATCGACACCGCCGTGGACTTCGTGTTGCAAGCTTGTGAAGCCCTGTGCGAAGCGCATCAACAAGGTATCGTCCATCGGGATCTCAAACCCGCCAACCTCTTTCTCTCTCGACGCGTGGACGGCTCTCCCCTCGTCAAGGTGTTGGACTTCGGAATCTCAAAAACCGTTGCCTCTGCCACCGCTTCCAGTGGGTCCGGCCCCAGCATCACCAATACCGGTGCCGTATTCGGTACGCCCGCGTATATGTCCCCGGAACAATTACGAAATTCGAAACACGTCGATCACCGGGCCGACGTATGGTCTTTGGGCGTTTGCCTTTTCGAAATCATCACGGCTCGTCTTCCTTTCGGTAGTGAGGAGGATGGGATTGCCTCGATGTGTGCCCATATCCTCGAAGATTCTCCCGCTGCTTTGCATCGGTTGCGGGACGACGCCCCCGCGGGTTTGGAGGCGATTTTGTTGCGGAGCATGCAGAAAAACCCCGCCGAGCGATTCCCTTCCATCGCGGCTTTTGCCGAAGCCATGGCTCCCTTCGCCTCTTCGAACAGCACGGAAGTGCTTTTGCGTATCGGAAGGATGGCATCCAACAGCCTTCCTTTCGAAACCACCTTGCTGAGCGACCCTCCAAAGCTCTCAGGTCATCCTCCTTCGAGCGGCTGGGGGCGCACCGGTTCCCAATCCTCTGGAAAAAAAGAGGTCATCGTGGGGCTTGCCGTGGCTGCCGTGCTGCTCGCGGGGGTCGGTATCGGATGGACTTGGTGGACCCACTCCCAACGACCCCTCGTCGGCGTTACCGTTCCGACCCTTCCTTCCAAAGCCTCATCCTCCGCCGTCGTGTCGGTGGCAAACGTCCACGGTTCATCGCCCTCCGATGTTCCAAGCGTCCCTTCTGCGCGCCCATTGACTTCCGCGAGCGCGACAAGCCCGCTTGCGACCAAGCCGCCACCTTCCGCGAGCGCAAAACCGTCTGCCACGGTCAAACGCTCTGCCAGCGCTCATGCCGCGCCTGCCGAAAGTGCTCCACCTCCGGCTTTACCCTCTTGTCCTGCTGGGCAGGCTGTATCGAACGGTCATTGTTGCGCCATCGGTTTCGAATGGAAAGGTGGCGCGTGCGTGCCTGGCGTGGCCAAAGGGTTTTAACCATGGTTCGAAGGCTATGCCTGGGGTGTGAGAAAAGCGCTTTGGCGCTCGTCCTTCTCGCTGTCTTGGCTCCGTCGAGGGCGTGGGCGCAAGACGCTTCCCTGGATGAAGCTCGCACGCACTTCGAAGAAGGGGTGGCTCGCTATGAAAAGAACGATTTCCTGGGAGCGCTGGAAGCCTTTGCACAGGCGGACCGACGAAAGCATGTCCCTGCCATTACGTACAATATTGCGCGAGCCAGGGAGAGTCTTGGACAGGTCCAGGACGCCATTGACGCCTACGAATCCTACCTCGCGGAAGCGGGAGCCGAGGGAGATTATCTAGCCGCGGCCACCGTGGCCCTCACCACGTTGAAAGCACGGGCGAGCAAACTGCGCGTCGAAACCACCCCTCCGGGCGCAAATGTTCGGATCGATGGAAGAATTTGGAGAGAGAAGACCCCTACGACAATATGGGTTTCGCGCGGTTATCACCGGGTGGATGTGGAGCTGCAAGAATGGCGGGCAGGAGCGGATATCGATGCCGAGGGAAACGGCAAAGAGGAGTCGGTCGTGTTGCAACGCCCTTCAGCTCCGGATCGTCCTGCCGCTGCGCCCAAACGCCTGGCGCCCACGTACGACGGCTTGGTGGCTGGGTTGGGGCTGTCGTTGAATTATGCGGCATTGGTCGTCAAAGCCGAACGGCCTTCGCGCGAAAACGACGATGGTTCGTATCAGACCACGTCCTTGCGCTTCGGGCTCGTTCTCGAGGTTGGTTATGCGCTTTCGCCACGTTCCGTGGTGAGCGTCAAAGGCGATTGCGGGCTGGGATCCACCGAAAAAGCTTTATTTTCCCTTGGGTTAGGTAGTGTCGTCTACGCCTGGCGTGCCACCGAGCATTGGTGGATTTCGGCTGGGGGTATCATGGGTTCCAGCGATGAGTTGTTGGGTGCCACCTACACACCACTCTTCGGCCCCCGCGAAGACAAGTCCATTGTTTTGGGGAGCAAGCTAGCCATCGGTCCTGTCGTGGGCACGTCGGTGGCCATCGGTCGGGATGGCACTGGCGAATGGACCATGGGTATTCACCCGAGCTTGCTTTTGGGGACCGGGCAAGAGCAGTCGACTCTTTTCGTACCCGTGGTGGTTGGCCGTCGTTGGTTTTGAACTTTGGCGACGACATTGCTGTTGATCGCGTCGAGGTGACAGCCCCTCGTATGCTATTGGTTTGAAGGTATCTGATTTCTCTTTATTGAAATGCTTCTAGTCTTTGTCGAAGGGTACGGATGGCGGGTAGCGATAGCAGGGTGCGTGAGTTCGCCATCGAACGGTATATTTAGGAATTTGGATGAGTTGTGGGTAGAGTATTTCTATACTGGATTTTTAGGACTAATGCGTCATTTTCACGACGATCGTATGGCTAGGTAGAAGACACCAACAAATTGTTTGTGTCCGTAGGTGCTGAATTGGGATCGCTCATCCATTCAACATAGCGGGAAATATCGCGTCGGAGATCCCCTGAGATTTCATTGAACGAACATCCAAGGACAGTTTTGCCACCTCGTGAGGTCCGGACCCATCGCACGATACTGGATACTGTAACAATAGAACCCACGACCGGTGATGCGAAACGAACATGGATGGTTTCTCCGACGTTCAACGGACATTCAACCAGCAATAACATGCCACCTTCCGAGATATCTTCGCTGCGCCCATCAATTCTATTCCCATTCGAACGAATAAGTCGAACGGGGGTTCCGTAGGGTGCTCGCCGAAACACTCTTCGTTGAGGTGTGGTATGCGCTTCTCGACGAGATGGAAGATTCGTTATTTCACGAAGCGCATTGCTGAATTCACGCATGTCTTGGAAACGATCATCCAGAACAGGAGCAATTGCTCGTTCAATAACAGTCGCAAGTTCTAATGGTGTATCAGATCTTATATCCCTGACTTTTGTAATTGAGCATGGTTTAGAAAAATGGACAAAAATAGAATTGTATGTCCCACTAACCGGCACCGAACCGGTGAGGCATTCGAAGAGCGTAACACCAAGAGAATAAATATCGCTTCGCCGATCGATCGATTCTTGTCGGATATGTTCAGGTGACATATATTCGGGAGTACCGGGAGCTGCGGATTCTTTGGTAAGCTTTTCTCCAAATGGGGTCGATACGATCCCGAAATCGATTAGCTTGATTTTATAAGGTTTTTCATCAATCAGAAAGATATTACCTGGTTTTATATCGCGGTGAATCATTCCGCGTTGATGAACGAAAGCGAGAGCATCGCAGAGTTCCAATCCAATTTGTACGACTTCATCGCCGTATAGGGTTTGACGAGCCGCCAGCATCGCTTCGAGGCTTCTTCCTTTTAGCAATTCCATGACAAGATAGGGACCTACTTCTGGGGATTCCCCAGCATCGGTTACATCGATGAGAGAATGATGCCGTTCCCCTTGAAGAGCCGAAGCTTCTCGAAGCAAGCGCGCCCTGTTGGTAGCGTTGTTTTTATGAAGTATTTTAATGGCGAAACGACGTTCTGTATACAGATGCTTAGCTTCATAAATGGTTGCCATACCTCCAACGGCAAGTTCACGATAAAGCTGATAACGGTGATCGATTGTGCTTCCAATGAGCGGCATCCTGTTCACGTGAAGCCTCCAGATTCGGTTTTTTTTTGTTCGCTGGATAATTATTTCGTCAACTACTTTACGTATTCCATGTGCTGTTGGACGGTTGCTTTCTGTTCCACCATGGTACTCCATGCGGTCCCCAAATCATTCACGATGGGTCTGGAAGCGACCGACACGGGTCCCTCTCGCCGCATATAAGTACCCCATGCCATTCCTCGAATCTTAGCACCCTCGCCTTTTTGAGTGCAAGATTGATTTTGATAACGAGGAATCCTTGAGCCCGTTGAACCCCTAAGCATATGAATTTTGCCAAAGTCGACCCCCGAGGTAGAACAAATGAACTCCAGCCAATGGCGAGACCCAACGCGATGGTAGCGCCGTTTGACCTGTCTCCATTTTTAGTTGAACTTTGCTCGAGGAAGTCGATTGCGAGCGTCTCCTCGTTTCGGAACACTCGCGTTGAATTTGAGTAAGTGAAGGGAAAGAACAACGACCTGCTATACCAAAGTGGCGTTATCGATCCTTTCCGACTTCGAGATCTCGTTGCCGAAAAAACCCGGTGTTGCCTTGTGGCAAGGGATGACTTGCATCGCCTCGAACGAAGTTTCATGCTCCGATGACATGCGGACAGTGAGACTCACCATCGATGGCCTAGCGTATGTTCTGATGAGCGGTTTGGTGGTGGGTTGTGGGGCCAATTCGAGTTTTGACACTACGGATGCGAGTGTGGATGGTGAGGATAGTGGCGGTTGTCTACCTGGTCCAGATGGGGGAACGACTGCTGATTCGCAGCCGGATTCTGGCGGAAAAGACAGTGCAAAAGACGCTGTTATTGATGTGGATCCGGACCGTGAATGGCTCGATTGTCCAAGTGATATGGTGGCGGTCGGGCCAGTATGTGTCGACCGGTATGAGGCCTCACGGTCGGATGCAACCGCCATGGATCAAGGAGTTGCGGTGGGGCCAGCCCATAGTGTGCCGGGGGTCATTCCCTGGCATGTGGATCTGATGACTTCCGAAGCGCTTGCCGAATTCGAGGCTGCGTGTGTGGCGGCAAACAAAAGGATTTGTCGTCCGGAAGATTGGCGTGCGGCCTGTGAGGGGGCGACCGGGTCCACTTACGTTTACGGCAACGTTTTCGATGCTCGCACGTGCAATTGTGTCGATACTTATTGTGCGGATTGGTGTTTGGAGCATGGTGTCGAGCCAGAAAATTGCGATACGGGTGCCAACTGCGGTTATGTCCATGACAGTTTTCATCTCATGCCCACGGGATCATTTCCGATGTGTACGAATGAATTGGGAACCTTCGACATGACCGGAAACGTGTGGGAAGTGGTTCCGTCGAAAGTGGATGTTCGTGGATTCGAAGTGCGGGGGGGCGCATTCAATTGTGCGGGTGCCATCGACCGGCTCACATGTACGTTCAACGCGACTTGGGCTCAGCTATTTGCCGGCTTTCGTTGCTGTCTCGACCGAATCTGATCCTGTGTACGCGACCTCGGGCATGGATGATACGATGGCTTTGTGCCTTCCCGATCACGGTCACGACGTTCTGAGGACGAACCATCCGGGGCTGATTCCACGAGAGCCGTGATCGACGGTTTGTTCGAGAATCCACCACCCTTCGAAACCGATTTGGTGATGCGGCTCGACAAAGTCGACAAGCGTCTGGCTCGTCAGTGTTTGGTCGAGCGCTTGCGTGGTTCTCAGCCCACCGAGCAAGAGACGGGCATCTACATGGCTGCTTTTGGGCAATTGGGGTTGGTCGAACAATGCGCCGCGATGGCCGAGATCATCCTCGATGGTCGGATGAACCATAGAATTCGAGCCTATGCCTGTGGGCTCGTGGCTTCCGAAGACCGTTCTCTTGCCGAGGAAACGATGACCATGCTGCCGGCACACGAGCGGTTAGCGATCATGGATGTGCCGTATATCGATCTGCTGGTGTGGGCTCAGGCCGATCCGAGTGCGGGCGAACAGCTTGCGTGGGCGCTTGACAGTGATGTGATGGGCATGACGTTCGATCGTTTGGAGTGGCATCGAAAACGGGTGGGCACTGGAGCCGTCAGTGCTTATGGCGCGGCGTTGCGGAACAAACAAGCCTGCTCCTATCACCGCGGAATGCTCGACGCGCTCGTGGCGGAATCCTCTCCAGAAGCGTTTGTACTTCTTCGTTCCCTGCGGGATGAGGAAACGGATCCGGCGTTGCGTCGCGATTACCAAGCCGCATTGCTGCGCATGGGGACCCGTGCCATCGATCCATCGATCACGCGGGAAATACCGAAGGGAAGAGCCTTCGTCTCGAGCTGCGATCATCTCGGGGACTTCGTCATCCTTGGCTGCATGGACAACCCGGATGGGTCCGTATCGATTGCGAACCTTTGTATACGCGCCGATGCGCAGATCCGCGGGGGGTTCGTGTTGCTTCGTCAAACGCAGCAGGATCTTCAAGAAATTTTTGAGGAATTGGACCGAACGGGAGGCGGTTTTGCTCCTTTGTCTTTGCAAGAGGGGGCCAGGTTGGTCGACGAGGCGCTGCAGCGTATGGAGGCTAGGGGACAGAAAGTCGCGCGTGACGTTGAGCCTGCCATCGCGTTATTTCGTCGCGCTTCTCGCCGAAAAAGAAAATCGACTCCCGACATTTCTCCAGCCCTCGATATTACGATGGAGCAGGTGCGTGAGTTGATGCGAAGGCCTGAGCACGCGCGGACATGGATATTGGTCCCCTTGGACTTCGAGGCGATTCGTGCGCTTCCACCGCCTTCGCATCGGTTGGATGAAGCGTGGATTCGTGAAGCTGCCGCGTTGTGGGCGCGACGCGGCAAGCCACGAAAGCGCATCCTTTCGGTGGTGCGTCACATGGCGTTTTGGCATGACCTTCGCGGGGAACAACAGCAAGCTTCGTTATGCTCGGGGCTTGCGCGTAGCATGGAAAAACAAGCGGCCACCAGTCCTCTGGTGCTCGGTTTGTTCGAGAAGGCGTTTATGTTTCCGAAATACGAGCCCACGAGCCTATCGGAGACGATCACCCGCAATTACATTCGAAAAGCGTTGTTCTCCGGGATCCGAATTGCCAAAGGACGCGACCTGGCTCGGCTCGATTTCATCCATATCGCCTTCATTTTCCTCAGTCGCACGTTGACCCATGTCGATCCCGTACCGTTGCCCAAGGACATTCTTCTGACCATTGCGGATGGGCTGGCTACCGCTTATGTCGATCGTGTGATCGGAGATAAAAAACGAACGGCGGGGAAAAAGAGCGAGGATTTGCTGGCTTCGTGTCCTCCCGCCGTGGAGGACATCAAAAACGATATCGTTTCCAACCTCGACGACTTTCTACACGAGGTTTGCGCCATCTGTCCTATTCGATGCATCGACAAACCCAAAGCCCGTATGACGGAATTGTTTTTTCGCGACAAACATCCCGCGCTTTTGGATTCCGAATGACGTCGCGTGTGTTACGGACAGGCAAACAGGGGGGTTACGGGATGAAACTTCTTTTCGCGTTTCGGTGAACAGGCGGCCGTCGGCATGCAGCCATACGTGCTGGCTGTCTTTTGATAACACTTTTCTCCCAAGCCACAGGGAGCCCCGCATTTGCTTGGGTCCGCTTCGGCAAATACGGTTCGCTCGTAGCACTCTTCGTTGGCGCCACAAGCCGGTTTGCAGGAGGAAGCGGGAAGAACCGGAATCGAATCGAGATCGAGCAATGCATTGTTCAACCGGTCGCGAATCTCCACCAACGTTTGATCCAGCAAGTCCTTGGAACTCGCTTCTGCCACGCAAATGAACTTCGCCCGACCACAGACGTCGATGGCTTCACAACCCGGATTCATGGGACCGGCCGCTTCGAGTTGATCATCACCGTACAGCACCTTGCCTCCTACCATCACCAACCGAACCGTACTCGGCCACGCCGACACGATGGCATCGTAGGGCAGCGAAACATCGCCTCCCACGACGAAAAGATCGGCTTTGAAGCCAGGGGTTAGACGCCCCAACGTGTTTGACAAGGCAATGACGGCTGCCGCGTTCGATGTCGACATTTCCACGATGTCTTTGGTGCTCAGTACATTGCCATAGTGCGTATCATCCCATTGATTGGCGAAACGCATCTCCTCGAGCATATTTCGACTTCCCCCCATGGACCAATCCGGTGCCAAGCTGATGGTCAATCCCGCCGCTATCGCCGCTGGCAAATCGTTGGTCGAACCGTATAAAGCAACGTTGGAAGCCGGTGACCACGTGAGTTTCATACCCGCTTTTGCCATGGTTTCGTACTCGGCCGACGTAAACGAAGTACCATGCGTTATCGCGGTGCCAGGCGCATAAAGACAACCATCATCGGTGGTTACCGTGTACAACGTCGAAAACTCCTTGAGCGCCGTGGCGTCCACTCCTTCTCCACAATGAATGAGATACGCTTCCGTCGCTCCCGATGAATAATTCTTACAAACCCCATCGGCCGAACTCGTCGAAGGGGGAAACGTCGCACTCGTCTGAACTTTATCCGACGGCAAGCCGTTTTGAGCCACGTCGATCGATCGAGAAAGCGACGAAAAACAGGCCGATGAGGTTCCTGGCAGTCCGACGATGGATGTCGTTCCGGCGATCAACCCTTTGAGTTCTCCCCATTTATCCATTTCGCATTTGACTTTGCCGTTCCCCTTATACGTTTGTGGACACCATACCGGTTTGCCCTGGGAAGCGTCCTCGAGGCATTGCTTGTAGTCCATCATCACGCCGTATTCGCGTTCATTCGGCCACTGGTTGTGGTTCTGATATTTGCAAGTTCCCTCCACACAATTGCATTTGTTGTTCGAGCAATAACTCGAAGCCGCGCAGTCGCTTGCGTTCGAGCATGTCGAAGGGATGTTGGGTAACCAATGCTCGTCGCCGAAAATATCGAAGAGAATATGGTTATGGGTATCGATCAACCCTGGCGCGATGATGCCATGGGTGTCGATGATCGTGGCTCCTTGCGCTCCTGCTTCGTTGGCACATTCGGTTCCCGGTTTCACGCAGGTGAGCGTGTCGCCTTCGGCGAGCACTTGACCTTCGAAGGTGGTATCCGGGGTCACGATCATCCCGGACAACAGGAATCGGTCTGGCGCTCCGACTTGGATGGTAGCATCAGGACCCGACGCGCCTGAACCGCCCGTAGCGCCAGTTCCCCCGGTAGCACCTCCCGAACCTCCTATTCCCCCTGATGCGCCCGTGCCTCCGGTGGCCCCGCCCGACCCGCCCATTCCTCCCGTGGCCCCCCCCGCGCCGCCTGTCGCTCCGGCACCCGCGCTTCCCGCCTCACCAGAGACACCGCCGGTGGCCCCGCTCCCGCCCGCTCCCGCCGAGCCTCCCGTGGCCGGAACCGGTTCAGGCTCTGCGTCCGAAGCACAGCCCAACCCATGAACCGCGCCCACCCACAAAGCCAATGTCAGCACCCAACGACCCGAAATGGAAGACTGCCTCATCCTATGAATCGTAGCCTCAATTCGAAGCCCGCTCCACGAAAGTTGGAAAATGATACCGCCACCGTCTTTTCGTTCCCCAACTTGCCGATCATGGTTCGGGTTCCGCGCTGGCGGGCGTCGGTTTCCCCTCGCGTTTTGCAGCAGATCCGCGTTCGTGGTGGTTCGGATCCGTCTCCACGCGGCAAAAAAATTCGCCTTGGAACCGATGGTTGGTCCAGAGCCATGCCTCGTGCGTGGATTCCCTTTCGATGGATGGTGTGGAACATGCAAGTGAATCAGGTTTTATGAAAGGCCTGCCACTGTCGCCCCGCCATTGGCCTTCCGCCATGAAATCCAGTGTGATCTATCGATTTCACCCTGTGATCCACAGGATCCTACCCTCCGCCTGCCTCCTCCTATCCGCCCTATCCTGGGCTGACCCCGCTTTGCCCATCACTCGATGCGAAGTGTTGCGTCGGGCGCAAGCCTGGGTCGACGATCCCAACGCCTGGTATTCATGGGATCCGGTGTATACCGACCCCACGACCGGAGTGTCTGGCTACCGCCCGGATTGCTCCGGAATGGTTTCCGCCGTATGGGGACTCCCTCCTCCCGGCAATACCACCTATAGCTTCGCTCCGGGACCCTGGGATAATGGGGTTTCTCATGTGATTGGCGCCAGTGAGCTGAAGCCCGGCGACGCGCTCAACTATCCGGGCAATCCGAGTGCCGGAACGGGTCATATCATGCTCTACGTATCCGGAGACTTCCAGGGCGGTTACGTCGAGGTCATGGAGGAATACAACTATGGACATACGGCCGAGCGGCGTTGGCGAAGCATTGATCCATCCATTTATTATCCAATCCGTTACAACAATATCGAAGATGGCGAAGAGGAAATGTGTCATGGCTGTAACGGATTGATCGAAAATTGGGGGGTATGCAACCAAACCCCATGGGGCGCGCTGGATTATGCCGAAGGCGATTCTATCTACGGTTGGGCTTTCGATGGTGATGCCGGGGAGTCGGCGATCGACGTGCATGTTTATTGCAATGGCCCGGTGGGAAGTGCCGAAGCGGTGGGGGTAGCGATTACCGCTGATATCTACAGACAAGACTTATGCTCGGTGGTTGGCTCCTGTGATCACGGGTTTCGAATGCTCACACCTCTCAGCTTGTGCGATGGCGCAGACCATGAGGTACATGCCTATGCCATCGATGTTCCGGGCGGCCACAATCCGCCCTTGAGCCATTCTCCCAGAACCCTCCGTTGTGAAGGACAACTGCCTTCGGGGGTCGCACGGTGGATTGCCAATCCCAACGTTTACGATGCGTGGAAGTTTTCCGGCTTCCACGACCACCTGCCCATCGACGAAACGATCGTCGATGCGGTGGTACGCGGCGAGAATATCCCTGAAAAACCGTTGTTGGTTTTGGGTCCCGAAAAGGACAAGGTCTATCTCATCGACGGTGACATGAAGCGCCATGTCCCTGATCCCGGCGTGATGAGCGCGTGGCGCTTCGACTGGAATGCCATCCAAAACGTCGACGATGAGCAGTTGGCCGGGTGGAAAGAGGGGCCGAGCGTGCGGGAGCGGCCTGTCGTGGTGCGGGATTCGCAAGGGCGGCTGTTGTTGATCGACGATGAAATCGGGGAACCGTCGCCGAAAACCGGTGGTTCTGGGGGCGGCCCGGATGCGGGTGTAGGGGGCGGCAATAACTCCCATGATGGCGGGAAGGAAGCTGCGGCAGGAGGCGCCGGGATTGGAGATGACAATGATCCGAAAACGTGGTGGGAAAACGATACGGACTCGGGCTCCTGCGCGATGCGTCCTTCTGCTCGTAACCATTTGGAATATTTGATTATTTTATGGCTTGGCGCGTGGGTTGGATGGCGCGGCAAACGCTCGAGTGGGCGCGACGCTCGTCGGTGAATGTGGTGCGCCTTGTGGCAGCGGTTGTCTTTCGGAAGTGCGAAGAGTGTGATCGTGCTTTGATGCGTGCTCGATTGACCCTCATCGTCACCTCGAATTCGCTGG
>Ga0116183_1005071_pt1 | contig 12645 bp, 8 predicted proteins | sample AD_UKC078_MetaG_FD_89753 | JGI IMG/M metagenome (GOLD analysis project Ga0116183, IMG submission 89753) | Active sludge microbial communities of municipal wastewater-treating anaerobic digesters from USA - AD_UKC078_MetaG | ecosystem: Engineered > Bioreactor > Anaerobic > Digestate | place: USA... | reverse complement strand
GGCAATGGTCAATGTAGATTTCAATAAAAAAGATGCAATCTGGATTGGTGGTTCAACAGCTTTTACAGAACGGTAAAAACCATCTATTTAGCATAACCATTCAACTTAATACTCTAAATATTAAAACCTTAAAAAAGCCGCGGAAACATATAATCCGCGGCTTTTTTCTTGGTGTATTTGGGAAATTCTGATGGAAAATATTTTCAAATATTACACCAGTTCAATTAAACTTCCTCGTTCATCATCTTTCGTAATATTCAAGGAAACCGGCATTTTCTCTTTCAGTTCTTCAACATGAGAAATAATTCCGACGATTCTGTTCTCCTTTTGAAGACTCAATAAAGTTTCGAAAACCACCTGAACAGATTCCGGATCCTGGGTTCCGAAACCTTCATCAATAAAGAAAAAATTACGTTCTGCAATTGCATGAGACTGCACACTTTCTGCCAAAGCCAAAGCTAAACTGAGGGAAACCTGAAAAGCTTGTCCGCCAGATAATGTTTTTACGCTGCGTTTTCGGCCTTCATTCAAATAATCTACGATTTCGAAATCATTGTTTTCATTGAGCTGCAAACTAAGCTGATTTCTTGTCATGCGGTGAAAACGAACATTGGCATGATCGCACAGTTGCCGCAAATAAATAGAAGAAGCATATTGCACGAAACCCGCTCCTTTAAAGAGATTAGTCATGACTTTCAGATTTTCTGCACGTTTTTTCAGTTGGTCCAAATCCTTTAAAAGAACCTCTTTTTTCTTAAATTCTATTTCCAGACGATCGATTTCTCCTTTGAGTTTCGCAAGTGTTTCACCAGCAGATTGTGTTTCTCCTTTCTTCGTCTCAAAATCATTTTCCAACCGCGCAAACTCTTCATGGTCGAAGGTGAAATCTTTTAATTTCAAAGATAATTCAGAAATACTGTTTGTTAAAATTCCAAACTCCATTTTGAAATGGTGAATTTTTTCCCGGTTTTCAAGCACTTTAATTTCTTCTTCCAGAATTTTTTGAACATCAGAAACGGTATCAAATTGAAAGGAAAGTAAAGCTTCATTCAAAAGCAAATGATGACTCAAGATTTCATTTTCGATTTCAGAAATTCTTTTCTCAAGCTGATCAACAATAGCTTTTTGCGCAGCTAATTTTGGAGAAAGTTCCGTTTCTTTTCTTGTCAAAAGTTGATAGTTCTCTTCCGTTTCGCGATTCGAGATTCTTAACTGCGCTAGATTTTCTTCAATTTTGACTCTATTTTCATCTTTGAAATCGTTCCAGTTCAGAAATTTCAAATTTGATTGATTGCTGGAAATCTGCGTTTCTACTTTGTTTTCCTGAAGTTGCAAATCCTGCAATGCTTTTTTGAATTTATCTAGATTTTGTTGAGAATTCTGCCTGTTTTTTTGTTCCACTGAAATTTTCAAACTAAGCTCTTCAATTTGCTTTTCTAAGTGAATGGCTTCCTTGCGTTTTTGCTCAAATTCAGCTTCATTTTCGGCATGAAATTCTTGCCATTCAAAAGCATTCAGATGATTTTTCTGGTTCAATTTTATTTTCTCGCAGACTTCTTCTTCAGCTACTAACTGATTTTCAAAAATCTTTTTCCGTTCCAGCATTTTCTCGATCGCCGAAGATTCATTGTGATGTGCTTTTTGTTCCACTTCTAAATCTCGAAGTTGGCTTTCAACGTTTTCAATTTCCGCTTTCACATCGGTAAATTCTACGATATTCGGATGGTCTAAAGCGCCACATAATGGACAAGATTCGCCGTCGTGAAGTTCCGTGGAAAAATGCGCGAGCTTTTGCTGAACTTCGAGATGATTTCTCTGATCGTTTAGATTTTTTTTCTGGTTTTCGAGAAGCTCCATTTTACTTTTGAAATCTTCCAAATAGGTTTTTTCATTGATTTTTAAAACTTTTAATTCCTCAGAAATCTGCTGAATATTTGCTTTACAATCGATGACTTTTTGAGATTGATTCAAAAAAGATTCCTTCAAATATTGATTCGTAGAAAACCACTTTCCCACATTCAACAAAACATCAGCATCGATTCTTTTTGCCTTTAAATCATCAGAATTTTTAGTAAAAAGTGCAATTTTTTCTTCAAGCAAAACCTGTTCATTAATGACTTCATTTACTTTTTCGCCTCCATTTTTTGTACGATCCTTTACCTTTTTTATTTCTTCTGAAAAAGCCAACATCTGCACGATCAAATTCAAATCATGCTCTTGAATTTTATTTTCTTCTAAAGCTTTAAATTGAGGTGAAATCGTTTCTAAATCCTTTTTAACCTGAGTAAATTCACTTTCAATTTTTTCTAAAATTTTCTTTTGCTGCATTTGATCTTCAACTTGTACTGCCTGCAATTTTTCAAGCTTCAACTTTTCAGAAAGCAATGGATTGAAAACTTTGAAAACCTGATCGTATTTTTCGGTCTTTTTTTCTAAAACGTCGACTTCAATTTTCTGAATTTCCAGTTTTTTTAGCAGTTCGGTTTTGTGTCCCAAAAGTTCAAAATCTGCCTTTAAAGTGGTTTGCTTCAGATATTTTTTTTCCAAATCTTTAAATTCCAGCGAGATGAAATTATAGATTTCCGTTTGTTGCTTTACAATTTCCTTCTGCCTAGAAATATAATCTTCATTGATTTCTTCATAACCTTGCAACTGACCTTCCAGAAAACCAGTTTTAGACTTGTTTTCATTGCTTAAATCTGCTATTTTATATTGAAGGTCAAATCTTTCGAGACCAAAAATCTCCTTCATCATCACGGTTCTATCTTTCGCACCGAGTTCTAAAAACTCTTTAAACTGACCTTGCGGAATGATGATTGTGCGCTTGAAATTGGCATAAGTTAACCCAATAATTTCGTCGGCTTTTGTGGTTTCCAAAGTTACCCAAGTATCATTTTTCCATTCGTATAAAACGGCAGAAGCTTTTACGTCTTCAAAATTTTTAGAATTTCTTTTAAATTCCCGCGTGGCTCGAAATTTTTTGTTTTCAAAATTGATAAAATCGAACTCAATATATGAACGATTAGATTTCAGATTCATCATGTTGTACGCTCGATTATCACGACTGTGCAACCGTTCTGTTTCCCCGTAAAGCGCAAATGAAATCGCTTCCAAAATAGAAGATTTTCCGGATCCAACTTGTCCGAAAATCCCGAAAAGTCCGGCTTCAGTCAGCGTTTGAAAATCAATCGTTTGGCGTTTTTGGTAAGAATACAAACCTTCGAGGGTTAGTTGAAGTGGAATCATGAATTATGAATTTGAAATTTCCTGGAAAAGTTTGATCAGATCTTCGTTGGCTTCCTGACCGCTGTTTTTAGATTTAAAATAATCTTGAAATAAAGGCAGAATCTCCTGACCTAAGTTGATTTCTCGCAAATTATTTTCGGTAAATTCCTGATTTTTAACTTTTGGAATAAGATGAACAATTCCATCGTGAGCATTGTAAATTTGCTTTCTTTCTTCGGCTTTTAAAAAGGTTTCACTTTCTAACGTAATTTCTACCAAAGAGCCGGGATGCGCGGAAAGCCACGCCACCGTTTGATCTACGGAATCAAAAGTTTTCCGAAAGAGCTTTTTCCCTTTTGTTAACGGAATTTTTTGAAAAGAAACCGGCTGATTAGGTTCCGCTTCAATCATGGATACATATTTGGTTTGTCCCGCTTCACTAAAACTATAACACAAAGGTGAGGAGGAATAAACGACGGGTTTTTCCGCTGTCCCAATATTATTGAAAGCATGTAAATGTCCTAAAGCAGTGTATTGAATCTGGGTCGGAATGCTTTCGGAAAAAATTAAATCGGCATTTCCCATTTTGAGGGGTTTTTCACCTTCCGGTTCTTCTAAGGAAGGTGTTCCTTTTTTGTTCATGTACAAATGTGCCATCAAGAGATTCACGCCTTTTTCGTCGCAGAAATCATCGGCATTTTTTGCCCAGTTTTCGGCCAAAACACGATTGAGTTCCGCCTCTTTATTTTCGCCAAAATATTCTTTCAATCGCATTTCACTGGCATAAGGAGTGTGAACAATCCGAACTGGAAAGTTTTGATTTTTTAATTGAAGTTCAAAAAAACCTTCTGCGGAAGCGGTAATTTTAAAATGTTCCAGATTCATGGGTTGAACTTTCGTGTTGGGATGACCGATTAAAATAATTCCACATTCGCGAGCAAGTGAATTCGGAGAATCGACCAGATAAGGAGAATCATGATTTCCTGAAATGGCGATTACGGGTCGTTTTCCATGTGAAGTTAAGCGTTTTAAGGTCTTATAAAACAGTTCAATGGCTTCGACACTCGGATTAAAATTATCAAACAAATCTCCCGCGATTAATACCAAATCAACCGCTTTTTCGTCTGCAACTCCGATGATTTCTTCCAGAACCTCTATTTGTTCTTCCAGTCTGGAAAAACGGTCTAACTTTTTACCCAAATGCCAATCGGCGGTATGCAGAATTTTCATATTTCAAATGTAAGAAAATTTTATAGGGAACTTCTGGTGAGTTGGTGATTTAGCTGCGCAATTTCCCACTCGTTTTAAACTGCATCTTTACTGCTGATTTGGGAAAATAAAGGCTATTTTTGTTGAAACATAATGCAAAAATTCCGATAAAATGCCAAACAAATTAGCCTTAAGACCTTCTTTAGAAATACCTGTTTTAGAAATGAGTACCTCGATAGAATCGTTTCAAAACCAAACATTACGCCCTATTTTAAAATTACAAAATGACTTATATCTTGCCTTATTTAAAGCGGATATCGATCGAAAAAAAACAGATTTCAGTACACTGCGAAAAGAGCAAAAAAGCATCTATATTGAACAAAGTCTTCAAAAAGATGTAGCGCTAAAAAATATCTTTATCGGTGTCACAGTAGGAATGTTCACTCTGGAGGAACTTGAACAGTACAATGTGGATCCCAAAGAATTTAACCGCAGAATCATCACAATGCTCATGGAGAGAATCAGGAGTCAGATGTAATGCTTTATTAAAAATTGAAGAGAAGATCCGATTTCGACAGGTGAAAAGATCCTCATGAAAAAGAATCTGGTTGCTTGCAAAAACCATTGAAGAAATTGCAGCATCATTAAAACAACCAATCCCATCATTGCATAAAAAAAGACGCTTGTTCAAAAGCGTCTTTTTAGTTATTGTATCGCAGAAATTATTCCTCTGGAAATTCAAACAGATCACCAATCGTGCCTTCTTCAGGGAAATCAGCATCGGTCACTTCTGCATCGGTCAAATCACTTTGACGTTCGGGAGAATCTTCCGCCTCGAAACCTTCATTGGGTTCTTCTACAGGCTCTGGAAGGATGATGTTAATTGTTTTCACTTTACTTTTCGTCAACTGATTTCCGATGGCTTTAATCCCCTTGATTCCTATAAATTCATCGGTACTCACCATTTCCGGATCTTTCTGTTTGTCTTTATCTTTTGCAAATACTATTTCTAAAGTTGTGTTATTCGCAACAATGACATTTTCTATAAAAGATTTCGGATGGTCTGAAAGCATAAATTGCTGAACATTCGTCGTATTTTCCAGCAAAAATCTTTTGATAAAATAAATCTGTTTTTCACCATCAAAATAAATGGCGGTAATCGGTTGTTCGGGTTTCCATTTTTCAAGAATTAGGTAGTCGTCATCGAAACGGTTGCTCAATTCAAAAGTAATCAGTTTCGCTTCTCCCTGCGAATTGATGGTCAAAATTTTATCATCGCCTTTGAAACTGCCGAGTAAAGTTCCTCTTGCATCGGCATTTAACCTGCGAACAGTATCATCAAACCAAATTTTTCTTGGTGCTAAAGTGGAATGACCTTCTTCTTTGAGATCTACTTTTTTTACGGCATATTTCGTAACTAAATTCCCTTTAGAATCACGGCCTTTAATGCCTAATTCGGAGAAATCGAGTTCAATTTTGTTTTTCCGGATTCTTGCGTTGGGTTTTAGCAAGACGGTAACAGATTCAGCTTCTCCATTAGGATTTGCAGAAAAGTAAAGCATTTCTGAACCTTTTTGGTCGGAAGCTAATTTGTAATCATTATTTCTGGTAACACCTGTCACGGAGAACCTTTTCATGTAAAACGGACCGTCTCTTCCCTCTCTGTAAATCATATTGTACACGGTGCGTTTATCGTTCTTTTTCCACACTGCAACATGTACGATATTCTTGCCGATAAATGTTTTCGGCTCTACTTTTACCACCTTCATGGTGCCATCTTTTTGGAAGGTGATGATATCATCGATGTCGGAACAATCGAAAAGATATTGATCTTTTTTCAGTGAAGTTCCGATAAATCCTTCTTCGAAATTCGCGTAGAATTTTTCGTTTGCCACCGCAACTTTTGTCGCATCGATGGTATCAAAAATTCTTAGTTCTGTTTTACGCTCTTTTCCTTTGCCATATTTTTTCTGAATATTGGTAAAATAATCAATCGCATAAGGAATAAGGTGTTGCAAGTGGTATTTCACCTGTTCTATTTTACCTTCGAGAGCTACAATATTCTCTTTGAATTTATCGAGATCAAAACGCGAGATTCTTTTGATGCGAATTTCCGTTAACCGCAAAATATCTTCTTCTGTTACTGCTCTGAGCAAATGTTTGGTATGCGGTTTTAAACCTTCATCGATGGTCTTAATGACGTCTTCCCAAGATTTAACCTCTTCAATATCGTGGTAAATTCGGTTTTCGATAAATATCCTTTCAAGAGAAGAAAAATGCCAGTTTTCCTGCAATTCGTGCAGTTCAATTTCCAGCTCTTTTTTCAAGAGAGAAACCGTATGATCGGTATTTCTGCGCAGGATTTCTGAAACCGTTAAAAACTCTGGTTTATCACCTACGATGACACAAGCATTTGGAGAGATGGGAATCTCACAATCGGTGAACGCGTATAAAGCATCGATGGTTTTGTCGGGAGAAACGTCATTATTCAAAAAAATATTGATTTCTACCTGATCCGAGGTATTGTCTTCAATTTTCTTGATTTTAATTTTTCCTTTATCGTTGGCTTTAATAATTGAATCAATTAAATCACTTGTATTTTTTCCGAAAGGAAGTTCAGTGATGCAAAGGGTATTTTTGTCCTTTTGAATAATTCTGGCTCTTGCACGGATTCTTCCGCCACGTTCCCCATCATGATAACTGGAAACATCGAGCATCCCCCCGGTTAAAAAGTCCGGGAACAATTCAAACTTTTTACCTTTCAGATGCGCAATAGAAGCATTGATAAGCTCATTAAAATTATGAGGCATAATCTTCGTTGACAATCCTACACCGATTCCTTCTACCCCTGAAGCGAGCAGCAGTGGGAACTTCACTGGAAGATCGATTGGCTCATTATTTCTACCATCGTAGGATTTGGACCAATCCGTCGTTTTGGGATTAAACACCACTTCCAATGCGAAAGGAGTCAATCGTGCTTCAATATATCTTGCTGCAGCAGCAGAATCGCCTGTATAAATATTTCCCCAGTTTCCCTGCGTATCGATTAGTAATTCTTTCTGTCCGATCTGCACCATTGCATCGGTAATCGAGGCATCACCGTGCGGATGATATTTCATAGTATTCCCGACGATATTGGCAACTTTGTTGTAGCGACCATCTTCTAGTTCCCGCATGGAATGCATAATTCTACGTTGAACCGGCTTGAATCCATCAAAAATAGAGGGAATTGCACGATCCAGAATTACGTAAGACGCGTAATCTAAAAACCAATCTTTGTAAAGACCGGAAACTTTTTTAAGTGATTCTTCGTGGTGATTTTCTTGTTCTTCCATCAACTGTTTTCTCTCTCTTTATTATTTTTAATCACTTTGCTTAAGGAAAATTTAAGGTCATTTAATTCTTTTTTGCTCAGGTAAGAAATATCATATCTCAGCGTAATGGTGTGGTTCTTTTTGCTTGCAATATTGATGTACAACCGTTTAAAAATAAAACCATTGAGGATTTCATAATTTTGCAGTTTATATTTCGGGAACTCGTCACTTATAGGCGTGCTTAAATAAGGCAATACATTTCTATTCTTAAAGTTTAAAGCTTCCCCATCACTGTCGTATTCGAAAATCTGTCGCCCGCGAAGGTAAAAAATAGTGATGAACACTAGTGGAATCAACAGGAAAAGGATCGAGCTGAAGCCCAAATAATTATATTGAAAACGTTCCAGCAAAAATCCCACAATACCAAACAGGGAAATCATGACGAGTAACGTACTTAAAAAAATAAAAAAACCAATTTTATTGCGGTTATTTAATCTCATCTCTTATCATTTAGATTTAACTTCAATTCTATACCACCTCCTCTTCATTGAGCGGCTCTTTTTTATCAATATCAGGATCTTCAACGACCAGATTTTCTAAGATAAAAGCTTGTCGATCCGGTGTATTTTTACCCATATAAAATTCGAGAATCTGTTCGATGGTTTGGTCTTTTCCTAAAACAACAGGTTCTAATCGAATGTCTTTTCCTATAAAATGTTTAAACTCATCAGGAGAGATCTCTCCCAATCCTTTAAATCGCGTAATCTCCGGATTTTTCCCCAGTTCATTCAAAGCTTTAATTCTTTCAGCCTGCGTGTAGCAATATCGGGTTTCCTTTTTATTGCGAACTCTAAACAGCGGTGTTTGCAAGATGTAAAGATGCCCATTCTTAATCAAATCCGGGAAAAACTGCAGGAAAAAAGTAATCATTAAAAGGCGAATGTGCATTCCGTCAACATCAGCATCAGTGGCGATGATGACGTGATTGTAACGCAAATCTTCCAGTGAATCTTCTATATTTAAAGCAGCTTGCAAATAATTAAATTCCTCGTTTTCATACACCACACGTTTGGTCAAACCATAACAGTTGAGGGGTTTTCCTTTTAATGAAAATACCGACTGCGTTTCTACATCACGGGATTTGGTAATCGACCCCGATGCGGAATCACCTTCAGTAATGAAAAGCATGGTTTCGGCTTTTCTCAAAGCTTTTTGATCGTTGTAATGTTGTCTGCAATCGCGCAGTTTTTTGTTATGAAGAGAAACCTTTTTGGCTCTTTCGCGTGCTAATTTCTGAATGCCCGAAAGTTCTTTTCTTTCTCTTTCAGAAATAATGATCTTCCGGTGAATCGCTTCTGCAATTTCTTGATTTTGGTGCAGAAAGTTATCGAGTTTATTTTTTAAAAAGTTGGTAATAAAAGACCTTACCGTTTCTTTTCCTGGCTCTATTTCGTTGGATCCCAGTTTGGTCTTCGTCTGTGATTCGAAGACCGGTTCAATCACTTTGATGGCAACTGCGGCAATAATCGACTTACGAATGTCTGCAGCTTCAAAATTTTTATTGAAATATTCCCGAATTGTTTTTACATACGCTTCACGGAAAGCATTGAGGTGCGTTCCACCTTGTGTAGTGTTTTGTCCGTTCACAAAGGAAAAGTAGGTTTCCGATTGCGACTTATCCGAATGCGTGATGGCGACTTCGATATCATCATCTTTCAAATGAACGATGGGATAGATAATTTCGCCTTCAATCTCTTCATTCAGTAAATCTTTCAGTCCATTTTCTGAAAAGTAGGTTTCGCCGTTGAATACTATTTTTAAACCCGGATTCAGGTAACAGTAATTTTTCAACATCTTTTCGATGTACTCTTTTCGAAACTTAAAATGGGTAAAAATACTGCTGTCGGGAATGAAGGTAATTTCGGTTCCGTTTCGGTCGGTTGACGCTGCTTCGGTGAAATCTTCGGTGATGATTCCTTTAGAAAATTCCGCGATTTTCATTTTGCCATCGCGAATGGATTTCACTTTGAAAAACTCCGAAAGTGCGTTGACTGCTTTGGTTCCTACTCCATTTAAACCAACCGATTTTTTAAAAGCTTTGGAATCATATTTTCCCCCTGTATTCATTTTAGAAACGGCATCGACCACCTTTCCCAGAGGAATACCACGACCAAAATCGCGTATAACCGCTTTTCCGTCATCGATTTTGATCTCGATTCTTTTTCCGGATTTCATCACAAATTCATCAATAGAATTATCGATGATTTCTTTGAGCAAAATATAAATTCCGTCGTCGGCAGAAGAACCGTCGCCTAACTTGCCAATATACATTCCCGGACGCAGCCGAATATGTTCCTGCCAATCCAGGGTTCTGATATTATCTTCGGAATAATTAACGGTCTCGTTTTCGCTCATATTTATTTTGAAAGTGCTTTAAATTCAGAAACTCACAAAAATAGTGAAAGGAAACTGATTTTTAAAATTTTTGGGGAAAGTTTTATCGCATTGCCTGCAACTAAAGTTTTTTACCCTTCATTCTTAGGAGTTCTGTTTATTTTGGTCAATCCATTTTTCAAAAGCGGCTAAGAAATCAACCAAAAATTTCTCTGTTTTTTCGTTGACTGTTTTACCGTCTTCCAGCAATTTATCTTTGATCTGACCGAGGTAAGCTTCCGGTTGCGGCATGAGTGGAATATTCAAAGAAACGGCCGCATTTCTGATCGTTTGGTTTGCTCCCAAACCACCGATTGCACCCGGAGAAACGGTGACTACAGCACCTGGTTTTCCCTTCCAGGAATTTTGTTTGGGGGGTCTTGCTCCAATTTCCATGGCATTTTTTAAAACTCCGGGGATGGTTCTGTTGTATTCCGGCGAAACAAATAAGACCGCGTCTGCTGCAGCAACTTCATTCTTAAAATCCGTCCAAGATGGTGGCGGATCATTTTCTATATCTTCGCTAAAAAAGGTAAGGTCTTTAATTTCTACAATCTTTAAATCAAGATTTGCCGGCTGAAGACGAATCATTTCAGCAGCGACTTTTCTGTTGAAAGATTCTTTCCTAAGGCTCCCTACAATGATTGCAACTTGGATGTTTTTCATAAAATAATTTGACCCCAATTTACAAAAAAAAGAGGATATTAAAAAGCGAAAATCCTATTTTTTAACCAAAAAAAAGCGAACCAAAGTCCGCTTCCAATGCTTTTGAATGATTTATTTCTTGATGAATTTTCGAGAAATGATCTCATTTCCGGTATATACATTCATGATATATTGCCCTTTAGCAAAATTTTGAATGTTGATTTCTTTGGCTTGGGTTTGCTTCACCAACTTTCCGGTCAAATCAAAAATTCTGACTGTTTTAAGGTCTTCCACGTTTTCAATGGTAATGAAATCAGAACTTGGATTGGGATAAATCTTGATCTGATTTTTCTGCGAATCCGACACCGCTAAAGTGCTTTGCGTAATGGTCACATCATCAATACCAACGTAAAAAATATCAGTACAGTTGTAATGTCTGAAAACCAATTTCACGTCCTGACCTTTGTAAGACGACACGTCAATATTCACCACTTTTGCGGCTGCAAGATAGCCTCCATCCAAAGTTTCTTCAAAAACTGGCGTTTCAGCACCCGTAAAAGTTGCATTTTGTGGAATGATATAAACGGCATAATGTTCATCAAAAAGCTCTTCATCACCTGCCGCTACTTTAAAACTCAATTGCAGCGTTCCCGTTGCAGGCAAAGTAATTTTCGGACTGATCAAGGCGTTATCAGGCGAAAACGCTTCCAAATACCACGAAAATGACGTAGCAAAATACCCTTGAAAAGAATCAACTTCATTGAGCTGTGCATCCAGAAACTCCCATTTTTCAGTGTCGCCATCGCGGTCTATATTTTGCCAAAGTGCAGCAGTACTGGGTTCAAAGTTTTCTGTAAAGACAACCGTTTGCGCATTATTGAAGACTCCGAGTCCTAATGTGGATGCCAAAAGTAATTTTTTAATCATTATTTTTATTTTATAATTGATACCTACAAGATATAAAAAAAAAAAAAGTTTAGCGAACAAACACTAAACTTTCTATCTTCTACAACTGTGTCGAATGCTTACACATTGAATCTAAAATTCATCATGTCGCCATCCTGCACAATATATTCTTTTCCTTCTACGCCCATTTTTCCAGCTTCTTTTACTTTGGCTTCTGATCCAAATTTAATGAAGTCTTCATACTTGATGACTTCTGCGCGGATAAATCCTTTTTCGAAATCGGTATGAATGACTCCTGCAGCTTGTGGAGCAGTCCATCCTTTTCCGATGGTCCATGCACGAACTTCTTTTACCCCTGCGGTAAAATACGTTTGCAAATGGAGTAAATCGTACGCTTTTCTGATGAGTCTGTTCACGCCAGGTTCCGTAAGACCCAATTCATCCAGGAACATTTCTCTCTCTTCGAACGTATCTAATTCGTTGATATCTGCTTCGATCTGTGCGGCAAGAACTACGACTTCAGCATTTTCTTTTTTCGCCATTTCTTCGATTTTGCCAATCCATTCGTTGCCGTTTTTAATCGAATTTTCATCGACATTACAAACATAAAGCACTGGCTTATTGGTCAGTAAGTGTACCTCAGAAATAATCGGTGTAGAAAAATCATCCAACGGAAATTCTCTCGCATTTTGACCTTCTTCTACAAATTTCTGAAGATTAAGAAGCGTTTCGTACGTCATCACATCATCCTTTTTACCGGATTTGATGAATTTTTTCGCTTTCTCTACTGCTTTTGCCAAGGTCTCAATATCCTTCAATTGCAGTTCGATATCAATAATTTCTTTATCACGAAGCGGATCTACAGTTCCTTCTACATGCACGATATTTCCGTCCTCGAAACATCTTAAAACGT
>Ga0116183_1005070_pt1 | contig 12647 bp, 15 predicted proteins | sample AD_UKC078_MetaG_FD_89753 | JGI IMG/M metagenome (GOLD analysis project Ga0116183, IMG submission 89753) | Active sludge microbial communities of municipal wastewater-treating anaerobic digesters from USA - AD_UKC078_MetaG | ecosystem: Engineered > Bioreactor > Anaerobic > Digestate | place: USA... | reverse complement strand
GAGGCCTCGCTGATGGACACCCCGGTGGCGAAGGCCGACGAGCCGCTGGAAATCCTGCGGACCCTGCATTCCTTCGACCCGTGCATGGCGTGCTCCACCCACGTCATGTCGCCGGACGGGCAGGAAATGGCGTCGATCAAGGTGCGCTAAGGAGGCCGTCATGCTTTCACAACAAGACATGCTGGAGGCCGAAAGGCACGGTCGGCAAGTACGGTCCATCTATGTGTATGAAGCACCGGTGCGCCTGTGGCACTGGATCAACGCCCTGGCGGTGGTCGTGCTGGCGGTCAGCGGTTACTTCATCGGCAAGCCGCTGCCGACCATGCCGGGCGAGGCTTCCGACAACTTCCTGATGGGCTACATCCGCTTCGCCCACTTTGCTGCAGCTTACATTTTCGCGGTCGGGCTGCTCGGGCGGGTTTACTGGGCATTTGTCGGCAACCACCATGCCAGGCAGATTTTCAGGCTGCCGATCACCAACGCCCACTGGTGGAGCGAGGTGTTCTTCGAGCTGCGCTGGTATCTGTTCCTCGAGAAGCAGCCGAAAAAGTATGTCGGGCATAACCCGATGGCCCAGCTGATGATGTTTTTCTTCTTCACCATCCTGGCGGCCGGCATGTTGTGCACGGGCTTTGCGCTGTACAGCGAAGGCCTCGGGCTCGGCTCATGGGCGGACAGGCTGTTCGGCTGGGTGCTTCCGCTGCTGGGTGGTTCGATGCAGGTGCACAGCCTGCACCGGCTGGGCATGTGGATCATGATGAGCTTCGTTGTGGTGCACGTGTATGCCGCCATCCGTGAAGACATCATGAGTCGCCAGAGCCTCATCTCGACGATGATTTCCGGCTGGCGGATGTTCAAGGATTGAGGGGCAGGACGACTGCATCCCCAACGCGGTGAGAAAGATCTCGCTCCCCGGGCCGGATTGCTCCTGGAAACAGGGTACTCCGGCCTTTCTTCGTCTGCGTCCGGGACGGCGGCCGCCTTGTCCGGGGCATTTTCTGGAAAGCCGCTTTCTGGCGCCGCTGGGCATCACGCAGGAGGCCTTGGCGCGGGCTCTGGGCGTATCGCGTCGGCGGGTGAACGAACTGGTGCGGGGGAGGCGCGCGATCACCCCGGATACGGCGCTGCGCCTGGCCTTGCTGTTCCACCTGGAGCCCGCCTTCTGGCTCGGCCTGCAGATGCAGTGGGATATCTATCGCGAGTGCATGGCCGCCGTCAATCCGACGGCCACGCCGCAGCTCAGTGGATCAAGGAGAGCAGATAGATGAAGCCCGTGGTGGCAAAGGTGATGACCATGACCACGGCGCTGCCCGCTGCGAGGATGGGCGTATAGCTGACGATAGCGAAGTGCTTGCCGCATTGTTTGCAGCGGAAATAGTCGGTGAAATTGATGCCGGCGAAGCGATGCGGATGCATCCGCGACTGGCGGACGTTGGTGCTCTTGCAGTGGATGCAGTGGGGACTGGAACCGGTGAACAGCGCGAAGCGGCGGGCCGGCCGCCGCGGGAGGTGTTCCTGTGACGGGGCCTCCTTGTCAGCGCCGGGCATTTCACTGTCCGGTGCGTCGTTTCTGACCGCTGCCAGCTGGCGATTGACCTGCCCGCGCCGGAACAGGAAGAACACCAGTCCGCCGGTGATGAAGGCGATAACCGCCACTGCACCGGTCATGATGTACGGCCTGATGATCTCCCAGATGTGTTGTAACTGATTGGCCCTGGGGCTGGACTCAAGGTCCGTGGAGGCGCCGGTGCTTTCGGCATTGGCGCTGCCGAGGGCCTTGAGCTCGCGCAGCTTTTCCTGGCCGTGCCAGGCGGCAGCCGCTGGCGACATGCCGGCACGGAAGAGCAGGATGGCATCCTCAAAAGTGAAGCCGGCTTCCCACCAGGCCAGCCGGTCTTGCGGCGAGAGCCCTTCCCGTTTCCACTGGGCCGGGTCCGAATGGTCCAGGTCGGCCATCAGAGGCCGGTTGTGCTTTGTCGAGTCCAGCCACTCCCGCGCTTCGTCTGCGTCGAAGCCCTTGTCCGACCAGGTTCGGGCAACCAGGGGGGGGAATCCGGCGGCCTTCCAGTTCATCGCCTCGTGGGGAGTGAAGTTGTATGTCTGCCATTCCCGCGCTTCGGCCGGCTTCATTCCGGTGTCTTCCCAGCGGCTTGTCTTCTGGATGGGCGGAAGAAGGGCGTCGCTTTCGCTGGTGCCGTTTCCGGAGGCGGGGGCAGTCTGGGGCGCCGCGGCTGGAGATTCTGCGGGGGCAGTCTGGGCGATGGCAGGCGTCGCCGCAAGGGCGAGAACGGCGAGGGCGGGAAGAAGGACTTTCATGGGAACAGGACAATAAATCACCGGGCTTTTAAACGTATCGCAAATTATGTCGCAATGCGACAAAAGTCATATTACTCAGTGCCTTTAGTTGCAATTTGGCCAGGTTTCAGCATGCCCGCGTATTCTCTGGGCATCATTTCTGCAGGGCAAGGCGCGGAATGTGCGGCGATCGGCCCGACATCAGGGGCTGAACGACGAGATCTTTCCACTGCAGACGTTCTGGTGGAAGCATGGGTTGCATTTTTATTCCTGGGTGGACGATTTCTTTTCTATTTTTGGACGAGGTGTCGGTAGGCTGCCTGAAGAATCCCTGCTAGAGCGGCTTCTTCCATGCTTCCGGGTGTGGCGTGGAGTAGCCGGCACGGAACTTGATTGTGTAACGCATCCCGTTACAAAAGACATCTTCATGTCCTCTGCGCACAATATTCTCGTTCTGGGTATCGGCAACATCCTGTGGGCCGATGAGGGCTTTGGTGTGCGCTGCGTGGAATCCCTTGCCGAGCGCTATGTGCTGCCCGATCACGTGACGGTGATGGATGGGGGCACGCAAGGCCTCTACCTGCTGCCTTACGTGGAGGAGGCTCGGCGCCTGCTGGTTTTCGATGCGGTTGATTATGGTGACTCGCCGGGCACCCTGCGCGTTGTCGTCGGTGACGAAGTGCCGCGCTTCATGGGGGCCAAGAAGATGAGCCTGCACCAGACCGGCTTCCAGGAGGTGCTGGCGTCGGCCGAGTTACTTGGTCGTCTGCCCGATGAACTGCTCCTGATCGGTTGCCAGCCGGTGGAACTGGACGATTTTGGCGGCAGTCTGCGTGCTGCCGTCAAGGCGCAGATCGCCCCGGCTCTTGCGGTGGCCTGTGAATGGTTGACCCGCTGGGGGGCTCCGCCAGTGCCGCGCGAAGGCGCCGGGCGGCCGCTCAATGTGGATAGCCTCTCGATGGCCGCTTACGAGGCCGGTCGGCCCAGCGAGCGCGACGCCTGCCGTACCGGTGACGCGCGTTTCCTGCAGGAGGATTGAGCCATGTGTCTCGGTATTCCGTACCGCATCATCGAATCCACTGCATGGGTAGCCCGCTGCGCCGGGCCAGGGGGTGAGCAGGAGATCGATCTTTCTCTGGTCGGGGCACAGCCTCCCGGCACCTGGCTGCTGACTTTTCTTGGCGCCGCGCGGGAGGTGATCGATGCCGACCGGGCCGCCGCCATCAACAATGCGCTGGCCGCCCTCGATGCTGCCATGACCGGCGATACGGCGCGCATCGACGCGCTTTTCGCCGATCTGACGGGCCGCGAGCCGATGCTCCCCGATCACCTCAAGGACCTGCAATGACCCTTCAGTTTGCACCGCCCCAGTCCTCGCTCGACAAGCTCGACGCGGCCCTCCGGCGCCTCGTCGAGCGGCACGCTTTTACACTGGTCGTGGAGGGCGCGGCCTTCGAGGCCGGTGATGGTTTTGTCCTGCTGCTGCTTACCGATGACCCCCAGCGCAGCCCCGAATCCCTGGATGTTGCCGTGGTGCTGCCGGAAGCCCTGGCGGCCCTGGGCCTGCCAGCGCGTTGCTTTGCGGCGGATGCGCTGCACAGTCCGGGCCTTGGCAAGCGCTATGGCGTCAATCGCTATCCGGCCGTGGTGGCGCTGCGTGACGGCGCCTACCTGGGCGCCTTCTCCGGCATTCTCGACTGGGTGCCCTTCGTTACCGAACTTCGTCGTCTCGCCGAAGCGGCGCCCGGCCGGCCGCCGATTTCCATTGCCAGCCAGGACGCGAGGAGCTGTTCATGAAGCCATTCCCGATTCCCGTCGTGCCGGTCGGCCCCGGTAGCCAGGTGGATGAATCTCCCGACTACCTGGCCATGCCCAGCGGTATGAACACCTTCAAGGCTCCGCGTCTGCCGGAGGCCGCCACGGCTGCCGACATCGCGCGCGCGGTGGAGATCCTCGAAGGCTTGCTGGCGTCGATGCGCACCCAGCCCATTGACGCGCGCCGGCCGGCGACGGCCATGCTGGATGGCGAGTCGGCCGGCGTACGCGAGGTGCTGACTCAGTCGCTCGGTTTCGGCGAAGTCTCGGCCTTCACCCTCGCACCCAGTCGCGTGCGCGTGCAGGAAACTGCCTTTGCTGCCCTGTGGCGAGTGCTGGAGGAGGGCGAGGGTGGTGGCATCGTTGCCGATCGTCTCGAAACCTCGGCCGTACCGATGGAACTGTACGCCGCCATGCGCGCCACCAGCGTGCCCGAGCTCGCCGCGCCGGCCCTGTTGCCCGACATGATGAACGGCGAGGCCCTGCTGGCCGAAGTGCAGTTGCAGTGCGCCCGTCACCAGCCCGGCAAGCCGGCTCACGTGATCAACCTGACCCTGCTGCCGGTCACCGATACCGACCTCGATTACCTCTACGGCGCCCTTGGCCATCGCGAGGTGTCGATCCTGTCGCGCGGCTACGGTAACTGCCGGGTCACCAGTACCCGGCTGGCCAACGTGTGGTGGGTGCAGTATTTCAACAGTATGGATACCCTGATCCTCAATACCATCGAGGTAGTGGAAATGCCTGAGGTGGTGCTGGCGGCCGCCGAGGACTACGCTGACAGTGTCGAGCGTCTTGGCGAATATATCGCCATGCTGAAGGAGGATTGCTGACCATGTTCGAAGGCTCCTTTCTGGGTGATGGCGACAAGCTCGCCGACGCTGACCGGCTGGAGTGCGGCATCTGCTGGAGCGTCTACGACCCGGCCGAAGGTGATCCGCACTGGAATGTGCCGGCCGGCACGCCTTTCTCGCTGCTGCCGGAGCACTGGCGTTGCCCCACCTGCGACGCGCCGCAGCACAAGTTCATGGTACTCAAGGATGACTGAACCCGCTGGCGCCGACCAGGTCGCGCGCATCGAGGCCCATTACTGCGGCGTCGCGCGGGGGGCGATGGCCGATGTGCCCTTGTGCAATCCGCAGCTGACGGTGCGCCTGGTGCGTCTCGTGGATTGGGAAGGAATGCGGGTCGGGGTGCTGGTGACGCCATGGGCGATCAATCTCATGCTGCTGCCGGGGGAGGCCGGGTGGACGCCGGCAGAGCCCCTGTCCACACAGCGGTGGCGTTTTCCGAGCGGTGATTACGCTTTCATTCACGCTGAAGACGTGGGTTTCGGGCCCTATCAGATGTGCTCCCTGTTTTCTCCGGCGCTGGAGTTCGACTCGATGGAGGTGGCCTGCGAAACGGCCGCAGCGGCGCTGCTGGCCCTGCTGCGTGCGCCGCTGGCCCTGTCCGATGCCTTACCAGCGGCCGAGCCCGCATCGCGCCGCCGCTGGCTGTTCGGCCGTGCCGAAGGCCGCCCGTCATGACGCCGCAGGCTCGCCCGTCCCTCGCCGGTAGCCTCAGCGTATCTGTCCGTTGGTGCGATGGTGTCCTCGACGGCTGGAAGGTCGATCTCGTCCGCCCGCCAGTGGCCCGGGCGCTGGTGGGTCTGACGCCATCGGATGCGCTGGCGCGGCTGCCTCTCTACTTCAGCCTGTGTAGCCAGGCCCAGCGGGAGGCTGGCCGGCTGGCCCTGGAGGCGGCTGGCCATGCCGAGGACGAAGGTGTCGCATCGTGGCTGTTATGGGCGGAATGCCTGCATGAGCACCTGTGGCGCCTGCTTCTGGATTGGCCGCTGACCTTTGGCGAGCCCGCGCAGACCGCCGTTTTCGCTGCCTGGCGGGGCGCCCGCGGGCAGGGCCGGCGAGCGCTGGCGGAGGCGACTATCCGCTTGATTGACGAGGTTTTGCTGGGCGGCCCGGCGGGTGGGCTGGTGGCCCGTGGCCTGATCCGCCTGCAGGCCGAAGACGATTCGGCCCCCCTGTGTGCCGGCCTCGAAGCCCGGGTCAGTGCTGTTGTTGCTGCGGCCGAAGAGCTGGCCGCCGACGGTGTCTACCCCTATGGCGAGACCGGACAGCCGGCGCGGGGGCGCGGTGAAGCATGGATTCACACGGCCCGCGGGGCACTCCATCATGGCGTGCAGCTGAGCCATGGAAGTGTCGCCGGCTGGCAGGTGGAGGCGCCGACCGATCGCAACTTTGTCGATGAAAGAGGTATTGTGAAACGCTTGCCGTCGAGCCTGGGTTCGGCCGCCGTGGCCCGTCGGGCGGTGGAGCGGGCTGTGCTGGTGCTTGATCCCTGCGTGCCGTTTTCGGTGGAGATTTTGAATGCATGAAATGTCCCTGGCCGAAGGCATCCGCCAGATCGTCGAGGACGCAGGTCGCAGCCAGGGCTTTGGCAGGGTCAAACTCGTCGTACTGGAAATCGGCCAGTTGTCGTCAGTGGAACCCGAAAGCCTGCGCTTCTGCTTCGACGTCGTGATGAAGGACAGCATTGCCGACGGTGCGCAACTGCAGATCGACCCGGTGCCCGGCAGCGGCTGGTGCATGCAGTGCGCCGAAAGCGTGCCGATAAGTGTGCTGTACGATCCATGCCCGAAGTGCGGCAGCTACCAGGTGCAGGCCACGGGCGGCACCGAGATGCGGGTCAAGGAACTGGAAATCGAATGAAGGTGGTTTGAATGTGCAATGTGTGCGGTTGCGGGGCCGGTGAAACCCGCATCGAGGGCGAAGCCGTCGATCACGAACAGGAACACGAGCACGTGCATGCGGACGGCACGGTGCATCGTCACAGCCATGGTGCTGCCAGCCACCAGTGGGTGCCGGTGGCCGCGGGCCATGCGCACCGCCATGCGCCGGACGGTGAGCACGTCCATGAGCATGCCGACGGCAGTCTCCACTACGGGCACGGCCCGGCAGGCGCCCACGCGCCCGGCATGAGTCAGGCGCAGATGGTGAAGATCGAACAGAACATCCTCGCCAAGAACGATGGCCTCGCCGAGCGCAATCGCGGCTGGCTGGCTGATCGGGGCATTCTGGCCCTCAACCTGGTGTCGAGCCCGGGCTCCGGCAAGACCACGCTGTTGGTGCGCACAATTGAATCGTTGAAGGGCCGGGTGCCGGTTGCCGTTGTCGAAGGCGACCAGCAGACCAGTTTCGACGCCGAGCGCATCCGCGCCACCGGCGCGCCGGCCCTGCAGATCAACACCGGCAAGGGCTGCCACCTCGACGCCCACATGGTTGGCCGGGCCCTGGAAAAGCTCGCCCCGGCAGACGACAGCGTGCTGCTCATCGAAAACGTTGGCAACCTGGTATGCCCGGCGGCCTTCGACCTCGGCGAGGCAGCCAAGGTGGTGGTGCTGTCGGTCACCGAAGGCGAGGACAAGCCGTTGAAGTACCCCGACATGTTTGCCGCCGCCAGCTTGATGCTGGTGAACAAGACCGACCTGCTGCCCTATCTGAACTTCCCGATGGACAGGGCTATCGAGTACGCCCTGCGGGTCAATCCGACGCTTCAGGTGATTCAGGTTTCGGCCACTACCGGTGCCGGTTTCGACGCATGGCTGGGCTGGATCGATGCCCGGCTGGCCGAGGCCATGGCCGCCAGGACCCGGTGACGCCAATGCTGATGATCGTTGATCCGACCCGCGTGGCACGCCGCCTGCGCGTGCGTGGCGTGGTCCAGGGCGTGGGCTTCCGGCCCTTCATTTACCGTTTTGCCAACAGCATGGGGCTGGTTGGCTGGGTACGCAATGACGGCGGCGGAGTGGAAATCGAGATCCAGGGCAGCGAGCCGGTTCTCGATGCCTTCACCCGCTGCCTGGCCAGCGAGGCGCCGCCGCTGGCGCGGGTAGACTCGATCGAGCCGGAGGTGATTCCGCCCGACCATTCGCGCAAGGGTTTCGAGATCCTGCCGAGTGTGGAGGGCGTTGTTGCCACCGCCATCGGGCCGGATGTGGGCGTGTGCCGGTCCTGCCTGTCCGAACTCTTCGACCCGCAGGACCGGCGCTGGCGCTACCCCTTCATCAACTGCACCCATTGCGGCCCGCGCTACACCATCACCCGCAGCCTGCCTTACGACCGGGCGCGCACCAGCATGGCGGCCTTCACCCAGTGCCCCGGCTGTGATGCCGAATACCGCCACCCCGGCGACCGGCGCTTCCATGCCGAACCGAATGCCTGCCCGGTGTGCGGGCCGCAGCTGAGTCTCCACGAGCCCCACGGCGTGCCGGCTCTGGCCCGTGATCCGGTGGCCGAAACCCTCCGCCGCCTGCAGCTTGGCGAGGTCGTCGCCATCAAGAGCCTCGGCGGTTTTCATCTGGCTTGCGACGCGGCCAATAACGATGCCGTGCTGCGCCTGCGCGTGCGCAAGCGTCGTCCGCACAAGCCGCTGGCGCTGATGTTCGCCAACGTGGCCAGTGTGGCCCAGTGGGCGAAGGTCTCGGCGGCCGAGGCGGCCACCCTCGAAAGCCCCGAGCGGCCCATCGTGCTCCTCGAAAAGCTGCCCGGCTTCGACGAAGCCCTGCCGGGTATTGCGCTGGGACTCGACGAAGTCGGCGTGATGCTGCCTTACACGCCGCTCCATTACCTGCTCTTTCACGAGGCCGCCGGCCGACCCGCGGGCACCGGATGGCTCGACCATGTGCAGTCCGCCGCCCTTGTGATGACCAGCGCCAATCACCACGGGGAGCCGCTGGTGCAGGGCAACGAGGAAGCCTTCGAGCGCCTCGCCGAGATTGCCGACGTGCTGCTGATGCACAACCGCGATATCGTCGTGCGCTGCGACGACTCGATGCTGCGCGTGCGCCCCGATCTGCCGTCCGGACCGGGCGATGCGTCAGGGGGCGGGGTGCAGTTCCAGCGCAGGGCGCGGGGCTTTACGCCGCTGTCGATGCCGTTGCCGGCCGATGGCCCGGCCGTGCTGGCCTTTGGCGCCCACTTCAAGGCGACCTTGTGCATGGCCCGCGAGAAAGAGGCCTTTCTGTCTCAGCACATTGGTGGCCTCGACAATCCGGCGGCGTGCACGGCCCTCGATGAAGCGGCCGAGCACCTGCAGAGCATTCTGTCGGTACGCCCGGCCGCGGTGGCCCATGATGCCCACCCGGATTACTACTCCACCCGCGCCGCCTTTGCGCTGGCCGAAAAGCTCGATGTGCCGCTCATTGCCGTGCAGCACCACCACGCCCACATTGGCGCCGTGTGTGCCGAACACTGCCTCGACGGGCCGGTACTCGGCCTTGCCGCGGACGGTGTCGGGATGGGTACCGACGGCATGCCGTGGGGCGGCGAGCTGATGTTTGTCGATGGTGCCGAGTTCAGGCGCCTCGGCCACCTCAGTCCATTGCCGCTGCCCGGTGGCGACCGTGCCGCCCGCGAACCCTGGCGCATGGCCTGCGGCGTGCTTCAGGCCCTCGGTCGTGGCGACGAGGCCATCGAACGCTTCCGCGCCCAGCCCAATGTGGAACAGGTGCTTGGGATGCTGGTGCGTGGCACCCGCTGCCCGCCCACCACCAGCCTGGGGCGCTGGTTCGACGCCGCCGCCGGTCTGCTCGGCGTATGCGAAACCATGACTTACGAAGGTCAGGCCGGGATGGTCCTCGAAACCCTGGCCCGCTGTTACGGCGAAAGCCTGCCGCTGTCCGGTGGTTTCCACATCGACAGCCGCCCGCCGGATGGCTTGTCGGTGCTCAACCTGTATCCGCTGCTCAACCAGTTGATCGACGAGGGCGATGCCGCCCGTGGTGCGGCCCATTTCCACGCCACGCTGATCGACGGACTGGTGCAATGGGTTGGCGACGCCGCCCACGCCACCGGCCTGCGCCGCGTGGCCCTGTCGGGTGGCTGCATGCACAACCGGCTCCTCGCGAGGGGCCTGCGCAAGCGGCTGGCGGCACGCGGGCTGGCGGTGTTCGAAGCGCAGCACGTGCCGCCCGGTGACGGCGGTCTTGCCCTCGGCCAGGCCTGGGTCGCCCGGGTGCTGCTGGCGCGAGGTGTGCTGTGAGGCGCGCCGGCTCCCCGACGATTTCATTGAAAGACTGAATCATGTGTCTCGCCATTCCGACCCGCGTGGTCGAACTCCTCCCCGACGGTCAGGCCCTGGTGGATCTGGGCGGCGTGCGCAAGGCGATCTCCCTCGAGCTGGTGGATGACGTGGCCCCCGGCGATTACGTGATCGTCCACGTCGGCTACGCGCTCACCAAGCTCGATCAGGACGAGGCCGAGCGCACCCTCGCGCTGATGGCCGAGGCCGGTATCGAGGTGTCGGGCGAGGCCGCCTCCGCATGAAGTACGTCGATGAATTCCGCGATGGCGAGGTCGCGCGCGGGCTGGCTGAAGCCATCGCGCGCGAGGCCCGGCCGGATCGCCGCTACGCCTTCATGGAGTTCTGCGGCGGCCACACCCATGCGATTTCGCGTTACGGCGTGGCCGACCTGCTGCCGCCCCGGGTGAAGATGATCCATGGCCCCGGCTGTCCGGTATGCGTGCTGCCCATCGGGCGCATCGACCAGATCATCAAGCTGGCCCTGGAGGAGGGCGTCACCGTGTGCAGTTACGGCGACACCCTGCGCGTGCCGGCCTCCGAAGGGCTGTCGATGCTGCGTGCCCGTGCCCGCGGCGCTGACATCCGTATGATCTATTCGGCCGCCGACGCGCTGGCGCTGGCGCAGAAGGAGCCGGCGCGGCAAGTGGTGTTCTTCGCCATCGGCTTCGAGACCACCACGCCGCCCACTGCGCTGGTGATCCGCCAGGCGGCGCAGTTGGGACTGAAGAACTTCAGCGTGCTGTGCTGTCATGTGCTGACGCCGTCGGCGATCACCGCCATCCTTGAATCGCCGGAGGTGCGCGAGCTCGGCACGGTGCCGCTGGATGGTTTCATTGGTCCGGCCCATGTCAGCACCATCATCGGCAGCCGGCCTTATGCTCACTTTGCCGAGGAATACCGCAAGCCGGTAGTCATTGCCGGTTTTGAGCCGCTCGATGTGATGCAGGCCATCCGCATGCTGGTGCGCCAGGTGAACGAAGGCCGTGCCGAGGTCGAGAACGAATTCACCCGCGCCGTTACCGGGGACGGCAATCTCAAGGCCCAGGCGCTGGTATCGGAAATCATGGAGTTGCGCCGTGAGTTCGAATGGCGCGGCCTTGGCGTGGTGCCTTATTCGGCCCTGCGCATTCGCGAGCGCTATGCCGCCTTCGACGCCGAAGCGCGCTTCGGTCTGCTCTACCGGCCGGTGCCCGATCACAAGTCCTGCGAGTGCGGGGCCATTCTGCGCGGCGTCAAGCGCCCGCTCGACTGCAAGCTCTTCGGCACCGTGTGCACGCCGGAAACGCCGATGGGCTCGTGCATGGTGTCCTCCGAAGGGGCCTGCGCCGCCCACTACACCTACGGTCGTTTTCGCGACATTCCGGTCGTTGCGGCGTGATGGAAGGTGGACTGAGAGCCATGGTGGCCGGCGGAGTATTTGCGCGGGCCCGTGACTTTTATCGGGTAATACCCGTCGAGAGGTTAAATCTTGTTGTGCCGTGGCCGATAAGCCGCCATACGGTCCGTTTCGAGGCCGGGCAAGGAGACAAGAAGTGAACCTTTTCAAAAAACTGCGGGGCACATCCACCCCGGGTGTTGTCACCCTCCAGTGCCGTGCATCGGACGTGGGCCAGACTCTCGCCTCAGCTTCCATCACCCCGACCTTCGTCAGTGGCTACGTGTCTCCCCACGTGGACATCGATCAGGTTGCGCGGGCGGTGACGGCGCGCTTTCCCGGGGTGCCGCTGATGCTGTGCTCCACTGCCGGCGAACTGTGCGCGAGCAACGAGAGCCTTTACTGCCGGACCGGCGACAGTTGGGACCGGGTGGTGCTGCAGTGTTTCGATGCCACGCTGATCGCCCGTTCACAGATTGTGGCGATTCCCCTCGGCAGCGAGGATATGCGCCGCGGGAATAGCGAGGTGTCGGTCAGGGAGCGCGTGGCGCGCATCGCCAGAAACATTCAGTCGGCGCGGGTGGACGTCGATATCGACTACCGGGACACGCTGGCCTACATCATGTTCGACGGCTTGTCGGCCTCCGAATCCTTCTTCATGGAGGCGCTCTACGATTCGGGGCGCTTTCCTTGCCTGTTCGTCGGCGGTTCGGCCGGCGGCAAGTTCGATTTCAAGAACACCTGGATTCACGACGGCACCCGCAAGCTTGAGAACCACGCGCTGATCGCCTTCCTGAAGGTAGCCAGGGGGACGCGCTTCGGTGTGCTGAAGAGCCAGAACTTCGTGCCCGACGGCCCGCACTTTCCGGTCATCGGCGCCTCGCTGGAACAGCGCTATGTCAGCCAGGTGATCGACGCCGACGGTCGCATCGTGCCATTCGTCGATGCCCTGTGCGCTCACTTCCGCTGCGCCCCGCGGGATCTGGAAGGCAAGCTGGCCGACTATTCCTTTGCCATCCAGGTCGGCAAGGAGATCTTCGTGCGCTCGGTGGTTAACGTGAATGTCGAGGCCGGGCGG
>Ga0116183_1005069_pt1 | contig 12648 bp, 13 predicted proteins | sample AD_UKC078_MetaG_FD_89753 | JGI IMG/M metagenome (GOLD analysis project Ga0116183, IMG submission 89753) | Active sludge microbial communities of municipal wastewater-treating anaerobic digesters from USA - AD_UKC078_MetaG | ecosystem: Engineered > Bioreactor > Anaerobic > Digestate | place: USA... | reverse complement strand
CGCTTCGCCCACGCCTGGTGCGACCAGCGCGGCTGGAACAAGCCGACCAACCAGTTCAACCCGAAGGAGCTCGACGCCATTGCCGGCGCCCTGTCGGGCTGGGCGATCACACCCAATGGCACGCTCGGCTACGCCAAGGCCGAAGTCACCCTCGGCGGCGTGGATACGCGAGCCTTGTCGTCAAAAACGATGGAAGCCCGGCAGGTGCCCGGGCTGTATTTCATCGGCGAGGTCATGGACGTGACCGGCCACCTCGGCGGTTATAACTTCCAGTGGGCCTGGGCATCGGGCCATGCCGCCGGACAGGCAGTGTGATCCGGTGCCGGAATAAACAAGGCCCGCACGGGGCGGGCCTTGTTCGGCAAAAACGCGAACGACTTACTTGGCCGCAGCGGCCAGGCCGTTAACGATTTCCTGCTTGGCTTCTTCAACGGTGCCCCAGCCCAGGATCTTCACCCACTTGCCCGGCTCCAGATCCTTGTAGTGCTCGAAGAAGTGCACGGTCTGCTTCATCAGCAGCTCCGGCAGGTCGTCGGTGGTCTGGACCTTGTCGTACAGCGGGGTCAGCTTGGAAACGGGCACGGCCACAACCTTGGCGTCGACGCCGCCGTCATCTTCCATCTTCAGCACGCCGACGGGGCGGCAGCGGATAACCACGCCCGGAGCAAGCGGGAAGGGGGTGACGACCAGCACGTCGACCGGATCGCCGTCGCCGGCGACGGTGTGCGGCACATAGCCGTAGTTGATCGGGTAGCGCATGGAGGTGCCCATGAAACGGTCGACGAAAATCGCGCCGCTATCCTTATCCACCTCGAACTTGATCGGATCGCCCTGAGCGGAGATCTCGATGATCACGTTGATGTCGTTCGGAACGTCCTTGCCAGCCTTGACCTGATCGAAACCCATACACTACCTCCCGTTATTAGATGTAAGACAGCGCTCCATTATAAGTGAGCCTTGTGACTATCGGATAAACCCTTATTGCAGAATGCCTTCAGGCCGCGTCGAAACCGCAGTCTTCAACCACCGCGCGCAAGGCATTCGCCGACACCCGGGCCGGATCGTAGCTGACCAGCGCCTCGCCCTCTTCCAGTGACACAGCCACGTTGTTAACGCCCGGCGTACCCGATAGCGCACCGGTCAGATTCTTCACACAACCCTGGCAGCTCATGCCGACGACCTTGATCACCACGTTTTCCATCACATCGTCCTTTCAAAAAATCATTTCCTGCCGGCCCGCCAGCGCCGCAGAAGCAGCGAGTTGCTGACAACCGACACCGAACTCATGGCCATTGCGGCCCCGGCGATCACCGGGTTGAGCAAGCCGAAGGCAGCTGCCGGAATGCCCAGAATGTTGTAGACGAAGGCGAAGAACAGATTCTGACGGATCTTGCCGAGCGTCGCCCGCGACAGGGAAATCGCATCCGCCACGCTGTTCAGGTCATTGCGCACCAGGGTCAGATCGGCCGCCTCGATGGCCACATCCGAGCCCGCGCCGATGGCAAAGGACACGTCCGCCGCCGCCAGTGCCGGCGCATCGTTGATGCCGTCGCCCACCATCCCGACCAAGCCCTCATCGCGCAAGGCTTCGAGAGCCGCAGCCTTGTCGCCCGGCAAGACCTGGGCGCGGAATTCGCCGATGCCAGCCTCGGCGGCAATGCGTGCTGCCGCCACCGGATGATCGCCCGTCAGCATCACCACACGCACCCCAAGAGCCTGCAGACGTGCCACCGCAGCCTTCGAAGTGGCTCGCAGCGGATCGGCAATGCCCAGCACACCGAGCGCCCGGCCGTCGACGGCAACCCCCACCGGGGTCAATGCCGCAGCGAGAAGCGGCGCCAGCACCTCCGCCGGCAGTGACACACCCTGCTCCACCAGGAAGTCCGGGGAGCCAACCAGCACCCGCCGGCCATTGACCTGCCCGCTAACACCCTTGCCGCCAACGGCCTGCGCTCCCTGCGGCAGCACTGCTGCGATACCCGCGGCCCGTGCCGCCGCCACCACCGCCTGCGCCAGCGGATGATGGCTCGCCTGCTCCAGGCTGGCGCCAAGCAGCAGCATTTCGTCGCGGCTCGCGCCAGCCACGGTGCGCACATCCAGAACCGCGGGACGCCCTTCGGTGAGCGTCCCGGTCTTGTCGACCACCAGCACCTTGATCTTCTCGGCCAGTTCGAGAGCCTCGGCGTTCTTGACCAGAATGCCGGCCCGCGCGCCCTGACCCGTCCCGACCATCACCGCCGTCGGCGTCGCCAGCCCCAGCGCGCAGGGACAGGCAATGACAAGCACCGCCACCGCATTGACCAGCGCCGGCGCCAGCAGGCCGCCAAACCACCACCAGCCAGCAAAGGTCAGCAGTGAAATTGCCACCACGGTCGGCACGAAGACCGCCGCAATACGGTCGGCCAGGCGCTGCACAGCCGGCTTGCCGCCCTGGGCCTGCTCAACCAGCCGCACAATGCCGGCCAGCAGCGTATCGGCACCCACGCCGGTGGCACGGCAACGCACGACACCGTCGCCGTTCACCGTCGCCGCAAAGACCTTGTCGCCCGCAGCCTTGGCCACCGGCACGCTCTCGCCGGTCAGCATGGCCTCGTCGGCAGATGACTCACCGCTCAGCACCTCGCCGTCAACCGGTACCGAATCCCCCGGTCGCAGCACGAAAATCATTCCGGCCACCACCTGCTCCACCGGTACCTCGACCAGCCGGCCATCCTGCTCGATCTGCGCCGTGGGCGGTTGCAGACGCAACAGGGCTTCGATGGCAGCTGACGTGCGCGCGCGTGCCCGGGCCTCCAGCAACTTGCCAAGCAAAACCAGCGTGATGATGCTTGCCGAGGCTTCGAAATAGACGTGCAGATCGTGCCGATCAAGGAGCACCACCGCGAGACTGAAGAAAAAGGCCACGCTGGTGCCGAGCGCCACCAGCACATCCATGTTGGCACCGCCACCGCGCAGCGACGACCAGGCCCCCGTGTAGAAACGCCGGCCGATCCAGAACTGGACCGGCGCCGCCAGCAGGCACTGCAACCAGCGCGGCAGCCATTCGGCGTGGTGCGCAAAACCGCTCATGCCGCCGCTCAACATGCCGATCATCTGCGCCAGAAAAGGCAGGCTCAAGATCGCCGAAATCCAGAACAGGCGCAGCTCGGCCTGGAAATCGGCTTCCTTGCGGGCCTTCTCCGCCTCGCGGTCGCGGACAATCCGGGGGGTGGCGGTGAATCCGGCCTTCGCCACTGCGGCAAGGATTGCAGCCTGATCGGCCCTCTCCGGCACATAGCGGACACGCGCCATCTCGGCCGCAAAATTGACGTTGGCCTCAACGCCCGGCAGACGGTTCAACACCTTTTCAATGCGGGCCGCACAGGCTGCGCAGCTCATGCCGCCGAGACTCAGTTCAAGCGTCCGGGGCGCGACCTTGGTATCCATCTCATCCGACCAGCAGGACAGGCACTGTCGAGCGCTGCAGCACCCGGCTGGCCACCGAACCGAGAATCAGGTCAGCCACGACGCTGCGGCCGTGACGGCCCAGACAAACGTAATCGCACTTCAGCTCATCGGCCAGTTTCACGACCACCTCAGCCGGGTTTCCGACATGAAGATGACGTACCACATCCAGCCCGACAGCCCGCAACTGCGCCACCGCAGCCTTCAGCACATCCTCGCCTTCGTCACGGTAGTAGGCATCAAGAGCCTCCTTGCCCACATGCCGGGTCGCGAAATCGACCGGGATCGGCGGATGGACATACAACACATGCACCTCGGGTAATGATTTCAACTCGCCGGCAAGGTCAATCACCTGCCCAGTTGCACGCAGAGACACGGGGGAATCATCGACAGCCAGCAAGATCTTCATGTTTGTCAGCTTCGCAAAAGAGTGGCCGGATCAAAAGTGGCAGACCACGCCACTCCACAGCTTGCTGCCCAGGGACGGGGCCGTCACCAGCCCGAACACGCCAAACGCCAGCACTATCAATCCAGACCCCGTCCGGATCGCGCGGTTCCGCACCACATCACGCAAACGCTTGAGAAGCATGCCCGCCAGCATCAGGTTGGGCAGGGTACCAAGGCCAAAAGCCAGCATCAGCGCCGCGCCCCGCTCCGCCGCGCCGGTCACCAGCGCCGTCGCCAGCACGCTATATACCAGGCCGCAGGGCAGGAAGCCCCACAGCATGCCGAGCGGAAAGGCCTGAACCACCGTACGGGCCGGCAGGAAACGCTTCGTGTGGGGCTGGATACGTGACCACAGCCGGTGCCCAAGCCGCTCGACACCGGACAGCGCGCGCGTAAAGCCGGTGAGATACAGCCCCAGCGCCACCAGCATCAGATTGGCGGCCACATAGAGGCCCATCTGGATCGGCAGGATGTCGTTGAAAAGCATGCCGACCGTGCCGATGGCCCCCATCGCGGCCCCCGCCAGGGTGTAGCTTGAAATGCGCCCGAGGTTATAAGCGAGGTGCAACGGCCACTCGCGACGCTTCTCGCCGGGCATCTGCACGGTCAGGGCGCTGACGATCCCGCCACACATGCCGACGCAATGGGTACCGCCAAGAAGACCAATCAGGAAAACTGCAAGATAGCCGGTTTCGGGCATCGTTCGGACCTGAAAAAAACAAAACGCCCCGCGGAAGCGCGGGGCGCGTGGATTACCGCTTCGGTTGCCATTCTAGCCCGGTGCAGCCGGGCTGACAGATTCAGATCACCTTGGAGTAACGGGTGCGCTCCCGGTCCGCCCGCAGATATTTGTCGAAAACCATCGCAATTGCCCGTACCAGCATGCGACCAGCCGGCAATACGGTGATCCATTGATCGTCGATTGTCAGCAGGCCGCCCTTCTCCATCTCGCGCAGATCGGCGAGCTCGGCCGCAAAATACTGCTTGAAGTCGATCAGGTGGGCGATCTGAATGGATTCGATCGACAACTCGAAGTGGCACATCAGCGCCTGGATGATGGCCCGGCGCAGCAAGTCGTCCGGGGTCAGCTCGATGCCGCGCAGCACCGGCAGGCGGCCGGTATCCAGAATGTCGTAGTACTCGTCAAGTGTCTTGACGTTCTGGGCATAGGTCGGGCCGACCTTGCCGATGGCCGACACGCCGAAGGCCAGCAGATCGCATTCGGCGTAAGTCGAATAACCCTGGAAGTTGCGATGCAGACGCCCTTGCCGCTGGGCCGTGGCCAGCTCATCGGTCGGCTTGGCAAAGTGGTCCATGCCGATGTATACATAACCAGCCTCGGTCAGGCGGCGGATGGCCAGCTGCATGATCTGCAGCTTGGTTTCGCCGGATGGCAGCTGCGCATCGACAATGCGGCGCTGCGGCTTGAAGAGGCTCGGCAGATGCGCGTAGTTGTAGATCGACAGGCGATCAGGAGACAAGGCCAGAATCTGCTCGAGAGTCCGGTTGAAGCTGATTACATTCTGCTTGGGCAGGCCGTAGATCAGATCGACACTGATGGACTTGAACCCGTGGGCGCGCGCCGCATCAATGACGAGCTTGGTTTCCTCCTCGCTCTGGATCCGGTTAACCGCCTTCTGCACATCCGGGTTGAAGTCCTGGATGCCGACGCTCATGCGATTGAAACCAAGTTCGGCCAGCAGGGCAACGGTGGGCTCATCCACCTTTCGAGGGTCGACTTCGATGGAGTATTCGCCGTCCGGCACAAGCGTGAAGTGCTTGCGCACGATCCCCATCAACTGGCGGAGTTCGTCGTGAGACAGGAAGGTCGGCGTTCCGCCGCCCAGATGCAGTTGCAGGACTTCCCGCGGCCCGTCCAGGCTGGCAGCCTGCATCTCGACCTCTTTTTCGAGGTAGGTCAGGTACTTGGCTGAGCGCCCGTGATCCTTGGTGATGATCTTGTTGCAGCCACAGTAGTAGCAGATCGTATTGCAGAAGGGGATGTGGAAGTATAATGAAAGAGGTTTGCCAATCCCGCCAATAGTGCGCCTCCCCAGCCAATCGCAGAGGGCCTCGGAGTTGAATGCCTCAACGAAGCGATCGGCGGTGGGATACGACGTATATCGGGGCCCGTTCACGTCAAACTTGCGAATGAGCTCGGGATCGAATATCAGGTCTTTTTGAGTCGTGTTCATGGATGTACTTCTGTTGGTTGCACGAGACAATCGCAGAATCATCCCGAAATCGTATTGACGTGGATCAAAGGCCTCCAAACGTTGGTATTACCCTACAAAGTTCAGGTGATTACACGTGCAGATGAAATCGGTAATTCCGGTAACGGTGGTAGAGATGAAGGCGGCCTGTTCCCAGTGCAACCTGAGGGAACTTTGCCTGCCCTTTGGCCTGGATCCGAGAGAAATCAACCAGCTCGACGAACTCGTCGGCGCTCGCCGCAAGATCAAGCGGCAACAGCACCTCTACCGTTCAGGTGACGGCTTCGAGGCAATCTACGCGATCCGTGCCGGCTCCTTCAAGACTGACGTAATCCTCGAAGACGGCCGCGATCAGGTTACTGGTTTCCAGATGACCGGCGAAGTTCTCGGTCTCGACGGCATCAGCACCGAACACCATTCGTGCAACGCCATCGCGCTCGAAGACAGCGAGGTCTGCGTGATCCCGTTCAGCCGCCTGGAGGAGCTCTCCCGTCAGGTGGAAAGTCTGCAGCACCAGTTCCACAAGATCATGAGCCGGGAAATCGTACGCGACCATGGCGTGATGATGCTGCTCGGCTCGATGCGCGCCGAAGAGCGGCTGGCCGCCTTTCTGCTCAACATGTCCCAGCGCTTCACCGTTCGGGGCTTCTCGCCGTCGGAATTCCACCTGCGCATGACCCGCGACGAGATCGGCTCCTACCTCGGCCTGAAGCTCGAGACCGTATCCCGGGCCTTCTCCCGCTTCCAGGAAGATGGTCTGGTCGCCGTGCAGCAAAAGCACATCCGCATCCTCGACACACCGGGCCTCAAGCGCCTGCTGAACCATCACAACAACTGATGCACTCCGGCCCGGGACTCACACCCAGGCCAACCACCCGAGCGGGTTCTTGCTCAACGCCACCGACACGATGTAGGACAGGGTAGCCAGCGCAGCGACAAAGGCGGCTACCCTCACGGCCTTCGGGCGCGCCGGCCGCAGGGCCACCGCACCGAACCCGATGTAGGCAAGCAGCCCGAGCACCTTGGCGGTCAGCCAGCCATTCACGAACGGATACTGCCCTGCCATTATGGCAAGCCCGATGGCGCTGCCGAGCAGGCAGGAATCAATGAGGTGCGGAAGGACGCGGGTCAGGCGGGCGCGCAGACGCGGCGAACCGCTCATCGACCACCAGCCCCGCAGGGCAAAGCCGAAGCCGCTGAGAATCACGCAGCTGATATGAAAGTGCTTGAGAGCCAGGTACATGTCGCCTCGAAAACCGGATTATCCGCGGCGACTGGCTGAAAGCACAGCAGGCCCCGCGGGTGCAGGGCCCACACTTTATCCGCGCAATACGCCAACTTCCAGCGCCGCGAACCAGTTGATGAAGCGCTGCACGTCGGCACCCTGGTAGATGGCGCCGTGCTGAGGCACCATCATGTCGATGTCGAGGCGGGAAACCCGCTCGCACCAATCCCGCTTGGCCCGGTCGGAACCCATCCAGCGCTTGTGAAAGCCCTCCGCATGGCGGATATGACGGGAGAAGTCCTCCACGTACAGGCCGCTGTGATCGGGGGGCAGCAAAGCCGCACCCACATCCCCGGAGAAAAGGATCTTCGCTTTCGGATCATAGAGGTGAAAGTTACCCGACGAGTGCAGGTAGTGAGCGGGAATCGCCTGCAACTCAAGCCCGCCCAGGCGGATCGTCATGCCGGGATCGGGGATCGTGACGAAGGTCGAATCCCGACCTCCGAAGTGCGGCAGGAAGGACTGCCATAGCCAACTCGTATAGCACTTCAGGTCCGGCTTGAATTCGAGCCACAAGGCCAGCGACGAGATGATGTCCGGATCCTGGTGGGATGCGAAAATGCCGGCCAGACGGGTCGGATCACACTCGGCAGACAGCGCCGAAAATACGGCAGGAAAAATCTCGATACCGCCCGGATCGCACAGCAGGGCTTCGTCGCCATGGACAATCACGTATTCGTTGGTGTCGATGATGTAGCCCGGCTTGGTCGGATCGCGGGCAATTGCCAGCCAGCGGTGAGCGTCGTCCTGATAAATACAGTGGGCCTGCTTCATGGGTTCCTAATCCTTTACAAGACGTTCCTTGCCGAGTATTTCGAGTGAACGCTTGATTTGAGCGATCACCTCCGCAAAATCTGTCGAAACCTGCATCAGTGCCGGGCTGAACCCACCGCCGTATGCAGCCTCGATCTTGGCCGAACGGGCCAGCACCCCCCCTAATTCGACCAGTTGCTGGGTCTCCTCTACCGACGCCCGCAAGCGCATGTCGAGAGTGCGCAGCTTTGCCTGTTGCTCGGCGAGCCGCGTGGTGCCACGCTTGCGCGCCTCCCGCACACCGGGCACCCCGTCGCCGCTAAGACGAATCGCCGCCGCCAGGATGGCCGAGTTGCGCTGCTGCTGGACGACACCGGTCACGCTCCCGACAGAACCGGAGGTCATGTCGCGCAGCGACGCCATGTGACGGGTCAGATCTTGCGCAAAACGCCGCAACTCATTGGACAGCACGCCGAAACCCAGCGCCGCGTTACCGGCGCGCTTGGCCAGAAAGATCGCGTTCAGCGCCATCAGGTTGATGCGAAAAGCCGTCGCGACGATGGCCTTGATCTCTTCATTGACCCTGACGATGCGCGCAAGCTCACCGCTGTTGGTCGAGGTGAAATGCAGATTTCGTTCTGGCGCGTTCATGCTGGGCTTCCGGAGGCAGCGTTGCGGGCTCGTCGATCTGGGGGCAAGGCCGGCATGGCGTCTGAAAGGACCACCGGTCGGCTGCCGTTGTGGGATTAACGGCGGCCGACCGGCAAGCTTGAGGCAAGGGGGTGCTCAGGCGGGAGTGTTGCGCGGCGGGCGGATGAAATCGAGCGGACGGGTGCGCAAGCGCAGCCACAGACGGCGACGCAGCTCCCGCAGATCATTGCGCGGCAGATCGTAGGCGCGCACGGCCGTCATCAGCGACAGGGCGAAGCTGACCCCCAGGTTGAGCACGAACATCACCGCCACCCCGAGCAGCGCCAGCGACAGTAAGCCGGAACCGATCCACTTTACTTCCAGCGACGAGGTGGCAAGGCTGAGGATGCCGGAGTTGAGCGTAACGTGGCGCACATCGAGGGGCAAGCCGAAGAACTGGCCGAGAATCGGCGTCATGCCGAGCATCAGGCCCAGCGAAATGTTGGTCGCCCAACCCGACATGTTGCGGGACACGATACCCGCCAGCCGGATCATCCGAATCTGCCCGAACCGGTTGCCCAGCCGGTGCTCGGCAATGGCCTGGGGCAGACGGTGATAGACCGCCCAGTTATCAACCCAGCCACCGACCAGCGCCGCCAGGTAAAGGATACCGCCGGTCAGCGCAGCATAAAAAACGGTGCCGCTATCGACTGGACTGAGGGCCTTGAAGACATACGTGGCCTCGGCCGTACTGAGGAAGGCATGCCCTGTCATCCAGCGCCAGGCAGCGTCAAAAGCGTAGGCTCCGGAGGCCACCACCACCACGTTTGCGATCGTGGCGGCCAACTGGGAATGACAGATGCTTGCCGCATAATCGACAATTACATCAAGGCGTTCGTTGCCCTTGCGGTCACGGATGATCGCGGCAAATGCCGCCGCCGTCATCGCCGGCTGCTTGGTGGCAAGGATCAGACCGAAGGCCTGCAGAAACAGGAAGCTCACCGCGTAGTTGATGCCTGCCCCGAGACCTTCGAGAAACATTGCCAGACCCGCGCCGACAATGGCCATCTTGATCGCGGCGGTGCCGACGGTCAGCAAGCCGCCTCCGGCAGCAGCAAGCCAGATGTGACGGTAGTCTGCCGGGGTGTCGGCGATGTAGTGTTCACCGGTCTTGCCGGCCCGATCCACGATACGACGCTGCAGGCGTTGCAGGTTGCTGCGTACGAGGTGGCGCAGGCTGGTGCTTTCGTGGGCCGCATGGGCAAGTTGGCGCAAGAGCAGCAGCACCGGCCCGGATGCACCCGGCTCGGCACTCATGACTCCGACAATGGTCTCCATGCGCGTCAGGCAGCGGTCAAGCACATCCAGCCCGTAGACGATATCGACGCTGATGCCTTCCGACTCGTGGCGCGTGGAAATAAGGTGAATTTCGTCCCGGCAGGCGCTCAGATCGGTTTCCCACGCCTCCAGCAACGGCCCCGAAAGTCGCCCTTGCTCCCACGCGCACAGCAGGTTCTCGCCACTGTTGGCCAAGCATTTGAAAGGCGAACGGGCCACCGGCCGGGCTTCGCTGCGGGCCCGCAGCTTGAGGGACAGGCCCTGCCCCTGGACCCGCGCCAGCAGCAGGCGAAAGCCGTCGGCCATGGCACGCTGCAGGGCATTATTGACGACCGGCTCGTCGGCCGGAAAGAAGATATCGACGGCGCGCTGAAAGGTGGACGGCTGCAAGCCGCGGATCAGGGTCAGATCCTTGTCCCGCTCGAAACTGCGGCTCATCAGGTGGCCAAGGTCGTGATCGTCGCGGGGTGACGGAATCAGCTTCGACGTCAGGCGGTCGGCAAATTCGGACAAGAATCCGCGATCGCTGGGAATTCCGACTTCGCCAAACAGGTTGGCACCGTCAGTTTCATCAAGGATGGCATAGAGCGCATGGCGAACCCGGCCAGCCAGACCGGGGTCGGCCGCCAGCACATCCATCAGCACGGCAAAACGCTGCGTAGCCGAGCCGTGAACATCGGCCGAGTCGATGTACACGTCGTTCCACAAGGCGCCGCCCGACAACCAGCTGGTCAGGGCCAGCCACGCATCAAGGCGGTCAGGCAGATCGTCGGCGGCAATCAATGCGTACAGACGATCGGCGAGCCTGGGCAAATCACGCTGGTGGTGACGCTGGGACGGAAGTGCGGCGTGAATGCACGCCAGCAGGGTTTCAGTGGAGAGTGTCATGATTGTCTGCATATGCGCAGTATGACGCGGGCTCACCACTTTTGGTTCGCTGAGGCCACCCATTCAGTGGCCCCTTCCGGTCGCTCAGGCTGCCGCCAGCGCCTCGCCATACAGGGCCGAAAGCGGCGCCTCGATAATCTCGATGCCCAGGCGGGCACAGTAGCGGATCTCCTTGGCGGTGGGCTCCTCGATCATCGCCCAGGCGGACGGCCCAGTGGCGCAATCGTAGATGATGTCCGACATCACCATCCGCTCGGTGTCACGGTTGAGGCGCAGCCCGAGGAAGAGATATCGCTTGCCGGCACGGCGGGCCTTGATCAGCGGCGGGATGGAAAAGCCACCCATCAACTCGGTGATGTAGTCGACGTAATCGGCATCCGAGGCGATGAAGTCCGGGTGCGGCTGGGGTGTGCCCATGGGTTTGAACAGTACCGGCAGCGAGGTGTCGACACCCTCGTTGCTCACTTCCGCGTATTTCTCGCCATCATGCTGGTAGAGACGATAGCGGAAGGCAGTGCCGGCCATGCGCGCAATCCCCACCACCAGAATGTGCGGCGTCTTCGACCACATGCGCTGGAGCTGGGTATCGCGGTTCACGTCAATGACGTAATCCGGGTTGAAACCCGTCAGCCAGCCGTGGAAGGTGGAATCGGTCCATTCGTCCGTGTCGTAGGTGCTGATCAGGAACTTGTTCACCGCCGCCCTGCCCCGCTTGAGCTCGACGTTCATGGCGGCGCGGGGGAATTCATACATCAGGCGCGGCGCCATCGGCTGGCCGTTGTTCATGGCCAGGATGAGACTGTTGCTGTCGGCAGGAATCGGCTTGCCGGTGACCTTGTGGGTCACGTGGGCCAGGGCACCGGGTCCGAGATAGGGAACAATCGCGCCGGAGGCAAGGCCGGCCTGCAGCTGGGCCAGAAGATCGGGATGAATGGACTGACTCATGGAAGGCTCCGTGGGGATGGAATACGGGAAGAAAAAGGCAAGCAGCGATCAGGCATGCAGCGCCATTGCCGGCGGAGCCATGGCGGCGAGCGGCAAGCCGTCCTCGGCACCAAAGCACAGGGAGTGGTCATTGCAGACCGTGCAGCTGGGCGCCCGGCAGGCATGCACTTCAGCCCGGTCGCAAAGCTGCTTGTAGAAGAATTTCTTCCACTTCATGTCACCGTCGTTGCGCGCATGAAGGGCCGGAAAATGGCTCGACAGCACAGCGCCGAGCATGTGCCGGGATGGCAGCCCCATGTCCTGCCACAGATGATTGGATGACATGCAGGCAGTGGAAACCGCGCAGGCCAGCCACAGACTGCGGGTGTCATCCTCGGCCCGGTGATCCCACAGCAAGGCCAGCAGATCGGAGAACTCGTCCAGCGAGTTCATCGGCCGCGGCGCCATTTTCTGCGCTGCCCGCAAGGCCAGGTGCGAATTCCAGTCGAGGAAGGGGAATTCGCTCTCCAGCAACCACGCGAACTCCTCGACCCCAAGGCCGGCAATCGGCGCCCGGTATTCTGACGGACGCGACTCGGCACTGGCGATGACACCGGCCAGGGCAATCGTGGTGACATCGGATGGATCGCCGGCTGCAGCGAGGAGTTGCAGGTTCAGGGTGGCTGGGGTCGGCATGATGGCCTCCGGAATGATTGACCTTGGATG
>Ga0116183_1005066_pt1 | contig 12650 bp, 11 predicted proteins | sample AD_UKC078_MetaG_FD_89753 | JGI IMG/M metagenome (GOLD analysis project Ga0116183, IMG submission 89753) | Active sludge microbial communities of municipal wastewater-treating anaerobic digesters from USA - AD_UKC078_MetaG | ecosystem: Engineered > Bioreactor > Anaerobic > Digestate | place: USA... | reverse complement strand
GATTATTATGGGCACGGCAAATCCAGCAAGGATACCGCGAAATACAAGGCGAAAATCATAGGGCGGGATTTGATATGGTTCATGAACCATGTCATAAAAAAGCCTTCATATGTTTCAGGTCATTCTTCAGGCGCACTGCTTGCTGCATGGCTTGCTGCCAATAACTCTGAAAATGTTATAGGGCTTGTTCTTGAGGACGGACCGTTTTTCTCCACCGAACCGGGCAGGGCGGAAAACACATTCGCATACAAAGGCTTTGTAAATATGCATAACTTCCTAAATCAGAAAGAGATAGGAAATTATACGCATTACAGCCTGCTCTATGATCCTATGATAGAGATATTCAACAAGCATGGAGGGGACATATGGGAGAAGGCAATAAAAGGTCCTGCGCTTCGATACATGAAAAAGCACCCCGGGGAAATTCCGCGTCTGTGGTTTTACCCACCGGAGCTTGGCGTGAACGCGATATTTGAACTTACGCGCAATGTTCAAGACGGAACTGGCAGCTACGACCTGTATTTCGGGGAGAGCTTCTTTGATTTTTCTTGGTTTGAGGACTTTAACCAGGAGGAAACTCTTAAAAACATTAAAGCGCCCTCCCTCGTCATGCAGGTGAACCCGAGCAAGGAAACCGCTCCTGATTATTATGACGAAAACGGTATGCTGCTTTCAGCCATGGGCAGGGAGGATGCAGAGAGGGTATGTCGCCTTATACCAAACAGCAGATATATGACGGGTTTTGATTCTATGCACGACATACACGCAGACTGTCCCAAGCAATTTGTAAATGCAGTGCTCAATTTCAAGAAGCAGGTGGAAACAGGAACATTTGTATCGGATACATAGTTTTTAGTGCTAAGCGACTCTTCTGTAAACTATAGATTCATGTAGCGTCCAAAACCACAAACACATCGGATTCATCTGGGCTTAGTATATTGAGCGTCTGATAATCATCTGGAAGGGATGGAATCGTCCTCTCGAGTCATGCAGTATCATTCTCAGGATTGTTAAAATGTATCGCAAGCCATCAATTTGCTTGACTAATCCGATAGAAAGTGATCCAACGCCTCATCTATTTCTTGCCCATGTCCGACCATCATGTGTCCTCCATCCTCAAAAGCGACAAAGGTGCAGTCCGGAAAACGAGGGACAGCGAGTCTTGTTTTCTCAAAGCTCGCGACAGAATCATCCTTGGCATGGAGGATCAAGGTCGGCATTTTGAGAGATTCGATAGGGTATTGGTCAAAATGCTTCTCCATATCCGGATTGGTGCGTTCCCCATCCAAAATTGCACCGGTTCTCCGTTCGCTGATGGGTTGAATAGTTTTTACCGTAGACGGTGGCAGCCCCATCAGCGGTTCAAACAAAGGACTGATCAGATACATGGCAAAATCTGACATTAGGGCTTTGGGTGGTGCTTGGTATTGCAGGTAGCTTTTCGGCTCTTGGACCGGTGGCATCGCCGAGCAAAAGAGAATTAAACCTTTGACGCGTTCAGGATAATCAAGGGCGAAACGGATTGCTGGTGTACCACCTGCCGAAGTTGCGAGGACAAACGCACTGTCTATATCCAAGAAATTAAGAAGCTCAGCAAAGGCATCAGCCTGCGCTTTTGGAGATCCATCGCCTTTGACATCCGACCCGAGATAGCCGAAACGAGAAGGTGCTATAAGGCGGTTTTTCGACTTTCGAGTCTTTACCGTCTCATAGGCTTGATCGTAGCCACCGAACATTCCATGCACCGACAAGATAGCCACACCGTTGCCTTCATCAAGGTAAGTTATATCGCCATAGGAGAGTGCCGCTGTTTTTACGTCATAGTCTGAAAGACGTCTATGCGCTTTTGCACGACCATGTGATGCACGGATACCTTGAACGGCAACATATGACAAAAAGAGCACCAGAACACCTAGGATCATCAAGATCATAAAAACCTTCTTTCTTTTTTGTCGTGATGATTTCGACTTGTTTTCTTGCAAGACGCTCACCTCCGTGTCTGATCATGGGTTGATTCGGGAGTAAAAAGCAGGTCGATCACATAATTGAAAAAAGAATGAACGTCCTCGTCGGCACAAAGATCGAAATCAAGCACATCGTTTGCAATGGTGCGAATCAAGAATGCTGATTGGATCGTGGAAAGCAGCATGAAAGCGACGACCTTTTTTTTCTCCTCAGAGAAGCTGTCCGGCAGTGTATTCAGAATTGCTTGGTAACTTGTGGCAGAATTAGCATTCGCATGAGGAGAAGAAAGGTCGCTTAACATGGAAACCTTAGCAATCTCCGGGTTTTCCCTAAGAAAGGTGAAGACACTGATTGTCCCGGAGAAGAGCTGGTCTTTCGGTTCGTCTCCTATTTCCTGATTGAACTTGAATGAATGAATGACTTGTTCGATTATGCGTTCAACACAGACTTCAATAAGTTTTTTCTTCGATTCAAAATGGTAGTTGATCAGACCGATACTCACGTCAGCTTGATTGGCGATAGTACGTATGGAGACACGATCAAGATTGCCATTTGATTTTCTAATCAGTTCAGTTGTCGCCTCAATGATGTTCTCCTTTACATCCACTCCTGCATGTTGGTAAGAATTCCTTCTCATGCGCCCTCCGTACTGAACACTGTTCAAACTAATTGTATTGAACAGTGTTCATGTTGTCAAGAAACGGTTTCATATTCGTGTTTGTCATAAAAACGATCCATCAGAAAAGGAAATCAGATATACTTTCGATTGGCGATGAATAGTATAAAAGGGCAACCATGCGATCTATGCTTGGTATCGGCCGCAGGGTGGTTTTTATCGCTTGATATGTTTCATCCTGCGACAGGTTGAACATTTGCCGCCAATAAAACTCATTGATCAAATCATGCATGACTGCTCTTTATGTTTTTGCATGGGTGTATCTCTCCGATGTCGATACACATGTCGCACTCGGTGATTGACTGCGTGAAGCACCCGTTGCAGTCGCTCCTCAGCTTGTCGTTCCTGCTAAAAGAGAGTACGCTTGGCTTATGGATAAGAAGCCAAAAAAGGATCGTCGGCGAGGCAGTCGTCGAAATCGGAAAGCGAAAGGCGGTCAAAAGAAAGTCGAGCAGGAGATTCTTCTTCAACCAAGCGAGAAGAAGTTCACTGCGACCTTGCCTCCGCTTCCCGTCAAGAAGGTCGTCGAACCGAAAGAGGAGTGCGTGATGTGCAAGAAGCCGATCACCCTCATCGCCAATGCGCTTACCCATCCGCAGGGCGGGTACTGCCACTTCGACTGCGTGCTCGCTTCTCTTACCGAAAAAGAGCACCTGAAAGAGAACCAGACGATCAGCTACATCGGTCGGGGAATGTTTGCGATCGCCGAAAAGGATAGTAAAGGATCCTACACGTTCATTAAAAGAATTGAATGGGAATCTCCCGAATCCTTCGCGGCAATGAAAAAATATGTTGAGGAGATGAAAGCGTGAACAGCAACTTCCGGACCGCGATGCTTCCAGGATCCTTCGATCCGCCGACGCTCGGACACGTCGATATCATCGAACGAAGTGCGCGCCTCTATGATCGGCTCTATGTCGTCATCGCCGATAACGTCCATAAATCCTATTTGTTCACCCCCGAAGAGCGGCTTTCGATGCTCAAAGAAATCCTACGGGAGCATGAGAATATCGAAGTGGTGACTCACAGCGGCCTTGTCGTCGATTTCGCCAAAACCCATAAAGTCGGGGTGATGGTTCGAGGGGTCCGCGCTCTCGCCGACTTCGGGTATGAGTTTGAACTCGCGATGACGAACAAACAGCTGTATCCGGGGCTCGAAGTCCTTTTTCTTCCGACCAGCCCGAAATACTTTCTCCTTCGCTCAAGCGCGATCAAAGAGATGGCGGCGTTCGGAGCGGATATCTCTTCGATGGTTCCGCCGCTGGTCGCTGAGATCATGAAACAACGGCTCAAGCGTGGAGCGAAGTAAAGGAAAACCGTTGTATTTAATTGTTGTATGCGTATAGGCTCCTCTTGAATGAGATGGGTCTTCCATGTTATATTTACACATTCATAAATAATGTCATGTTGGCTTTGGATAACGAGATGACGGTGAGAAACGCAACGGGATTTCCCCCAAGAGTGATTGACGCTTTGATGGTTTTTAGGTATTCTACCAACCGTGTCAAAAATTTGAAAAAAATAAGAGGATTACGTCATGGCAACACCCAAATATAAGACTTCAAAGGCAAGATCGGCGAGCCGCAAATCGGCGAACATGAAGCTTGCCGCTCCTACACTTTCACGTTGTGGTACGTGCGGGAACATGGTCGTCCCTCACCGAGTATGCCCGAAGTGCGGCTTCTATCGGGGTGTGCAGGTCATTGAACTGCAAGATAAATAAGAATATCAGGAGTTAACTATGGATAATACGCAAGTATTTGAGAAAGTAAAGGCCCTAATCGCTGAGAAGCTTGAGATTGATGAATCCAAGATTACGATGGAAGCATCCTTCAGGAAAGACCTCGGCGCTGACAGCCTTGATACCTATGAACTGGTATACGCTATTGAAGAAGAGCTTGGTATCTCCATTCCGGACGAAAAAGCGAATGAGTTTGAAACCGTCAAGGACGCTGTCGAGTTCCTCGCAACACAACTCTGAGATTCCATGGGCGATATACGTACCAAGGAGGCTCCCTCTCTTGCCCTAGAGCGAGAACGGGAGCTTCTTGCATTTAATGAAGCAAGCGGAATCGGAGTCAACAATCTCGAGCTCCTCGATCTTGCGTTCACCCACCGTTCCTACGCCAATGAGACAGGTGACCGGACTCGGAACAATGAACGCCTGGAATTTCTCGGAGATTCGATTCTCGGCCTGGCGGTTGCCGATCTGCTGCTGGAACTATACCCCGATAAAGAAGAGGGGGAGCTTTCCAAGATCAAATCGATCGTTGTCAGCGAGGACAGCCTCGCTCTCGCCGCCAAGAAGCTGAACGTCGCTCAGCATCTTCTCCTTGGAAAGGGGGAGGAACAGACCGGAGGCCGACGGAAGAAAGCGCTCTTGGCGGATTGCACGGAAGCGCTCTTCGGAGCATGCTATATGCACAACGGCTTTCCTGCGGCGAAGGCGTTCGTCAATCGGACCCTCGGCGAACGGATCACTGCAGTCGTCGAAGATGATTATCATCGCGACTACAAAACCACTCTCCAAGAATATATGCAGAAGAAGTGGCGAATCGTACCTACCTATACGCTGGTGTCTAAAACCGGACCTGATCATAATTTCACGTTTTATGTCGAAGTGGATGTGAACGGGCAGATCTTCGGTCCCGCTCATGGCCGAAGCAAGAAAGCCGCTGAACAGGCGGTGGCCAAGATTGCGTATCAGTCGCTGGTGAACCCGCAAAGCTCCTGATAGGCCAGAGCGATTTTCATGAGCTGTTCCTTCGTGTTCTGACCGGGATCGTCCAAGACCGCCTCCAGTAGATACTGAAGCGTTTGTCCTATTCGTTTGCCTTTAGGAATTCCTAAATCCATCAAGTCGTTTCCTCCGATTGCAAGATCTTTGATCGAGAGGGCATCGTCTGATGTGATGACACTGCTGATCCGCTTGGAAAACTCATCGAGGAGGGCGGTATCCGCCCGATCGCCGATCGCCAATTGATCGGCGATCCTCAGCTTGAAGAGATCTTTGATGTGCTCGACTCCGACACGAACGATGAAGCGGCGAACTGCGCTGTCCGTCATCTCCGGAGTGTATGAGAACATATGGTGCCGAACCAGATGAGAGACGGTGCTGATCTCTTCATTGGAAGCCTTCAGACGTCTGAGGATCGTTTTCGTGAGGTGTTCACCCACGATCTCGTGGTTATGAAAAGAGAAGCGGTCCCCATTCGGTTCTTGGGTGGAAATTTTGCCGATATCATGGAAAAGAGCTGCGAGGCGAACATAGACGGATGAACCGATATCAGCCGCTTTTTGGCATGTGGTGAAGGAGTGCTGGAGGACATCCTCATGGTGGAACCCTTTTTGCAGGACTCCATCACCTTGGGCAAGCTCAGGAAGGATGACCGCAAGGGTGGAACTTTCGTGAAGGTACTCCAACCCTTTTCTGGGGTGATCGCTCTTCACCAATTGCACGAGTTCATCGTAGATACGCTCGACGGAAACGTGTCCGAGATGTTCTTTCAATGCTTTCATCGCATTGAAGGTCTGCTCTTCGATCTTAAAATTGAGTTTTCCGCTGATTCGGGCAGCTCTCATGATCCTGAGGGCATCTTCATCAAAGCGTTCGTAGGGATCTCCGATCGCTCGGATGATCCTATCTTCAAGGTCTTGTTCACCGTTATGATTGTCGATGATCTTTCCGCTGATCGCCGAAGCGGCGAATGCGTTGATCGTGAAATCACGGCGCTTGAGATCCTCTTCCAAGGATGGAATGAAGGTAACGGAGGAGGGTCTTCGTCCATCCTTGTATTCCCCTTCGCTTCGGAACGTGGTCACCTCGTAGTGCTCTCCCTCAAAGATGACGGTGACGGTCCCATGGGCGATTCCCGTAGGAATGACGGTTCGAAAGAGAGCGATGACATCGTTGGGGCATGCATCGGTGGTGAAGTCCAAATCAGAGTTCCGCAAACCCAGGAGAAAGTCACGAACCGCACCGCCGACGATGAAAAGAGAAAAGCCGCTGTCGTGAAAGACAGATGCAAAGCGTTTGATTCTGCCCGTTATCGGAAAGGTTCGCATATCATGACAGTACTCGCTCATGAGGATGAGGTCAACGGTTCATCACGGTTGTCATTTTCATGATGAATGAATAGAATGACACTGATACACAAAGCCCGACCGAGGCGAGGAGCAAATATGTTTCGTCCTGTTAATCCGAAAATAGATTTTCCAAAGATGGAAGAAGAGGTTCTTCAGTTTTGGGAAGAGCGGAATATCTTCAAAAAGTCGATTGAATACCGACCGGAAGAGAAAGAGTATGTCTTCTATGATGGACCTCCTTTTGCCACCGGTCTTCCGCATTTCGGCCACATTGTGCCCGGGACGATCAAAGACACGATTCCTCGATATCAGACGATGAAAGGAAGACGGGTGAATCGCCGCTTCGGATGGGATTGTCACGGCCTTCCGGTTGAATATGAGATTGAAAAGAGTGAAGGAATCAGCGGGTATTCGGCGATCGTTGAATTTGGCGTAGCCAGGTTCAATGAGATGTGCCGCTCGATCGTACTGCGCTACACCAAGGAGTGGGAGACCACGATCAAACGGACCGGTCGCTGGGTCGATTGGGCGGACAGCTATCGGACGATGGATCTTTCCTATATGGAATCGATCTGGTGGGTGTTCAAGACGCTCTATGAAAAAGGGTATATCTACGAAGGGTACAATATTCTTCCCTATAGTCCGAAGCTCGCCAGTCCGCTTTCGAACTTCGAGGTGAACCTTGGCGGATACCAGGATGTGAGGGATCCCGCTCTTACCGTTCGTTTTAAAGTGGATGGTCAGGAAAACACCTATTTCCTCGCTTGGACGACGACGCCATGGACCCTGCCTTCCAACCTCGCCCTCGCATTCGGTCCGGATATCGAGTATGTGAAGATCCTCGATAAACGGGACGACAACTATTACATCCTCGGAAAAGAGCGACTGGCTCACTACTACAGAGATGAGGGGATGTACGAGGTTGTAGATGCCCAAAAGGGTTCCTTCTATGAGGGGCTGCACTATCAGCCGCTCTTTCCGTATTTCGCCGATGAAAAGGAAAAGAGCGGGGCGTTTGTCACCGTCCTGGGTGATTACGTCACGACAGAAGACGGGTCGGGAATCGTTCATACTGCTCCCGGCTTCGGTGAGGATGACTACCAGGTGCTGAAAGGAACCGGGATTCCCACGATCTGCCCGATCGATATGGAGTGTAATTTCACTGAAGAGGTCTCCGACTATGCAGGACGTTTCGTCAAGGACTGCGATGACGACATCATCGAGTATTTGAAGGAACACGGTCTTCTCTTCCTTGAAGAGACAATTGTTCACCCATATCCCTTCTGCTATCGCACCAAGATGCCGCTGATCTATCGGGCTATGAGCAGCTGGTTCGTCGATATCGATCAGATCAAACCTCATATGCTCGCCGCGAACGAACAGATCTACTGGATGCCGGAACACCTTAAGTATGGCCGCTTCGGAAAGTGGCTTGAAGGAGCACGCGACTGGTCGATCAGCCGCAACCGTTTCTGGGGCAATCCGATTCCGGTGTGGAAGAGCGATGATGGAAACCACATCGAAGTAATCGGCAGCCTGGAAGAGCTGGAGGCGAAGTGCGGTCAGAAAGTGACCGATCTGCACAAACACTTCGTGGATGATCTCACCTGGCCGAGTCCCGACGGCAAATCGGCGATGCGAAGGATTCCCGATGTTCTGGACTGTTGGTTTGAATCCGGGTCTATGCCGTATGCACAGTTGCACTATCCCTTTGAAAACCGGGAATTTTTTGAAAAACACTTCCCCGCCGACTTTATCTGCGAAGGGTTGGACCAGACCCGTGGCTGGTTCTACACCCTCACCGTATTGGCTGCCGGTTTGTATGAAAAACCCGCTTTTTACAACAACATCACCAACGGAATCGTTCTGAACGCCGAAGGCAAGAAGATGAGCAAAAGCGAGCGGAACTACACCGATCCGATGGAGCTGATCAATCAGTACGGAGCGGATGCCCTTCGCTTCGCTTTGATGAACAGTGCGGTCGTTCGAGCTGAAGATTTGAAGTTCAGCGAGGAGGCGGTCAAAGATGTCCTCAAAGGCCTTCTGCTTCCGCTCTGGAATGCATACTCATTCTTCGTTACCTATGCGAATATCGACTCCTACGAGCCGTCTGAAACGAATTATGCTGATTTGAAGAATCCGATGGATCAGTGGATCGTCAGCGCGACCGCCCGGCTGGTGGAAAATGCCACCGCCGCGTTCGATGCGTATGATATTCAGAAAGCGTGTTCCTATTTCATCCCGTTTCTGGATGAGCTGAACAACTGGTACATCCGCCGTAATCGTCGCCGATTCTGGAAAGGGGAGAATGATGAGGATAAGAAGCAGGCATATGATACGCTCTATCATGCCCTGATGACGTTCATAAAGGTCGTCGCTCCGGTTGTTCCTTTCACCGTTGAAGAGATCTATCAGAACCTCCGTTCCGGCGAGATGCCCGAGTCGATCCACCTCTGCGACTATCCTGTGTATAGAGGGGAGGAGCGAAACTTCATTCTTGAAGAACAGATGGCGCTTACCCAAAAAGCGATCGCCCTCGGCCGCGCCCTCCGAGCCGGTCATTCCTTGAAGATCCGGCAGCCGTTATCCAAGCTCTTCCTCGTCGATCGTGATGAGCATGAGCGGGAGGTGCTCGCTTCGATGCAGGAGAGCATCGCCGAAGAGCTGAACGTGAAGAGCGTGTCGATCGAAGCGGATGAAACGGCGCTCGTTACTTACAGCGCGAAAGCCAACTTCAAACTGCTTGGCGGAAAGCTCGGCAAAGACATGAAAGAAGTGGCCGCGCTGATCCAAGAGCTTGATTCCAAGACGATTGCGAAGATTCTCGACGGGGGAGTCTACACTCTTGCATACTCCGATGGTACGATTGATCTGGGTGTCGAAGAGATCATCGTTCAACGAAGCGAGGTCGAAGGAGTGAAGGTGATCAATGACGGTTCGTTGACCGTCGGCTTCGATACCACGATGACCGAAGAGTTGCTTGATGAAGGATTGATGCGCGATCTTATTCGAGCGATTCAGAATCTTCGAAAAGAGAGCGGGTTTGAAGTCACCGATCGAATCACGATCGCTTTCGAGGGTGATGAGAAAATCCACGAGGTCTTCAAGAAGTTTGGATCAATCATCAGTGATGAAACTCTGGCGGACGAAATCAAGGCTGAACCGCATGGAGGTGAGACTCTCCAGCTGCAGGAACGCGAAGTTCGCTTGGAGCTCAAGAAGGCGTGAGATGAAGAAAACGAAGGTTGTGATACTGACTCTTTTCGTGGTGGTGCTGCTTGGCGGTTGCGCCACTACGACGGTGCGGAAACGGCCGGCATTCACGATAGAAGAGCTGCCGACTCATCAGACGATTCTTGTTACCACCGGCGATCCGGGCATCATTCAAACCGTTCTTCCTGATTTGGCGGATCGAAGCGAACGAATCAGTGTCGTCATCGAGCCCGGAGATGAGGCGTATCCGTTAAACCTGGAGGCAAGCCGAATCTACGGGGTGATGGAAACGACGTACTCGCGGGTAGCGATGAATACCGCACTCATGTGGTCTTCAAAAACGAAAAAAGATGCACATGAAGATGCTTCCTACTTCCAAATGAAGGAAAGCGACCTTGAACTCTATTCGCCAAGGAATGGAAAGATTCTTTTCACTCTCGATGATTACCCTGCCGTGTATCAGCAGTTCATGGAAAGAGATGAGGAGATTCTTCCTCCTGAGATCGCCGAAAGGATGAAGCAGAGCGCCATAGCCCTCTATGCCGAGAATCCCAAGACGTTCTTCGACCTCAACCTTGGAATCAGTGAAGAGGTGATTCGCCAAAGCGAATCCATTCTTCTTCTTTTCGAGAAAGGCGAAGAGAATACGTATGTTCTGAATGCATTCATCACCATGGGTGACGAGAAGAAGGCGAAGACGCTTTCACAGATGGTTCGCAGCGGCTATATCGCGAACCTGAAGAAAGCAAAGCAAAACTATGTGATCGCTGAATTGATGAAGATGTTCCTCCTTGACGGTCAGTTGGTGACGATCAAGGGAATAACGATACAAAAAGATGAGCTGTTCAAAATCCTTTCTGGTTTTGATGGTTTGCTATAGAGGAGCCCGCTTATGCCGTCTTATGAGTACACATGCCGCTTATGCAAGGCAACAGTAGAGTTGGTGCAATCGCTTAATAAACACCAAATACCTGAGGTGTGCCCTTCCTGTACTATGAAACACACGATGGTTCGGGTGAACATCCCCACCTCAACCAAAGAGAACGAGGGGGAGAAGAAATGAGTCCACAGAAGCGAATCCTCACCGGGGACCGAACCACCGGAAAGCTGCACCTCGGCCACTATGTCGGCTCCTTGAAGAGCAGGGTGGAACTTCAGGATGAATATGAGACATTCATTCTTCTTGCCGATATCCAAGCCCTTACCACCCACTTCGACGAGCCGGAATTGATCAACTCATCGATTCTGGATGTTACGATGGATAACCTCTCCGTGGGTCTCGATCCTGAGAAAGTCACGTTTGTCCAACAGTCCCAAATCACCTCGATCGCCGAGTTGACCGTCTTCTACTCGATGATCGTTTCCGTCAATCAGCTCCGGCATAATCCTACGATCAAGACCGAAGCGGCCAACTATGGCTACGAAGATCTTTCCTATGGATTCCTGGGGTATCCGGTAAGCCAGACCGCCGATATTTCCTTCATCAATGCGGATCTCGTTCCCGTCGGTGAGGACCAAGTCCCCCATATCGAGCTTTCTCGAAAGATCATCCGAAAGTTCAACAAGCTCTACGGTACGAATATCACCGTTCCTCGGGCAAAGCTCAGCGAAGTAGGACGGCTGTCGGGTCTTGACGGCAATGCGAAGATGGGCAAGTCGATGGGCAACGCCATCTACCTCTCCGATACCTCCGAGGTCGTCTGGCAGCACGTTCGCAAAGCGGTCACCGATCCCACCCGGGTTCATGCCCATATGAATGGTCATCCCGAGGTGTGCAACGTCTATAAGTACCACCAGGTATTCAACCCCGAAGAGACGGATGATATCCAAAAAAGCTGTACCAACGCATCGCTTTCCTGTTTCGCCTGCAAGCAACGTCTCAATGAGGTTTTGAACAATATGCTTGAGCCGATGCGCGAACGACGAGCTTGCTATGAAGCCAGCATCGATATCGTCAAAGAACTGATCCATGAAGGATCGAAGAAAGCGAACAAGATCGGGAATGAGAACCTTGAGGTCATCAAGGAAAAGATGCACATCCTGATTTGACATGAAGAACGATTCTCGGTACCTGAAGGGAATCCTCATTACCTTTATGGGGGTTCTGGTCTTAAGCAGCGATGCATTGCTCATCCGAATGAGCAATGTAGCCGGGTTTCGGGCAGCGTTCTGGAGAGGGCTGTTCACCTTTCTTTCCGTATCGATCATCTTTCTCGCAACCAACAAGAAAGAAGCGGCGACCATTGTAAGAACCCAGTACAAACGGATGCTTTTTCCCGGGCTGCTATGGGGTATCAGCGGAGTCGCGTTTGCGATCGGGGTGCACAACAGCGGCGCTTCGATCGCTTTGGTGATGCTCAGTCTCGGTCCGTTCTTCGCTTCGCTCCATGCCTATCTTTTTTACAAACAAAAACCGCACCCGTTGACTTTATTAGCTGCGCTCGGAGCGGGTGGGGGAATCATCTACATGTTCAGCACGCAGCTCGGAACTCTTGAAGCGAAAGATTTCCTCTACAATATCTGGTCACCGTTGCTGTATGGAACCAATCTTTCCTATCTACGCCAAAACCCGACAGTAAATCGCCAAGGAATCAGCATTCTCGGAGGATTCACCGCGATGATATTGGCGCTCATCATCTCTCGGTTCCAAGTAATCATCCCATTCGAAAACCTCCTTCCTCTCCTCGTTCTCGGTGCGATCGTGATTCCT
>Ga0116183_1005065_pt1 | contig 12651 bp, 8 predicted proteins | sample AD_UKC078_MetaG_FD_89753 | JGI IMG/M metagenome (GOLD analysis project Ga0116183, IMG submission 89753) | Active sludge microbial communities of municipal wastewater-treating anaerobic digesters from USA - AD_UKC078_MetaG | ecosystem: Engineered > Bioreactor > Anaerobic > Digestate | place: USA... | reverse complement strand
TATGCCCAGAATGCGCTGGAGCGGCGGGCCGAGGATGCAATTTCCATGTTCGTGGCGTCACTGGAGGGGCAGCCGCGCCTGACGGGTGCGGAGGTGACGCAAGGCCCCAACGCGGTACCCGAAATCGCGATTGCTTCGCAGGTGCTCAATGGCAACACAGGATTACTGGTCGCCTATGCAAAGATTCATCTGGACCGTGAGCCGGCCTTTCTGGTGAGGAAGGGCGAGCGCTTCTACCGCGCGGCCACGCTGCTCAAGGACAAGCAGGGCAACTATCGCAATGGCGAGGTGGTGGACGACAACGGGGCCTATCCGTCCATCCTGCTGACCGGCAAGCCATTTCTGGGTTCGCTGGAGCGCAACGGCAAGATGTTTGTGCTGGCGGCCACGCCGCTCAAGGATGTGTCGGGCAAGGTGATCGGCGCAGTGACCATGCGCGTCGATGCTGAAAGCAACGTCAAGCTGATCAAGGAGAAGCTGGCCGGCATCAAGGTTGGCAAGACGGGCTACCCGTACATCGTGTCGGTGCCGTCCGGCGATGCGAAAGATGTGCGCTTCATCTATCACCCGACGCTGGAAGGCAAGATGCTGGCCGAGATGGACCCGCGCCTGAGCGGCATCGTGAACAGCCTGGTCGAAAAGAAGAACGGCACGCTGATTTACAAATGGGGCGAACCGGGTGCCGAGAAGGACAAAATGGTCGTGGTGCGCGAGTTGCCCGGCCTGCACTGGCTGGTGGCGACGGGGTCGTGGGTGGAGGAGTTCGTGGAAGATTCGACCGCCCTGCGCAACAAGATCGCGCTGCTGGCCATTGGCTGCGGTGCGGCGCTGGTGCTGGCCCTGGCCTTCTTCCTGCGTCAGCGGCTCGGCCCCCTGGCGCATCTGGCCGAACTGGTGTCCCGCTTCGGAAACGGCGATCTCACCGTGCGGGCCGCGGTGGATGCCGGCAGCCGCAGCGAGATCGATCTGATCGGCAACAGCATCAACAGCGCCGCCGATTCGATGCGCACTCTTACCGGCAGCATCCGTCAGACCAGCGATCACCTGCAGCGTACGGCCAGCAGCATGTCGGCCTCGTCGCGCGTGCTCGGCGATGCGACCCGCCAGCAGAGCGATTCGGCCAGCGTGATGGCAGGCACTACCGAGCAACTGAGCAGCAGCGTCGAGCAGGTTGCCGGCAATGCGGCACACGCCCTTGAGTTGACCCGCGAAACGGCGGTATCGGTGCAGGAGGGCGTCAGCACTGTGCATGAAACCATCGTGCAGCTGAACCAGACCGCCCGGACGGTACAGGACGCGGCGGCCCAGGTGGAAGAACTGGGCCAGCAGTCGGCCGAGATCCATCGCGTGCTCAACGCCATTCGCGACATTTCCGACCAGACCAATCTGCTCGCCCTCAATGCGGCCATCGAGGCGGCGCGGGCCGGCGAGCAAGGGCGCGGCTTTGCCGTGGTAGCCGACGAGGTGCGCAAGCTGGCCGAGCAGTCGGGCAAGTCGGCGGCGCTCATCGACACCATCCTCAACAGCATTCAGGAAGGCGTGGCGTCGGTGGCCGGCTCGGCGCGGCGGGCGGTGGAGCAGGTCGGGCGCAACGTGGAAGCATCGCGCAAGGTGGAGAGTGCGCTGCAGGCCATTCATGAGCGGGCCGAGCGGACTTCCGGCGCGGTGGCCGACATTGCCCGTGCCACTCGCGAGCAAAGCGAGGCCAGTCATGCCATTTCGACCGGTATCGAATCGGTGGCGCGTTCGGTGGCGGAAACCAGTCAGTCGGCTGACACTAACCGCAGTCAGGCCGATGAACTGTTGGACGTCGCCCGCGAGCTCGAAAACGAGGTGGCGCGCCTGCGCATCTAAGGTCTTGTCGTGCTGCGGCTCAGTGCAGCACGAGCGGGCTTGCCAGCAGCCAGATGGCGGTGAGCAGCACCATCCACGCAAAGGCCGTGCGCATTTTCTTCTCGGGCAGGCGGTGGGCAAAGGCCACTCCCGCTGAGACCGTGAGGAGGCCGCTGGCCGCCATCGGCAGTCCCAACGCCCAGTCCACCCGCTGAGCATTGGCATAAACCAGCAGGGCGATCACCGAACTGGGTGTAACCAGTGCCAGAGCGAAAGCCTGGGCGACCGTCTGGCGCAGCCCGAACAGGCTGGTGAACAGTGGCGTGGCAACCAGCCCGCCGCCCACTCCCAGCAAGCCCATGCAGCTTCCCCCGAGTAGCCCCACCACTGGCATGAAGCGTGGCCCGACCCGCGGCGCGGCGTCGTTGCGCGGGCTCCGGCGGCGCACCAGCAGGTTGATCGCCAGCAGGAGCAGGAAGGTGGCGAAGATGGCCTTGAGCAAGGCCGGGTTGAGGGCATTGGCAAAGTGGGCGGTGACCCATGTAGTGGCGGCTGCCAGCGCGCCAATGGTCAGCGCCCGGCCGACAGGAACCGGGTGACGCTGGCTGTAGCGCCACCAGCCGACCAGCAGGTTGGGCACCATCATCACCAGCGCGGTGCCTTGCGCCAGGGGCTGGTCCATGCCGTAGCTGATGACGAACAGGGGAATCGCGATGATGCCGCCGCCAATCCCGAACATGCCGCCGAAAAAGCCGAGCGCGGCGCCGACCGCCAGGGCCGGGAGGTGTTCGAAAAGGCTCGCAAGGACTGGCATGGCGGGGCGTGTGAAGGCTGATCGAGAAGCCATGATAGGGATCTGCCGGATTGCTACAATGCGCAGAAGTTAATTTTATTCGTTACCGAAACGCACGAATGCAGGACGCATCCGATCTGGCCTTCTTTGCGCTGCTGGCCCGCAGTGCGAGCCTGGCCGCCGCTGCTGCCGAACTGGGCGTGACGCCGCCAGCGGTGAGCCGCCGCCTGGCTGCACTGGAGACGCGCCTCGGGGTGCGTCTGCTCAACCGCACGACCCGTCGCCAGAGCCTGACGCCGGAGGGCGAGCGCTACCTGGAAGAGGGCGGGCGCATCCTGCACGATATCGAGCAGCTGGAGCGCAGCCTTGCTGCCAGCCGCGAGGTGCCGCGTGGGCTGCTGCGCATCAATGCCACCTTCGGCTTCGGACGGCGCCACCTGGGCCCGGCGATTGCCGACTTTGCGCGGGTCTACCCCGACGTGGAGGTGATCCTGCAGCTCACCGACAAGCCACTCGATCTCACCGCGACGGCAATGGACGTGGGGATCTGCTTTGGCCAGCCGCCGGACGCGCGGGTGCTGGCCCGCAAGATCGCCGGCAACCGGCGCCTGCTGTGCGCCGCGCCGGCCTATCTGGCAGAGCGCGGCGTGCCGCTGGCACCCTCCGATCTGGCTGCCCATCAGTGCATCGTGATCCGCGAAAACACCCGGGCATTCAACAGCTGGGCGCTCGTCGACGGGCCGCGTCAGCTGACGGTGAAGGTGCGCGGCGCGCTGAGCAGCAACCATGGCGAAGTGGCAGTGGACTGGGCGCTGGCCGGCCACGGCATTCTGCTGCGCTCGGAATGGGACGTGGCGCCCTACCTGCGCAGTGGCCAGCTGGTGCGCGTGCTGGCACCGTGGGTGGGCGCGTCGGGGGACATCTACGCGGTGTACCCGCAGCGCCACCACTTGTCGGCCAAGCTGCGGGTGTTCATTGATTTTCTGGCCGAGCGCTTTGCGGGCTTTCGGTCCGGAGAAACGGCGGCGGTGCGCTGGTAGGTCTTTGAAGAGCACTGGACCCGGCAAGCGGAACGCCAGGGCGCGTCAGGGATTGGTTTGCTTGTTCTTTTCCCGTGGCGAGATGCCTGTCTGACGAATCTGCATGAACTTTTGCAATACATCGAACCAGAACGGCGCGCCGAGGGAGATGGCAAGAACGCTTATGAGCAGTCCGAGCAGTTTCGTGATCGAGGCCCGAAGTGTGTCAGGACAGTGCCATGTGTCCGGGCCAATGGGAAGTCCGGCGGTCTGGAGTTCTGCGATGCGCTCCTGTGCGGATCGTTTTTCGCCTGGGTTAAGGGGCTGCTGATCGGCGAGGGGCTGCCTCTGCGCTTCACCGAGTGCAAGAACCTTTTCCAGAGTCGCGGGGCTGGTACGCATTGCTTGGGCGAGGGCAATGGTGTCGACATTGCAAGCAAGGGCAAGAAAAAGGGCGGCCACGAAAGAGACCTTCTGTTGTCTGCGCTTTACCCAACCGGAAGCCCGGTCCATTACCGCATCGAAATGGGCCTCGAGGGCTTTCCTGAACACCACGACATCATCGTTTGCCTGCGCTGCGAGTGTGCCGAGCAGGCGTTTTGCCGGGTTTGTGTCGTCATTCCCAGGCAATCCGGCAATTATCTGGATGATCGAGTTGAAGGGTTTGTCGCCCGTCAGCAGAGAAATGACAACCTGGCTGACGGCTTCGGGGGGAATGTAGGAGGGCGCTTGACTGCCGCGGGTCAGGCTGGTGATCAGGGGGTGGGCGAGAAAGCTGGTCGGAAAACTGCTCGTTTGCCCACGGAGGTTTGTCAGGTCGCCTTTCAAAAACGTTACCAAGGCGCTTTCGAGATTCCGACTCCTCACATCCAGATAGCTGGCAATGCCTTCGACGATGGCGGTCACGGCGAGGCCGAGTATCAGATAGACAGTGACAAGGCCGATCAGGATATCCAGTGATTGCATGGCGATTCTCCGGCGTTGGCCGGGAAGGGCGGATCCCTCCCGGCTGGCGTGTCAGGCGTCAGAAGGGTTCAGCAGGGCGTCAGGAATTCATCGTATGGCGTTCCATTGCTTGCCGTGGCCGGAGCACCGTTTTTTGTCACGCCACTGGCCGTGATGACGATGGCCTCTCCATTGAAATTGTTGAATTCAAATCCTGGGTCCGTAAAGCCGGTCGTCGTTTTCACCTTGTCGGCAAGATCATTCAACTCCCGGGCCAGCATCACGATGGCGATGTCTTCTCCCAGTCGCAGGCTGCGGGTGTTGTCGCTGCGCCAATGAACACCGCCCATGCTGCGGCCGAGGGCAACGTTGCTTGCGAGCTTGTTGAGTTCGCCTTCCACCGTGAGGTCGGTTCCAAGCAACGGAGGCAGGCCCGGCATTGCGTCGGGGCGGTGCGAGGGCATGTCGATTGGGCCGTAGGACTCGGTCGACACAAGATCGACCGGATTGTGGAGCACTGCGCTGCCCTTGAACCAGGCTTTGAGGATTGTCACGCAGGCCCCCGCAACCGTTGCGTGGCCTGCCCCGTACGCCGGGTGTGCCGGTGAGCCGGAAGGGTAGGGCATGGGCAGGTAGCTATGCCCGTACCTGGCGCGAATTTTTTTGTGGGCCTCGGAGTCCAGTGCGGTCGTGTCGAGTCCCAGATTCGTGCCTGAGTGCTGGAGCTCAAGGAGGCCACCATAGGCTTCCGGCCGCAAGCGGAGGTGAACCTGCCACTTCTGATGCCAGACCACCTTCATGGCCCGAGAAGCAACCCCCGATACCAGGGTGAGGAGGTGTGGTCCGCCAAAGGTGACGAAGCCGGTTTGACGCTCGCCTTTTTGGTAGGGCAGGCCGGCGGCCTTGAGCGTGGGGTCGCTATCGAGAATCAGGGCTGCATTGAAGTAGGCTTGGTGGAGGGCGTCCTGATTTACGAAAGTCGCCAGATCGCGCATGGTGAGGATCGGTCGGCAGTAACCCAGACGATTTGGACGGGAATGGGCATAGCCCCGGCCGCTCCCGTCTTTCCCGCTATTCTGGGCGTATAGCCAGCTTTCGGGGTCGGTTAGGTAGTCCTGGCCGGGCTTGTAGGGGATAACCCGTTGATCGATGAATTGAGCGCCGTACGGGATGTTCTTCAGAAAGAACTGCGAGATTGCCGGGCCGAGTTCTTCGCCCTTGAGGCCGCAGCGGAAGACGTTTTGCGGATTTATTGAGGTCGAGGCACCCGTTCCCGGGAGATCCTGCGTCAGCGTGAGCTTGCCAATATCTGCGCCGTCGGTGAGTGCCGAGTCGTAGGCTTGCTTGATTTCGCGGGCGGCTATGACGATATCTTCAGAGTTTCTGAATTCGGAGAAGGACAGGTCGCGGAGGAGTGCCATCCAGTAGAGCTCGACCATCTCCGCCGCGGTGGATTTGCCTTTGACCTTGGGCGCAGGTCCCATTGAGAGGGAACAGTAGGAAGGCAGCAGCCGGTCAAACCCGAGCCCGGCGATGGGATTGACGAGTGGAGCAGATGAGGACGTGGCAATGGCTTCGTATTCTTGTGGGGCATCTGCGCGGATCAGCCCGGCGTCCCGCAGGCCCCTGAAGGCAGCCGGATCAACGATCCCGGTGTTCGAATGAGGGAGTGTCTTGTGGAAACAGCCAATGAAGTGACTGCCTTCGTCGTCCTTGTCGCCATTGTGGGTTTGGGTCGCCGTCGGATTGGCGAAGCAATCGGGTGTGCAGGGTGAGTCACTCGGCATTTTTATTCCTCTCGCTGTTTGGGGTAACTATTTGGGTTATAGCAAGAGGGTATGCGTTTTTAATCACCCAATTGGGGTATGCGTATCTTTTTGTCCTTGACTGGAAGGGCGCTTGCCGATTCGAGTGCCACCACGAGTTCTGCCTGGCGGCGTGCCCCGGTTTTCAGGAAAATGCGCTTTAGCTGGCTCCGCAGCGTGTCATAGGAGAGTCCCCATTCCCGTGCGCACGCTTTCAGGCTGATACCCCGGCGCAGTGCGTTGCATAAGCGCAGCTCGGCAGGGGTGAGGGCAAAGAGATGTTCCGGACACATAGCCGGAAGCGCGACAGGGTCAAAGGACGGATTTTGACGTAATAGCACTACCGCCATTAATTCGTGTGGCAGGCGATGGCTCATTTCGCTTGACGCTGTCCGTGCGGGTCGAATGCATATCGATAGCGGGGGGCGTCGTCCTGGATAAGCACCGACAGCGAATGGGTGTTGGGCGAGGCCAGTTCGATTGCATGACGCAGGGCCGCATCTATCAAGAGGCGCCTGGATGGAGGAAGGTGATCGAAGGGCTTGTCGCCGGGTTCGAGCCGACGTTTGAGAAGTGACTCGGCATGCTGACTGGCGTGAATGATCTGCAGCCTTCCGTCGATCAGCAGAGTGCCATGATCGGCATGTCCCAGTGCGCATTGCAACGCAGATGCGCGCTGCCGCTCGCTCTCCTGGGCCAGAGTCAGGCTGATGGCGTGGCTGATATGTGGCATGAGTTGCGCCGCGATATCGTAGTCGGTCTCTGTGAAGTCGCCTTGACCGGGTGTCCGGTAGAAGGCCAGGCACGAACGTGGTGCTGCACGGCGGCCGGGGCGTCCGACCGGTAAGTGCTGGAGGAGCAACGCGTATACGGCGGAGCCCTTGCCTGCCATGGCGTTCGGCACGGAGGGCCACGGCTCGCTTTCGCCGTTATCGGGTATGGCAAAGCGCAGATAGCTGTTGCCGTTATCAATCGAAAGCCAGGCCCGATCGGCTTTGAGCGCCTCGCCAACCATGGCGAGTAACGATGGCACCGCTTGCATCGCGCCAGCCTTGAGATAAAGACTGCTGATCAGCTCGATCATTTGCTCAGTTCCCTTGGTCGGGAGGGCTGGTTCTGGCTGGCATGGTGCCTCCCGGCGACGACGGAACGAAACAAAATCGATATTCAGATAGCTTTAGGTTTCAGAGTGGCTGACCATGAGTTTATTGGTTTGGTCTCGTTGCGGTGCGTATTCATATTGTTTAGCACGTAACGGGGCGTAGTCCAGATGAATTGGACTGATCTCGAGCGATGAAGGGCTATGGCAGGACTGCCTTCACCAGCCCCGCCGGAATCGCGTCGAGCGTTTTGCTCCCGCTCAGTGCCATCGCGATTTCCAGCTCGTCGCGGAGCAGGCGGATGACGTGGGCGACGCCGAGGGCTCCGGCGTTGGCGAGGCCGTAGATGTAAGGCCGGCCGATCAGTACCGCGCTGGCGCCAAGCGCCATGGCCTTGAGCACGTCGGTGCCGCGGCGGATGCCGCCGTCGACCAGCAGCGGCAGGCCGCCGGCGAGGGCGTCGGCAATGTGCGGGAGTACGTGGGCGGTGGACGAAACCGTGTCGAGGGTACGGCCGCCGTGGTTGGAGACGATGATGCCGCCGAGCTGCAGGCGGGCCGCCTCGCGGGCGTCGTCGGGGTCGAGCACGCCTTTGAGGATGACTGGCAGGCGGGTGTTGGCCTGCAGCCAGGCAATGTCGTCCCAGGTGGGGGCGTCGCGCAGGAGGTCGTCGAAAAGGGCGCTCTGGCCGGGGGCGACGGTGCGCGTCGGGCGCGGCGGCAAGCCGGCCAGATTGACGGCCGAGACGCCCGCTGGCAGGCGGAAGCCGGCCCGCCGTTCGCGGTCGCGGGCGCCGTTGCAGGGGGCGTCCACGGTGAGTACGAGGGCTTCGTAGCCGGCGGCTTCGGCGCGGCGCACGAGTTCGAGATTGAAGCCGCGGTCGTGCTGCAGGTAGAGCTGGAACCACAGGGGGCCGCGATCCGGGTCGTCGCGGATCGCGTCGGCGACGGCCTCGAGGGGCGTGCTGGCCTGGGTGCTGAGGACGAGGCCGGCTTCCTGAGCGGAGGCGGCTACCGCGGTGGCGAGTTCGCCATCGGGGTGGGCCATGCGTTGGTAGGCCACGGGGGCGAGCAGGATGGGGTGGGCGAGGGTGCGGCCGAGCAGGCTGACCCGGGTGTGCCCGCCGGCCACCGGGCGCAGGATGCGCGGGTGCAGGCGGATGTCGCTCCACGCGTAGCGGTTGTCCTGCACGGTGCTTTCGTCAGCCGCACCGCCGGCGAAGTAGGCCCAGGCGTTGGCGTCGAGCAGGGTGCGGGCGTGGGCTTCGTGGTCACCGAGGGTGACGACGCCGGGGGGCAGGGTGGCAATGGCGGGCGAAGTCATGGGGGTCAGGTGTCGGCCCACATGCGCAGCAGGTTGTGATAGGTGCCGGTGATGGCTACCGCTTCGTCGCATTCTCCGTGCTTTTCGCGCAGGCGCATCAGGGCCATGTCGAGATCGAAAAGCAGGCGGCGCTGCTCGTCGCTCCTCACCATGCTTTCGATCCAGAAGAAGCAGGCGATGCGCTGGCCGCGGATGACCGGGGTGACCTGGTGGATGCTGGTGCCGGGGTAGAGAACGGCGTGGCCGGCGGGCAGTTTGACGCCGCGCGAGCCGTAGGTGTCCTGCACCTGCAGTTCGCCGCCTTCGTATTCGTCGGGGTCGGACAGGAAGACGGTGCATGACACGTCGGTGCGCACCCGCTCGCCCTCGCCGGTGAAGCGGATGGCGTTGTCCACGTGGGCGCCGTAGAAGGGCGTGTCGCCGCCGTAGCGATTGACCCGCGGGGTGAAGATCTTCTTGGGTAGCGCGGCGGTGAGAAACAGTGGATGCCGTTCGACGCCGCGCAGTACCAGTTGGCGGATGGCCGTGGCGGCACTGCTGTCGTGGGGGAGCTGCTGGTTGTTCTTGACCTGGGCGGCCTGCGGGCCGGCACTGTCGCGGCCGTCGGCCCAGCGGGCGTCGGTGAGCAGCTGACGGGCCTGGCGGACTTCGTCGGCGGTGAGGATGTCGGGGATTTGCAGGAGCATGATGGCGGGGGAAAAGGGCGAGGGGCACGGCTTTGTCGGCCGTGCCCCTCGCTGTTCATCAGAACTTCAGGCTGGCGGTGAGGTAGAAGGTTCGGCCGACACCCGGGACGTAATGTCCGTTGGCGTACATCGAGTCGGCGTAGAACTTGTTGGTCAGGTTGATCAGGTTGGCCTTGAGGGTCAGCTTCTCGGCGATGGCTTCGTATTCGGCCATGGCGTCGTAGGTGACATAGCCGTCGGAGTAGAGATTCACCGGGTTGCGGTTGGGTGTCATCTTGGTGCGGGCGTTGGCGCCAGCACCCACACGCAGCTTTTCGGTGATCTGGTAGGTGCTCCAGATGTTGCCCTGGTGCTTGGGGATCAGCGAGGGGCGGCGGCCTTCACCTTCGGTACCTTCTGCGCCCTTGTCGATCTCGGCGTCCCAGATCCAGGTGTAGGAGCCGAAGACTTCCCAGCGCGGCGTGATCTTGCCGACCAGGTCGGTTTCAAAACCGGTGGCGTGGCGCTTGCCTGACAGCACGGCAATGTTGAGCAGCGGGTCGGTGTTGCGCTCGTTGAGCTTGACTCCGCGGAAGAGAGCGAAGCGGGCACCCATGCGCCGGTCGGCAGAGTCGATCTTGGCCCCGAGCTCGAGGTTCATGCTCTTCTCGGGCGGGGTGTTGACCGTCTGGTTGCTGTACGAATAAGTGTCGCCCGAGGTGTTGAACGAGGTGCCGTAGGACAGGTGGAAGGAGTGACGGTCGGACGGCTGGTAGAGCACGCCGAACCGGTTGCTCATCTTGTAGATGGACTGTTGGTAGTTGGTGACGGCGTTGGTGGTCAGATTGAACTGGTCGTACTGCGCCGACATGCCGTCATAGCGTAGGCCGGCAAGCACCTTCCAGTGTTCGGCCACCTGCACCAGATCCTGCGCATAAACGCCGGCGGCGAGGCTCTCGAATTCGCCGGTCTTGGCGATCACGCGAGCGTCCTCGTCCACCCAGCCGGTGCCGCCAGCGCCGATGGTTGTCGTTGGCTTGGTGATGGTGACCCCGCCCTGGGCGGCGGTGCGCGCCCCGCGGACGATCTTCTTTTCCCAGGCGAAATCAGCGCCGGTGAGCACTTCGTGCTTTACGCCGAAGGCTTCGAACTTGGTGGACAGGTCGCTCTGGGCGAACAGGTTCTCCATGCTCTGGATCTTGTTCTGGGAGCCGCGGTTCAGCACGGTGTTGCTGCTGAAGTTCTCGCGGGTGGCAAGGATGCCGCCAGGCTGGAGTGCCGCACCGGCAATGCGGACGGTACTGGCGCGCTGGTCGCGGTTGAAGTCGCCCTTGCGGATCTTGGTGACGAGTTCGGTATCCGACGAGAAACGATGGGTGTGCGCAAAGCTGGCGTAGCCCGCCGAGCCGTGGTTGTAGTCGCTCTTGGTTCCGTAGTAACTGGACGGATCGACCGGAATGGTGGTCAGTGCAGCATTGGTCGCACTGGTGCGGATGTAGGGCAGGCCGTAGTTGATGCCGTTGTCGTTGTTCAGATAGAAGAAGCCCACCTCGAACTCGTCACGGGTGCCGATGCCCCAGCGGTAGTCGGCAGCGAAGCCGTATTTGTCGAGGCTGGTGCCGGCGCCGTTGTTGTCGGCCAGGGTGCGCATGGCGTTGATGCGCAGGGCCGAGTCGTCGCTGGTCTTGATGTTGATGTCGGCGACCACGCGGCGGTACTGATGGCTGCCGAGTGTGACGTCGATCTGGCTTTCGTCGATCAGCTTGGCCTGCTTGCTGACCTGGTTCACCGCGCCGCCAGTGGAGCCGCGGCCGAAGAGCATGGAGGCGGAGCCACGCAGCACTTCGATGCGGTCCATGTTGAAGGTGTCGCGGTCGTAGAAGGCCGGATCGCGCATGCCGTCGATGAACAGGTCGCCCGTGGTGTTGACGGGAAAGCCGCGCAGGCGGACATCTTCTTCGCCGCCTTCGGCCGCCAGGAAGGTGATGCCCGAGGTCATTTTGAGGGCTTCCTTGACCGTGTCGATCTTGCGGTCGTCCATCAGCTTTTCGGTGACCACGGTGACCGACTGGGGAATGTCGCGCAGTTGTTGCTTGCCCTTGCCGATGCGCGTGGTGGTGGTGCGCAGGCTGTCCTTGCCCTGGGGCTCGGCTTCGGTGGTGGCCTTGACGACCACGGGCTTGAGGGTTTTGGTGTCGTCGGTCTCGGGGGCCGCTGTTTGTGCCCAGGCGCCCATCGAGGCGGCGAACATCATTGCTCCAAGGGGCAGGACGGTCTGGCTGCCATGTGTGACGGGTGATCGGTGACGGCTGGCTGCCGGGCGGCAGCGACGGATTTTCTTGTGAGCCAAGGGAGCCTCCTGAAATGAATACGCCCGCAATGCGGGACGGTTGGGATTCACGACCTGAGGCTGGCTGGCTTGGCTAGCGAATGGCTGGCTTGCCCGTAGGATCTGGTAACAATTGTAATGTTAATGAGAGTGATTCGCAATTAAATTTTGTGCGGTGCCACAGTTGATTTCGCAGAGGAATTCCCTGTGGGTCGGTCTTTAGTCCAACCCACAGGGGAGAGCCCGGGATCGGGTTCTTAGCGGAAACCGGCCCGATCGAAGATTTTCTGCGCCTCGACCACCGTGTCGGCGAGCTTGCCGACGGGCAGGGTGTCGGCCTTGAAGTTGCCGCCCAGGGCCTCGAGGCCGCGGTTGGTGATCTTTACGCCGGTGACGACCGGCCATTCGTTGTTGCCGTTGGCGAAGTAGTTCTGGGCGTCGGGAGACGCCAGGTATTCGAGGAATTTCACGGCCGCTTCCTTGTGCGGGGCGTACTTGAGCATGCCGCCGCCGGAAACGTTGATGTGGGTGCCGTAGCTGGCCTGATTGGGCCATACCACGCCGATACGCTCGACAGCCTTGCGGTCATCAGGCTTGTCGGACTTGAACATGCGCGCCAGGTAGTAGGAGTTGACCAGCGCCACGCCACATTCACCGGCGCCGACGGCCTTGATCTGGTCGGTGTCACCGCCCTTGGGGGCACGGGCAAAGTTGGCCACCAGGCCCTTGGCCCATTCTTCGGTCTTGGCGGCACCGATGTGCTGGATCAGCGCGGCGCCGAGCGACAGGTTGTAAGGATGGCTGCCGGAGCGGGTGCACACCTTGCCCTTGAGGGCCGG
>Ga0116183_1005063_pt1 | contig 12652 bp, 9 predicted proteins | sample AD_UKC078_MetaG_FD_89753 | JGI IMG/M metagenome (GOLD analysis project Ga0116183, IMG submission 89753) | Active sludge microbial communities of municipal wastewater-treating anaerobic digesters from USA - AD_UKC078_MetaG | ecosystem: Engineered > Bioreactor > Anaerobic > Digestate | place: USA... | reverse complement strand
TCAAGGAGCGCAACCCCAACGTCAAGGTCGTCGCCGTCGAGCCGGCCTCCAGTCCGGTGCTCAGCCGCGGCGAAGGGGGCCCGCACAAGATCCAGGGCCTCGGAGCGGGCTTTGTCCCCACCACCCTCGACCGTTCGATCATCGACGAAGTCTACACCGTCACCGATGCCGAGGCCGGCAAAGCCGCCCGGAGAGCCGCCAAGGAGGAGGGGCTCTTGGTCGGCATCTCCAGTGGAGCCGCCCTCGCAGCGGCCCTCGCCTACGCCAAGAAAGAGGAGTGGGCAGGAGCGACCATCGTCACCATCCTCCCGGACACCGGGGAGCGATATCTCTCCACGTGGCTCTATGGGGGGCGTTAGGTTCGGGCAGCCTACCGTTGAAGGAGTGCGGTAAGCTCATCGTAGGTGTGTTGGATCGCTTCCTGCACATCGATGCGCTTATCCATCAGTTGATAGAACTATTTGCACACGATTTCATCGACTTGGGTCTGCGGGATGACCTGCCCCATTTTGTCCGTAGGGGGGATGATTGGCTTTGCTGATTTGTGGGCTGCTGAATAGAGCGGGAACCACGGATAGAGTTTGGTCAATTCATCGTTCTTGTAGGTTTTCCGCACCGCCGAGAAGCCGCCGAGCACGGAGAAGTATGCGCTTATGGTATCCATGCACGCCCATTTGATGAATTGGTATGCATCGGTTTTTTGCTGGCTCGCTTGGTTGATCCCCAACCCCCACCCACCAAGAATCGGTATTCCTCCGGGAATCTCGCTATACCCAATCGTCTCTTCGCTGATTATCTGATCGGTTTGCAGCGCCACCTTGTTGAAGAAGGAGGGGTAGGAGATGAGCATCGCCGTTTTGCCATGGAAGAAGTCCATTACCACACTCTCTTCGTTGGATTGCAGGTAATCGGGCTTCACATATTTAAGCAACCGCAGGGTCGTCACGTACGCTTTGAGCACATTCTGGTTGTTCAACAAGAGGTTGATCGAGGAGTTGATCGCCGTATTCCCGTTGTTGGAGGAGAAGAGGCGGAGGTAGATTTCAGGGGCCAAGCACTCGGGGTACGCGGCGGAGAATGATGTGCCATAGTCGATGTCATCGCAGTACTGGGTGAAGAATTGGGTGATGGTATTGAACTCTTTCCACGTGGTAGGTGGCCGCAGGGTCGATCGGAAGCGCTTCTTATAGGCTGCCTTGTGTTCTTCATTCTCAAAGAGGTCCTTTCGGTAGTACAAGATTTGTGGGGCATACATGAACGGAAGGCCGTAGACGGAATTTTTCCATTGCCCGAAGAACTCCGCCGTCGATGGAAAGAAAAGTTCGTGGTATTTTTCATTCTCCTGGGTAAGAGAGGTGATATCGGCGAGAATCTTGTTCTGAATGAGGGACTCCAGCCAGGGGATGTCGTACATGATGACATCCATGGGCGGCTCTCCCCCCTCGCCCCTGACCTGTTCCTGCATGATGCGTTCGAGCAGGCGCTGGTGGCTCACGACGGAAATGATTGGTTCGATGCCGTAGGTGGCGGTGAAGTTGTCGAGTATCTTGATGAGGGTATGGGTTTGCATCGTATCGAGCATCAGTACCCGCAGTTGGGTGTTCGCCCTCCGGGCGACCTGGGGGCGGGGGGTGAAGAAGGGGTGGTTTTCGAGGTTCTCCTTGGTGATGCGGTCATTGAAGATGACGGTCTTGCTTTCAACGACAGGCCGCTCGATCTCCTCCTGCAGGATCGTGGCCGCGGTACTCCCGATCCTGATCGCCGGACGGAGCGTGGCGAAGGAGGCAGCCGAATAGGTAAGCGTATTCCAATGCTCCTCGCCTAGGGTTATCACGGGGATCTCATGGGGTCCGTATCCGAGGAATCGCAGACTCTCGATGATTCCCTTGGCTTTGTTGTCCGAGGTGGTGACGATGGCATCAGGCCTCTCGGCCTTGATGTGTTGGGAGATGCTGATGATCGAGCGGAAGGCGTCTTCTTTTGTCAGCAACGAGCTCACCACCCGATACGACCCATCATGATTCGGGGTATGGGTGAACGCCGTGGTGAAGCCACGGATGCACTCTGATTCACAGAAGTACTTTTCAGGTCCGGTGAAGAGAAGCAGCTTCCGTTTGTCGTGGTTGAGCAGTGCCTTGGTGAGCTTGAGCATGGTGGTGTAGTTGTCGGTCATGACGAAGCTCGACTCCAACCCCTCCATCTTTCGGTCGATCAGGACCAGAGGGATCCCATGGTCGGTGAAGGTGTCGTAGTATTTCCTCCACTCGTCGGGAATCGACGTGAAGACGATCAAGCCGCAGATCTGTTTCTTGGCAAAGGTCTCGATACAGGAGATTTCGTAGTCCTTGCGCTCATGGGAGAGCGCGAGGTTGATGGTGTATGGCGAGTTGCGGAAGACACCCTCGATGCCTTCCAACACCTTGATGTAGTAGCTGTCCTCAAAGTTGGGGAGGAGCACACCGATGTCGTTGTATTGCTTGGTCCGAAGATTCTTGGCGAGATGGTTTGGACGATAGGAGGTTTGCTCGATCGCATCGGCAATACGTTTGGCGGTTTCAGGACTCACCGGCTTGGTCTTGTTGAGATAGTTTGAAACAGTCCCGATCGAGACTCCCGCAAGTTTTGAAACGTCCTTGATTGTAGCCATACCCGATTGCTCCGTCTATCTCCTCGGTCTCTGCCGGAGGAACGAATTCATTGCACTATTCTATCATATGATGGAAATCAATTGTACTAGGGGAGAAGAGAGACACACCCTTGGAAAAATCCATTCATAGGGTGTGCCTCGTCCAGTGTCGTCGTGTTATCCGGTCAACACTTGATCTCGTGAATCTGTCCCAGCGGATCGCTCATCAACAACGCCCCATCGGGCTTTACACAGATGCCGGTCTCCCAGCGACAGCCGTACTTCTCAGCCGAGAAATAGGTATCGACCTGGAAGGTCATGTTTTTCTGCAACCTGTACGTCGAGGAGGTCTCCATCCATGGGGCCTCTACCTCGATCATCCCGGTGCCGTGGCAGGGACCATAGACGTAGTACTCCTTCATGCCCGCGTCGATGACTCGCTGATAGTAGTCCTTGGCGATCTTCGATGCCTCTACTCCCACCTTGATCTGCTCCAAGGTCCAGTTGTGCATCGAGAGGCAGAACTCGACCAGCTCCCGTTTCTTTCCGGTGAGCGGGCCCATGCTGATCGGCAGTCCGATGCTCGGGCTGTATCCCTCGATTTTCGCTGAGAGATTCAGCTGCACGAGATCCCCCTTCTCAATGGTGCGGTAGGTCGAGCGGGAGATGGCGTGGCTGGTGGACTTCTCACTGAAGACGTACATCGGAAGGCCTTCGTATTCAGCGCCGTTCTCGTAAATAGACTTCTGAGCGATGCCGACCATCTGTAGTTCGGTGACTCCCGGCCGGATCTCAGCCATGACGGCCTCAGTGGCCTTCTTGACGATATTGAAGCCATGCTGGATGCATGCCAGCTCATTCTCCGACTTGATCATCCGCAGCGAGCGAACGATCTCCTCGTTACGAATGATCTCAGCATCGGGGAAGCAGCGCTTCAACCCCTCGATCTGGATCGGGTTGGTCACCAAGTATCCGGCGATTCCGATCTTCAGGTGCTTTCCCTTCACCCCGAGGAAATCAAACACATCCTTATATGTGCTGACGGCCGCTTCCGGGTATGCGGGGTCGGCGGATTCCCGATACTCCAAGAGCGTGAAGATGTCCTTGAGGACGCTGCGGTCGGCTGCGTACTTCGTGCTCTCGGGGCCGACCATCAATGCCGCTCTCCCCCCTGGTCCGATGGCGACACCCGCCGTTTCAAAGAGTGGCCAGTAGTTGGTGAAGTATCGGACGAATGAGTAGTCTGCTTCGTTGCAGTTGGATATCAGAATATCCAATCCTGCCTCTTCCATCAGTTTTGAAGCTTTTTGAATCCGCTCAAAGTACTCATGTTCTGGAATTCTGACCCTATCTACCATACGTTCCTCCTAATAATGTAATTATTTGCTGTAAGGTATTATGCTGACCGGCATCTTCCACGCCGAAGGCAAACTTGAAGTGGACCGCTCCCCCTGCTTCCAACCACTTGATGTTCCCGTGGCGCGCCTCCTCAGAGAATCCTCTCGGGCCTGCGGTTGCCGGCAGGGAAAAGCCCGCGGCGCTGCGGTCGGCGTTCCGCGTGAGCCAAATCACCGTATGGTCCAACCCGTCGGTATCTATGGCAACCCACACCGTACCGCCGTCGTCTCGAGCCAGGGTGTTCACCATGACCGCGCCATGCTGACCCTCGTTCTTGAACACAGCGACCAACTCCGGTTCTATGTCGCCGAGCGTATCGATTGCAAGGAGGCGCTCAGGATTCGAGACGATGCCGTCGATCACTTCAGAGAGGACGGTCACGTGCTCTGCGTTGAAGTGCGGTACTCCGTACTGCAGTGACCGCGCTCCTTCCAGTGAGAAGTTGAGATGATTGAGATACATATATGGCAGAGGGGTGTTCTGAAGATTTTCCAGGGTGCTCTCCACGACGACGGATGTCCCATCGGCGGCGATGGAGAGTGTCGGTTTGAAGGCGTAGTTCGCCTTGAACGGAATCTTGTGGGTGAAGCAGCCTCCCAGCACAACGGGACGTGTCGCCCGTTCGTCGATTTCGATCCACGCCTCGGTGTACCGGGCACGGGGAAGCTCTCCGTGGTGCAGATGTTCGTCACCTTCACCAGGGTGTCCCATTCCCGTGATGCCGCAGTGGATCAAGAAACCGCCGTAGTTGTGCAGAAAGTCAACCGCGCCATAATCAGGTTCCGGGACAAAGCCATCGAACTTTTGTTCTGTGCCGTCGATTTTCCAGCTCCACAGGCTCTGGGCGTAGAAGGGAAGCCAGATGAATTCGCCTCGCCCGACGGTGACCCGCAGAGCCTCAACGCCCGTGCTGAAGGTGAAGGAGGAGATGGATAACTGCTCGTTTTCGACCAGAACCCGATCCATTTTTGAAAACATCGCAGGGGTAAGAAACAACTTCATGGTAATTCCTTCTCCAATTAAAACAATAAGTTATGGGTATTGTACGGGCTACAAGAAGGTAATTCAAGCGATAAATGGTGAATTATAATAAAATGTATTAAAACGTTTTAATGAAAATACGCTAATTACGGAATTGTTTTCTTGCAATATCGAATGGCCGTTTTTATAATACAGTTGAATTGGCCGGTACTGTTGAATAAAATCATGCGCCAATGACAATAGAATACAGGCTGTTGAAAATTCACTACGAGGTCACTCAAGGAGGTTGCAGTGCAGTATGGGAAGAAGGTCTGGGTATTTCCTGATGCAGAGCGTCCCCCGGTAGGTGAACATGAGATCCCCGGCCATGAGTCGATCATCATAGCGAACACGGGTGCCCGTGATGCCACGGTGACCATCACGTTGCTGTATACAGATCGAGAGCCGGCTGCGGGGTTCGTCACCACGGTTGGTGCAAAACGAGTTCGCTGTCTCCGCACCAATGAAGCCTCTGATTTTGGTGGGCAGGTAGCCACCATAGGGGAACAGTACGCCATCGTGATCGAGAGCGATGTTCCGATCGTCGCGCAGTACGGAAGGGCTGAGCCGCGCGAAGTAAACTTTTATACCACCCCAGGGTACTGGGAATAAGAGGACAGGCACCAAGATGCAGTTGATTGATATGTTCTTTGATGAGATTGAGGATGCAAAACGAAGGAACGTTCCGTTCATCGTCCCGATCGGTACCATTGAGTACCACGCCCACCATGCTTCATGTGGAACCGACACCATGGTGATCACCGGCTGCCTGCGGGAGCTGGAAAAGGAGCGCGAGATCGTCGTCATGCCCCCCATTTGGTATGGGGTGGCCTCCTATGCCGTCGGCGGGCCCGAGACAGGAACCATCCAAATAGATGAGGATGCCCACACCAACTACCTCTACTGGCTCCTCAAGTCCTTGGTCGAAGGCGGATGGAAGAACATCTACCTCATCATGCACCATCAGACGGAAGAGGATGCCTTGATGCCGATGACCATCTCCTGCCACAAGGCGGCCAAGCGGGTGACCATGGAGTACATGGAGCGGACGAAGGGGCGTGGCTGGTGGGGGAGCAATGACTACCAGGACTACTATGAGGATCTTGGAGGCGCCGATGATCCGTTCTCCTATATCAAGGTCATTCCGTTGATCGGCAAAGAGGCGCAGCACGCCTGTGGAGGCTTCGATCACGCCGGCAAGTGGGAGACCTCCTTGATGATGGGCACCTACCCGGAGAACGTGGATTTGTCGCGTTGCCACCTCAATACGGAGTGGTTTGCCCAAAACGCCGTCGAGGCAAGCGAGGAGTTGGGTCGGCATATGGTCGAACAGGTCCTGGTATGGCTGAGGGAGAAAATAATATAAGCAAAAGCATATATGTGTAACATATACGTAGTATTTCCTAATGAAAAAAGGAGAGGATCATGAAAAAGGGAATAGTGTTTTTGTTGGTATTGGTACTGGTCGGCACCATGGTGTTCGGACAGGGAAAGAGTGAGAAAGCGGGAGCTGATCAGACGAAGATCGGTGTGAGCATCATGGAGCTGTCGGCGTACACCTGGTACCTCGGAGTCATCGATGGATGCAAGCAGTGGGCAACCGAGCACCCGGAGGCGGGGTTTGTCTTCCAATTTGAAGATTCGCGTTCCGACGTCTCCACGATGTTGAACAACCTTGATGCCATGATCACCAGTGGCGCGCAGGGAATCATCCTCTTCCCCGCCGATGCATCGTCCGCCATCCCCACGATGAAGCAGTATGTCGCAAAGGGCATCCCCTTCGTCATCGGTGACTATGCACAGAACCCGAAGAGTGAGAGCGACATCGTCTGGGAGACCTTCGTCGGTCACGACATGCGCATGCTCGGTGAGACGGCCGGAGATGTCGCGGTCGAGTATCTGAAGAAGCTCGGCAAGTCGAACCCGGTCTGTCTCTTCGTCAGCCGCCCGACCTCAGGCCAGGTCTCCGTAGACCGCTATGAAGGGTTCAGGGATGTAATCCTTGCATCCTTCCCCAATGCCCGTGTCATCGAAGAGGGGGATGTGGGTGCAGGCTCCCGTGACTCCTCGCAGAGCTTGATGGAGAACGTGTTGCAGCGTGAGCCGGTCATCGATGTGGTAAGCGGGCACAACGACGCTGAGGTCATCGGACCGTACAATGCTGCACGGGCCGCCAATCGCAAGGAGATCAAGTTCATCGGTATCGCCGGTGACAAGGATGTGCTCACCTACATCACCAACGGCAACGAAGCATGGCTTGGTGAAGTATTGCAGAACCCTGTCGACCTCGGATACCAGGCCACCGAGGCCCTCCACCAGGCGATGGTGGAGAAGAAGACCTTGGACAAGGTGTGGGATCTCCCCAAGCCCGAGGCGATTACCCCTGCCAACGTAGCACAGTACGACTGGCAGAACTGGTCCTGGCTCTAAGGTCAGGAGTTGACGTTCGGTTGGGCAGAGGGGCTCCTCTGCCTGACCGCCATCTCATCCGTATGAAGGTGACCCATGATTAATCTTTTGCCCGAACCCAAATACGTGGTTGACGCCGATGCGTTGACCCGTCCATTCCATACGCTTCGAGTGAAGACAGAAGACGCGCGGTTGGTCAACATCGCGGCTGACCGCTTCTGGAATTACCAAACCATCATCTCTCTTGATGACCCCCACGCACTCGAAATCGAGCTCGTGCAATCGCTTGATGGCATGCACGCTGATAATCGAGCGCTCTTCGTGTCCCAAGGGTATGCGTTGACGATCAGAAGCGACAAGATAGTGCTGTGCTATGAGCAGAAAGCGGGATACATCAATGCGCTTACGTCCATCAAGATGCTCATACAAGAGGAGAAGGGAGCATATCGACTCCCGTGTTGTGATATCGTTGATTGGCCTTCGGTGGCAGTACGGGCTGTTGCTCCGACCTTCTCCTGGTATGCAGGGTATGGACGCATCGGCTTTGATATGCAGCTGTGGGATTATGATAAATGGGTTGAATTCTTGAACATCAGCCTCGACAACAAGATCAACCAGTTCAATATGGTCATGTACGGGTATTGGCCATTTGAGTTTGAAGCGTACCCCGAGACCGTGCTCAAGAACGTCCCTATTGAGATTTGGAATGCGGAGAATGAGATGTGGCTCACGGTTCGCTACTCACACCCGAACATCGAGCACCCATATCTCGATCGACTGATCGAGTTCGGACACTCGCTGGAGTTCTCCTTCTTCGCCTATGTCGGCTTGAATTCCTACAATGGGGGATATTCGATCAAGCACCCCGATGCGAGGATGATCATGCCGGAGAGCAGCCAGTTCCTCAACGACTTCGACAGCCTCTGTTTGAGCAATGAGGAGAATGTCGAGTATATCCTCGCCTCCATGCAGCGCATCGCTGAGCTTGGGTTTGATGGCTTCACCCTCGAGGAGAGTGAAGAGGGCTTCTGGTTCTGCGAGTGTGACCGCTGTCGAGCCAGATGGCATGCCGGTGCCGGCGCCCCTGTCGAGGCGAAGCACGCGGCCAACATATGGCTCTTGAACCAAATCTGGGATCGGGTCAAGCGGGTGAATCCGCAGGTGGTCCTCGGCATCCGGGCGTTCAGGCAGCCACCGCTGGAAAAGGATCCGGAGTTCTTGGCCGAATGTGTCCGCACCATGCCCGATGGCATCAACCTCTTCTGGGCGCCCGGGCTCTATGTCCCCGAGACGGAGTTCCCGAAATGGGTGAACGCCTTTGGGAAGGAGCATATCTGGGGCAGGGACAGCGAGGCGAATTCGATTACATCCACGATGGGGCGGCTCTACCGGACCTTCAAGTCCAATATGATTCGCTATGAAGATGAGACGAACGAGCAGGTCATCGAGACCGATATCGCCCAACATATCGGTAGCGTCGAGATGGGGGTGCACGGGATCAACGGCTATATGTTCGAGTGGTACGGCCTCTTTCTCCATGAGTTCGCCCACGGCAACTACGGGTGGGGATCGAAGATGGAGAGTGATGAGTTCTTCCGCCGCGCCTGTGCCTTGCACTTCGGTGAACTCGGGGAGCAGGTACTCTTCGTGATGCGGTCGATGCTCACGATCCATGAGAGCCAGATGCCGCTGTACACGACGCCGTTCCCCTTCCAGAAGAACAAGATCAAGACAAGTGATATCCCCCAGATCGAAGCGGCGAAGCAGCTCTCCCCGACGCTCTTGGCGATGATCGATGAGGTGGAGACGGCCTGCCGTGGTGATCGACAGCGAGCCCACTGGGCGCCGCACTTCGCCCGACTGAGGAATGCCCAACGTAGGAATGTGGTCATCTATGAGATGATCTTGGCGTCGCTGCGGTATGAAGAGGAGCAGGACCCGGTGAAAAAGGATCAGGCGCTTGAGGAGATCCTCGCCAGAAACGAAGAGGACTTCGCCATCGCAAAGGAGATGTTCTTCGACATCAATCCCGTGGGGGAGTCCGGGGTGAAGAGCTCAATGTTCCCCTACCATGAGATCAAGCGGTTGATTGGCAACATCAGGCACCCCGAGGAAGCGGACAACGACATCATCTGCTCCGGTATTGAGGCGCTCGGATGGCTATGGCTGTAGGAGGTAAAAGGACAATGGATCGAGAGAAATTGGTCGAGGTTAAGAACTGCACCATGGTATTCCCCGGGGTGAAAGCCTTGGATAATGTGGATTTTACCCTGTTGAGCGGAGAGTGTCATGGCCTGGTAGGTGAAAATGGTGCGGGTAAGTCGACGCTGTCGAAGTGCATCATCGGTGAATACCGCATGACCGAAGGCGAGCTGTACATCAAAGGGAATCCAATCAACATCCCGTCGTATACGGTGAGAAAATCAGCTGAGATGGGAGTAGCCATCGTGCACCAGGAGTTCCAGCTGATGGAGGATATGAACGGGCTTGAGAATATCTTCGTAGGGCGCTATGAGAAGAAGGGGCCGCTCATCGATTGGAAGAACCTCCAGAAACGAGGTGAGGAGCTGTTGGAGTATCTGCAGTGTGACGTCGACCTGCGGGTGAAGGTCAAGCATTTGAGGACCGCGGAAAAGCAGATCATTCAATTGGCGAAGGCGATTCTCGATAATCCACAGGTGATCATCTTCGATGAGCTGACCTCCGTATTGCAGGGGGAAGGGATCCAGAACATCTTTAGGATCATTGACTTGCTGAAGCATAAGGGGATCGGGATCATCTATATCTCCCACCGTCTTGATGAGATCTTCCAGTGCTGCGATCGCTATACGGTTCTCTGTGACGGAAAGTACATCAATAGTGGGTATGTTAAGGACATAGACAAGCCGGAGCTCGTGAAGATGATCATCGGCCGTGAGTTGAAAAACGTCTATCCGCCGAAGAATGATACCTTCGGGGAGCTCGTGCTGCAGGTCAATGGACTGAGCTCTCCTCCGGCGTTCAAGGATGTATCTCTTGAGGTGCGCGCCGGAGAGGTCGTGGGGATCTCCGGGCTGCTGGGAGCGGGGAAGACCGAACTCATCCACGCAATCTACGGAAACCACAAGATTGCCGGAGGGGAGATTAAAATCCAAGGCAAATCGGTCAAGATCCACACGCCGAAGCAAGCCGTCCGGCATGGGTTGGGAGTCATTCCCGATGATCGTAGGAAATTAGGGTTGAACATGCTCTTCAACATCAAGGACAACACGACCTTGGCGTCGATGAAGCAGTTCAGGAAGTGGGGGGTGTTTCAGAACCACAAGCGGGAAGCCGATTCTGCCTATACGGTCAACAAGAAGTTGAATCTGAAGTACTATTCGCTCTTCCAGCTGGTCAACAAACTCTCAGGGGGAAACCAGCAGAAGGTCGTCATAGCCAAGTGGATGCTGCGTGATTGCGATATTTTCCTCTTGGATGAACCTACCCGGGGAATTGATATCGGCGCAAAGTTTGAGATCTATTCACTGATCAATGAGTTGGCCAAAGCCGGAAAAGCCGTAGTGTTGGTCTCACCTGAACTTGAGGAGATCATCGGACTCTCCAATAAGGTGTATGTGATGTATGAGGGGAAGATAATGGATGTCGTGGAAGGCGATGACATTACTCAGGAAAAAATCATTCATGATTTGTTAGGAGTGGAAGAGGCATGAACAAGCAGGAAGGGGTAGCAAAAGCAGATTGGTCCAAACGGGGATTGAAGTCATTCTTAAATGAGTGGATGATCCTGTTCTTATTCATTTTCTTGTTCTTGATCAGTAGTCTCAGTTCCGCGAAGTTCCGCACCACCGAGAATATCATGAACATCCTTCGCCAAGCTTCGTTCATCTCGATCATTGCGCTCGGCGAGTTCTTCGTTATCTTGATCGGCAACATGGACATGTCGGTCACCTCGATCATCGGCATGACGTCGATTTACTTTGCCGGGATGGTGGTCAACGCCGGCGTTCCGGTGTTCTGGGCCATGGTGATCGTCATCCTTCTGGCCATCGCCGTCGGAATCATCAACGGGGCATTGACCGTCTATGGGAAGATGCCCTCCTTCATAGCGACCCTGACGGTGATGAACATTCTCAAGGGTATCTACTTCATCTACTCCCGGGGCTTGCCGATCTCCGGTCTCCCCGATAGCTTCAACTTCCTTGGGGCGGGGTACATCGGGTTTGTCCCGTTCCCCGTCATCTTGATGCTTATCGTGGCCATAGCACTGCATGTCTTCTCCCAACACACTGAGCTGGGCCGGAGCTTCTATGCGGTGGGTGGAAATGTCGAGGCAAGCAAACTGTCGGGGATCAACGTGAAGTTCATCGGCATCCTCGCCTTTGTCCTCTGTGCGGTGCTCTCCGCGGTTGGTGCGCTCGGTCTCACCTCTAAAACGCTCAGCGGGAACGTCTCGATTGGAGAGAACCTGCTCTTCGACGTCATGACCATCGTAGTGCTCGGGGGTACGTCGTTGACCGGAGGACGCGGAAAGGTCTTTGGTGTCGTCATCGGGGCGCTCTTCCTCCAGGTCATCTCCAACATCATGATCCTGATGAGCATAAACACCTACTGGCAGTGGGTGGTCAAAGGCATCATCCTGATTGTCGTCGTCTTGATCGACTCCAACTCGTCTCACGATTAAGGTGAAGTATCCGTTCGTACAGCCTCTCTGGATGAGACCAGGGGGGCTGTATTCGTTGCAGGGGGCGGCGGTCTGAGCTACACTCTCACCATGCAACGCATCAACATCGACGCAACCCTCTTCTGTGGCCAGAGTTTCGCGTGGTCGAAGGTCAATGAGCGCTACCAGGCGGTGCTGGGCGGTCGCCTGGTCTCCTTCACGAAAGAGGAGTTCCCCTCCTTGCTGGAGCGGGACCGGGAGGTGGCCGAGTACTTCGACTGCGCCTTCGATTACCCGGGCGCCGAGGAGCACCTCTCTCACCTCGAAGCCTACCTTGGCGCATGCATCGAAACCTACTCGAGTCTGAGGATCTTGCGCCAGGATCCGTGGGAAGTGACGATCAGCTTCATCCTCAGCCAGAACAACAACATCGGGCGCATCAGGGGCATCTACCAGAAGCTGAGCGAGGCGTATGGGACGAAGCTCGGGGAGGGGGTATATACCTTCCCGCGCCCTGAGGCGCTGTCGACAGTCACCGAGGAGGAGCTGCGCGCGCT
>Ga0116183_1005059_pt1 | contig 12658 bp, 9 predicted proteins | sample AD_UKC078_MetaG_FD_89753 | JGI IMG/M metagenome (GOLD analysis project Ga0116183, IMG submission 89753) | Active sludge microbial communities of municipal wastewater-treating anaerobic digesters from USA - AD_UKC078_MetaG | ecosystem: Engineered > Bioreactor > Anaerobic > Digestate | place: USA... | reverse complement strand
TCTGTGTAAGTTACAGGTCAATTCCTTGCTAAGCAAGTATTTACATGATTGGAGATGAGGGGACTTGAACCCCTTACCTCTTGCATGCCATGCAAGCGCTCTAGCCAGATGAGCTACACCCCCGCAAATGTATAAAAAATATAGCAATTTTCGGGAGCGGTGTCAAGACAAGGATTACCTGTCCATCTTACGGTACATGGTTTTGTGCGGGCGGTCGGCATCAGCTCCAAGCTGCTTGCGCCTCCACTCAGCGTAGTCGCTCCAGTTGCCTTCAAACCACATAACATCGCTGTTGTTTTCAAATGCAAGAATATGAGTACATACGCGGTCAAGGAACCAGCGGTCGTGGCTTACAATTAATGCGCATCCTGCAAACTCTTCTATTGCGTCTTCAAGTGCGCGCATGGTGGTAACATCGAGGTCGTTTGTCGGTTCGTCGAGTAAGAGCACGTTTGCAGCCTGTTTTAGCATCATCGCCAAGTTCAGTCTGTTCCTTTCTCCTCCCGAGAGCACTCCAACTTTTTTCTGCTGGTCTGCCCCGGCAAAATTAAACCAGGAGCAATACGCTCTGGAGTTTACTTCTCTTATTGCACCGTTTACCGGGCGGCCTTTTTCGTCAACCGCGCCCAGTTTTATAATATCGAGGCCGTCAGAAAGCTGTTCCCAAACAGTCTTGTTCGGATCCAAAAGGCTTCTCATCTGGTCTACATAGGTAAGCTTTACTGTCTCTCCCACACGGATACTTCCTCCGTCGGGTTTTTCGCCTCCCATGGTGCCGTCAAGGCGTTCAACGGTCTGTCCGGCAGCATCTGCTATCAATTTAAAAAGCGTAGTCTTACCGGCGCCGTTCGGACCTACAATACCGACAACAGCTCCTGCGGGAATAGTAAAACTTAAGTTATCGAATAAAAGCCTGTCACCGTAGCCTTTTGTAAGATTTTGAGCCTCTATAACAAGACCTCCAAGACGGGGTCCTGCAGGAATAGTAATTTTTGTATCTTTAAGTTTTTCTTTCCCGGATTGAGATAACAGCTGTTCATACTTTGTAATATGTTCTTTATGTTTTGCCTGTCTTCCCTTAGCGCTCATGTTAATCCACTCAAGCTCTCGCTCAAGTGCCTTCTTCCTGTCGCTTTCTCCTTTCTCTTCAAGAGCAAGTCTGTCCTGCTTCTGCTTTAACCAGCTTGAATAGTTTCCTTTATACGGAAAGCCTTCGCCGCGGTCAAGCTCCAGAATCCAGCCTGCAACGTTGTCCAAAAAGTAGCGGTCGTGGGTTATTGCTATGATTGTTCCTTCATACTGCTGAAGGTGGCGTTCGAGCCATGCAACTGTTTCTGCATCGAGGTGGTTAGTCGGTTCATCGAGAAGAAGAATATCGGGTTTTTGGAGTAATAAGCGGCAAAGAGCGACACGGCGTCGCTCTCCTCCGGACAGTACATCGACCATCTGTTCCGGCGGCGGACAGCGCAGGGCATCCATCGCAAGTTCAAGGCGTGAATCAAGATTCCACGCATCCATTTTATCGAGCTTTTCCTGAATATCAGCCTGCTTTGCACAAAGCTTGTCAAAATCTGCATCCGGGTCCCCGAACGCCTCATTTACGTCGTCAAATTCTTTAAGAAGCGCAGTAACTTCACTTACACCTTCGCTTACAATCTCTTTAACGGTTTTTCCCTTTTCCAGCTGAGGTTCCTGTTCAAGGTAACCAATGGTAAAGCCGGGGGTTACGTGAGTTTCACCAACAAACTCGGTGTCTACGCCTGCAAGAATTTTGAAAAGGCTCGATTTACCGGAGCCGTTTTCACCTATAACACCTATCTTTGCCCCGTAATAATACGAAATGCTTATGTCTTTAAGTACTGTTTTTGTTCCATAGGAGCGCGAAACTCTGTCCATGGAATAAATAATTTTTTTGTCGTCTGTTGTAGTTGCCATAGGGCTTACTATAATAGAGAATTGAATAAGTTACAAGGAAGATAGTCTTATACTGATACTGCCTTTATTCAGCCCTGCGCAAATTGTTCTGCAAACATTTTTTCCTGTTCATAGACCGAGACGCCCTTGCAAAGAGCAGTTATAAAAGGCCGTCCAATCATTACTTCATCAGCGCCTAAGAGTCCTGCTATTTTCAAATCTCTGTATTTGCGGATTCCGCCGTCAACCCAGAGTTTGTCGCAGTAGTTTTTCAATTCCTTTCCGTATTCAGCTAAAAATTCAGCCGTACTTCCGGTTCTGTTTTCTACGCGGCCGCCGTGATTAGAAATAACAATAATGTCGGGCTTTAATTCTTTAACCATCTCAACATCTTCACGGGTAAAAACACCTTTTACTGCAAAGGGGTGTCCTGCATATTTCTGTACTTCTTTAAGCTGAGCAGGTGTCTTTTTTTCGAGCTTTACAAGATTTCTCATAGTTACAATATTGTATGAGTCAATATCAACACCAATAATATTTGCAACAGGACGGCTCCAGTCAATGCGTTCATAAATTTTTTCGTTCGCATAAGGTTTTATGAACACTGCAGAGCGGAGTCCGGGATCTTGCTCCTGTTCTTTAAGAACAGCCTTTATACCGGTCTGAAGTTTTATGTCCGGACATCCGTCGCCAAGGCTTAATGCATACCCTGCCTTATGAACAGCTCCTATTAGGTCGTAATAAAATTGCTCCTCAGAAAAATATCCGACGTTTTCAACACCGCCTGTAATTGGAGCTAGGCGGACAGAGGGCAAAGCATACAGATCTTTTTCCTTTTGCGTAAAGGAATCAAGAGATATGCCGTCCCAAGCAGCGCTGTTTAACTGAAAATTAATATTTTCCCGTATGCCGCCCATTCCCGGCAGCTCTGAAATGCATCCGTATCCTGAACATTCTGTACAAAAGTGGCACTTAAAATTTGTATTACCCATACTACCCTTATCGGCTTATGTTTTATCTACCTTAGCCTTTTATCAGTCTCCAAAGCAGGTTCCTACTTCTCTGGCAGAAGAGAGCACAGGATGATCGAGCGGCACCTGCTTTATTTTTCCTGCTACATCTTCAAGAGGAACTCCAACAACCACATTGTTTTGGAGGGCAACCATTTTACCGAATTCTCCCCGTGCAAGCATGTGGGCAGCTGCGGCGCCAAGTTCTGTTGCAAGAACTCTGTCATAGCATACCGGTGTTCCGCCTCTCTGTAAGTATCCAAGCACTGTAACGCGGGACTCCATGCCTGTTGCCTCTTCAAGTTCATGAGCAACTCTGTATCCAATCGAATTTTGCATTGTCTGACGGCTTTTTTTAAAAGTTTTCTTATCCATGAGAGACTCTTCCATATTCTTCGCACCCTCAGCGACGACAACAATAGAGAATACCTTTCCTTGTTTCTGTCTTTTTTTAAGATGTGCAGCAATCGATTCTATGCGGTAAGGTATTTCCGGCAGCAGAATAACATCGCCCCCGCCGGCAACTCCGGCAAATAGACCAAGCCAGCCGGCCTTATGTCCCATTACTTCAATAACCATAATGCGGTCATGACTGTGCGCGGTTGTATGAAGACGGTCAATTGCTTCTGTAGCAACTGATACTGCCGTATGAAAGCCGAAAGTAGTATCTGTTAATACTAAATCATTATCTATTGTTTTTGGAAGACCAATAATGTTTAAGCCTTCTTTTGCAAGAAGAGAGCCAGTTGTGTTTGTACCGTTGCCGCCGAGCACAACAAGGGCATCAAGATTCCATTCTTTATAGTTTTTTATAATTTTCTGGACATCATTAAGACCTGTCTCAGGATCAGGATCAAGGTTTTTAAAAGGTTTTTCGCGGGAAGTACCAAGAATTGTTCCGCCGCGGGTTAATATACCCGAGACATCATCGCTTTTCAGTTCGCGTGCAATACCTGCAATAAGGCCTCTGTAGCCATGCTGAATGCCTAGAACCTTCATGCCGTATAAATCCATTGCAGTTCGAGCGACGCCTCTGATTGCAGCATTTAACCCTGGAGCATCTCCGCCGGATGTTAAAATTCCGAACTTCTTAACCTTTGAACTCTGCAAAATATCCTCCCATTATATGCCCTACTTTTTACCTTACTTTACCATGCTATTACTATATCGTCCAGCCGAGTCTTGAGGTCTGGTTACTTTTTTACTAATTTGTTATTATATAAGAATGAATTGTTTTTTTTTACGCTGCCGTGCTTTAATACTTAGTGTTGTATGTCTGTTCTGCCTGCCCCTTTTTTCCCAACCTGCAAACCAGACTCCTCTTGTTGGAACCCTTGATGGTCTATTCAAGATATCAGGGAATTCTGCTATCCCTGTTTGGACCGATGGAGAAGTTCATAAAATAATACAAACCAATCAGTATTATTTTCTCACATCAAAGGGTATTTTTTCCAGCAGCGATCTTGTGGAATTTACCCCGCTCAATGAAGGACTGCCCCTACATACTTTAAAAACATATAATGGAACCGAAAAATCCTTTGTTTCAATTCAAAAAGAACTAAAAGATTTAAGTGCTCATCCGCAACAACCCGAAATTTTAGTTACCGCATCACGGGATGCCGTGTATCTTTCCAAAGACAGTGGTAAAACCTGGAAAAGCCTCGGTCTAAGCGCACGTACATCCGGCTGTAAAAGCGTTGCCGTTGCGGATATGCCAGTGTATAATTCAAGCGGTCAAATTACCGGAACCCAGCTTGTTGTATTTATGTCGCATCCCATTTACGGACTGTCCTACATTCTCCCAGATGCAGCCTCCCCTAAATGGACAGACATTGAACGCGGGTTTGACACACTCCCCGGCAATCCCTACGTCGATGAAATTGCCGATATTTTACCGGTTCTCGAAACTCAGGCCGACGGTTCAATTATTACTAAAATTTATCTAAGCCAAACATTTATACCGCGCATCTATATACTCGACTGGCAAAAAAAACAGGGTCAGATCATTTGGAGAGGCGAACTTGTTAACGGTACAATAGACTCATTGGTATATGATAACAATACCTTATATTTTTTAGAAATGGCCGGATTTTCATCGCTTGATTTAGAGACAAAACAGATCACAAAAAAACCATCAGCAGCAGATTACTGGTTAACACTTGTAAATAAAACCGCAAAACATCCCCAATGTGCCTTTTTTACTCAAAATATTGGCGGAAAAACTACCGCAGTAAGCTTAACAGAAATGTGGATGCTTTACCCTGCAGAAATTTCCTCCCCGTTTTTTTCAACAGTTAATAATAAAAAGAGTCTCTATATACCAAGTAATCATGTAAGCGGTGCCGCTCTCGATAAGCATATTAAAACAATAAAAGATAATGGGCTTAACAGCATTGTAGTAGACATGAAAGATGACCAAGGTATGATAAGGTTCAATGCAAAGACTCCTTCGATTATTGAGAAAAACGGAATAAGCCGCTATGCCATAGATTTAGAACCCTTTGTAGAAAAACTTAAAAAAGATAATATCTACCTCATTGCACGTATAGTTGTATTTAAAGATAAGAACTTATATCAGTATGCAGGCGGCAAATACGCTGTCTGGGATGCAAAACTAAAAAAACCCTGGCTCGGTATTCGCGGTTATACAGATATTCTCGATGAGCAGGGAGAGAAAACTGGTTCTACAACAAACTACTACGACGAGTACTGGGTGGATCCCTACAGTGAAGAAGTTTGGGCGTACAATGTTGCAATTTCTCAAGAACTTATTGCTAGAGGCTTCGATGAAATTCAGTTTGACTATATCCGCTTTCCTACAGACGGATATAATCTTTCCGATGCTTCCTACCGCTTCAGAGATAATAACATGAATATGGAAAGCGGTCTTATTTCCTTTTTACGCTACGCCCGAGAAAATATACAAGCTCCCATCGGTATAGATATTTACGGTGCAAATGGCTGGTACAGAAGCGGTGCGCGAACAGGACAGGATGTAGAAATGTTATCTCACTATGTTGATGTTATCTGTCCTATGTTTTATCCAAATCATTTTGAGCAAAACTTTTTAGACTATGCACCTGCGGCAGAACGGCCTTACAGAATTTATTATTTTGGCGGCTACCGCAATTCTCTCCTTGCACGCAACAAGGTTCTCATCCGTCCTTGGGTGCAAGCCTTTTACATGAATGTTTCCTATGATAGAATCTATTACAATAAAGATTATGTAAGAAGAGAAATTTTTGGTGTTCGAGATTCTCTAAATATGGGATACATGTATTGGAACAACTCCGGACGCTATGACGACATTAGTCCGGATATCAGCAGTTCAGAACCGTATCCCTGGCAATACTAAAGTAAAAGAGGTTTGTCTATGGAAAAGATTTGGGAGTGGGGTCTGGAAGTAATACGCATTTTTCAATCAATTCAAAGCCCTTTTTTAACCGGCCTTGTACGATTCGTTACGCACTTAGGTGCTGCCCCGGCATATATAGTATTTTTATGCATTATTTTATGGACGGTTGATTATAAAAAAGGCTTCCGCCTTGGTTTTGTTCTTTTATTCTCAGCATCGCTAAATAATGCAATAAAATCGTATCTCAATGTACCTCGTCCCTATATGAGGGATCCGTCTGTAGGACTTAGCTCAGAAACTTCTTCTTCAACCCCTTCCGGCCATTCTCAAAACAGCGCCGCCTTCTGGTCTCATTTTTCATATCTTAACCCCAAGCTAAAAAAAGTTCTTGCGCTTACTATAGCTTTTGCTTTTCCATTACTTATTGGGTTAACAAGGATTTACCTTGGGGTTCATTATCCGACAGATGTTCTTATGGGCTGGGGTATTGGATTTGCTGTTTCAATTTATGCAATTCTTTTTGCACCGCTTGTAACACCCTTATTAAACCGCCTTCCAAAAATTTTTAAAATTCTTACAGCTGCCTTACTGGTGGTTCTCTTTAATATTCTCTCCCCGGAAGATACTTCAATGCAGGCGGCTCTTTTCGGCCTCTGTCTCGGCTTCATTCTTTTATGCGAAAACAAGGGATTTAATGCAAAAAGCGGCTCTATTCCACAAAAGATAATTCGCACACTTATTGGACTTGCAGTTGTTGCAGCCTTATACTACGGGTTAAAGCTGGTTTTTCCAGGGGAAGACAGTGCCCAGTATCAGGCTTTTAGATTTATACGCTATGCCCTCGTAGGTTTTTTTACGAGCTTCGTTCTGCCCAAATTTTTTATTTTATTAAAGACGGCTGAGCCGCTTCAGGAATAAAGGTAGTATCATGAATAACAATAATTATCTTCCCCAAGTACCGATAGCAGCCATTGCTACAGCATTAGCACCAAGTGCGCTTGCAGTCATTAGAACTTCCGGCTCTTTAAGTATAGAGCTTGTTTCTTCCGTATTTTCCAGATCTAAAGCACTTCTCCAGGCCCAGGGCAATACAACTCTTTACGGCTGGATAGTAGATGGAGATGAAAAAATTGATGAAGTTATACTTGCTGTTTATAGAGCGCCAAAAAGTTTTACCGGTGAAAATATGGTGGAAATTTTCTGCCATGGAGGAACATCTCCAGTCCTTTCTGTCTTTAACCTTCTTCTCCGATCAGGATTCAGGCAGGCAGAACGCGGTGAATTCAGTTTTCGCGCGTTTTTAAATGGAAAAACAGATCTAACAAGGGCAGAAGCAGTTAGGGAGATTATTGAATCAAAAACCGGCGAAAGCAGAAGCCGCGCAGCAGGAAGACTTTCTGGAAACCTTGAAGAACAGCTTACCTCAATAAAGCACGCTCTTATTCATACACTGGGAACTATTGAAGTAGAAATCGAATACCCGGAAGATGAAGAAACAATAGCAGATGCGTTTGATACCACAGAACTCAAAGAAACCATAGTATTGCTAAAAAAACTTTCTTCATCATGGAAATGTGAAAAGCTGTATCAGGAAGGTGCACGTATAATTTTAAGCGGAAAAACAAATGCCGGAAAATCCAGTTTATTTAATGCCCTTCTAAAAGAAGAAAGGGCCATTGTTTCCGATGTCCACGGTACAACGCGCGACTGGATAGAAAGTTATGTTTCTTTTGACGGCATTCCAGCCCGTCTTTTTGATACTGCAGGATTACGGGAAACCCAGGATCTTGTAGAAAAACGCGGTGTAGAAATGACATACGACCTAAGCAGGGATGCAGATATTGTTCTTTATTTATTAGATTCGAGATACGAGGTTACCAACAATGATGTTTCCTTCTTAGAAGCCCTTGTAACACGATCTACAACTCATGTTCCGTCGATTGTTGTATTCACAAAAAGCGACCTAAAGCAGGCTGATATAGAAGCGGCAAAACCGCTTTTTAAGTCATGTAATATTTCCCAATATGTATCAGTTTGTTCAAAAACCGGTGACGGAATTCATGAGTTAGGTAATGCTGTTAAAACAATATTACTTCAAGGAAGCTCAACAGAAAGAGACCAGGCAGGTCTTGGTTCCGAAAGACAAAAAAAATCAGTTGACGAAGCGGTTCACTGCCTTGAACACGCACTTTTTGTGTATGAAAAAGACTACACGCTCGATGCAGTTGTTCAGGATATAGAAGATGCGCTGGAAGCCTTGAGCAGTATAACCGGCGAAGTTACGCCTGAAGATGTTCTGGGATCAATTTTTGCCAATTTCTGCGTAGGCAAGTAATAACCCATTTGACAGTATATGCCCTGCACTGATATATTTATTAAATGAAGCTGTTTAATGGAATAAGCGCCGCTCCCGGGATCGGAATTGGAAAGATATTTACGGTATCGAGCATTAAAAATGCACAAATTCCTAAAATTTTAATTCAGGAAGCAGAAAGAAATTCAGGATGGCTTCGATTCGAATCGTCTTTACAATCCACAAAAGAATATTTTTCCTCCCTTTTAAATACTTCAAATAAAGAACAGCAAAATGTTGTTCAAACTTATATGCTTATGCTCGAAGATGCTGAATTTATAGGACAAATAAAACAGGAATTCGAGCAAAATAACTTCAATATTGAATTTATAATTGATAAAAAAATTCATGAAAGTGCAGACCAACTCAAAGCTGTAGGAGATGCCTATTTAGCAGAACGTGCAGCCGATATTCTCGATGTTTACGGCCGGGTTGTACATTCAATGCTTGGATACAAATCTGCAGACCTTGATTCTGTTCCAGAAGGATCGATTGTCGCAGCTCACTGTCTTCAGCCCTCGCAGGCAATGATGCTTTTCCAAAAAGGAATCGACGGCCTCTTATTATGTGAAGGCGGAGTTTCAAGCCACATGGCAATTCTTGCACGTACGTATGGAGTTCCGGCTGTTTTTGGTATAGACAAAATTGAAACTTCACTTCCCCATGAATCAGAAGTCATTATAGATGCAAATAAGGCCCTTGTTATTTTAGAACCTGACCAGGAAACTAAAAAACAATATGCTCAGCACAAGACCGAGACTGAGCAGAGACTCAGTAAACTTGCCGCCTTTATAACTAAAAAGGCAGTTACAAAAGACGGAACAGTTATTCAGATTTTTGCAAACATAGGCTCTGTAGAAGAGGCCAAAATAGCAGAAAAAGAAGGAGCTGACGGCATAGGTCTCTTTAGAACTGAGTTTTTATTCATGAGCGCGGCCGAAAGAGGTTCTCTTATAGATGAAGAAACGCAATATGAGGCATATAAATCAGTACTTGAGATAATGAAGGGAAAGTCTGTCACAATACGCACTTTAGACGCAGGCGGAGACAAGGTTATTCCCCTCGAAGGAATGCCTGGAAAAAGCGAACGAAACCCGCTTTTGGGAAATAGAGCAATCCGTTTTTGTCTTTCACGGCCCGATATTTTTAAAACCCAGCTCCGCGCACTATACCGTGCTAGTGTTCATGGAAAATTAAAAATTCTACTGCCTCTTCTCACTGATATTGAGCAGGTTAAAAAAACAAAAAAGCTTATTCACGAAGTTCAGGTTGAGCTTGAAGCAGAAAACAAACCCTTTAATAAAGCTGTTCCCCTGGGAGTTATGATAGAAACACCTGCTGCTGCAGTTACTGCAGACCTTTTTGCTTCTCAGTGCGATTTCTTATCTATAGGAACAAATGACCTTACACAGTATACTATCAGCGTAGATCGTGATAATATTGAGACCGCTTCTCTTTTTTCAGAAATGCATCCTGCTGTTCTTAGAATGATACGCTACACAACAGCAAGTGCGCATCAAGCAGGAATTCCCGTGTCAGTCTGCGGAGAAATGGCTTCCCGTACCGAAAGCCTTGAAGTACTTATAGGGTTGGGAGTAAGAATTATCAGCATGTCGCCAAAAAAAATATCGGAAATAAAAGCTTTTCTTTCTCAGAAGGTACTTTCGGAGATGAAAGAAACAGCAGATACAATACAGTAAGATCAGGAATACACATGAACACAGAAAACACGGAACAAAATCTACTGAACGAAGATTTGGAAATAGATTCCGCGAGAAAATTCAGCACAGATAAGCACTACCGCAATCTTCCCTTGGTTGTGATTGCAGGAAGACCGAATGTAGGAAAATCCACCCTTTTTAACAGATTTCTTCATAGAAGACGGGCTATAACCGATCCTACCCCAGGTGTTACAAGAGATCCTATTGAAGAAAAAGCTTTTATTTTAGATCATCCGGTACGCCTCATGGACACAGGCGGATTTAAGCTGGATAGAGAATTTGGAACGATGGAAGCAGTCATGGATGAGCTCGTTGTTTCAAAAACTATTGAAATGCTGAAAAAAGCAGATCTCATTGTACTCTTACTCGAAGCAGGCAGCATAACAGGTGAAGACGAGGAATTTATAGCTCTTCTTAGACCGTACTGGGATAAGGTTGTTGGAGCGGTGAATAAGACAGAAGGCGGAAGAAACGAACAGGAAGCATGGAATTTTATGCAGTTCGGATTTAAAAATCTTCACCTCATATCTGCAGAACATGGAGACGGCATCACTGAATTTGCCGAATCAATCGTCAAAAATATAGATTTTTCAAAAGTTGAAGAAGGCGAAGAAGAAAAGGTAATAAAAATTTCAATTATTGGCAAACCGAATACTGGAAAATCTACACTATCCAACAGATTAACCCATACAAACTCATCCATTGTAAGTGATTACGCCGGAACTACACGCGATGTTGTTGAAGGCTATTTTGACTATAACAATACTCATTTTCAAGTTCTGGACACTGCAGGTATTAGGCGTAAAGCAAGAGTAAAGGAAGACATTGAGTATTACTCCGTTAACAGGGCAATAAAAACACTCGACAGAGCCGATCTTGTTTTTTACATGATCGATGCTCAGGAAGGACTTACAGAGCAGGATAAAAAAGTTATAGGTCTTGCCCATGAACGCGGACGCGGTATTATTTTCGTGCTGAACAAATGGGACACTCAGGATCAGGAAAGGAAAACTATTAAGAAGGCAGAAGAAAATATCCGTATCATGTTCGCTCATATGAGTTACGCGCCTATTATCTGCATTTCGGCTCTTGAAGGAAAAGGTATTAAACTTCTTTTAAACACAGCCCTGGAACTTTACGAACAACTGACGCGAAAAATAGAAACAGGCCCCTTAAATGTTGCACTCAAGGATTGGGTAACAGCGTATCCGCCACCTGCCAGCAGAACTGCAAGTTTCAAGATTAAATACATGGTACAAACAGATGTTAATCCTGCTACCTTTCTTATTTTCGCATCACGCCCGGAAGTTGTACCCCAAAGTTATGTATCGTATTTAAAGAATAAGATTAGATCAGATCTTGGATTTGACAAGATTCCTGTTCTGCTCGAACTAAAGGCAAGCCGTAAAAAATGGGAAGAGAGGAATAAGGAGTAGAATGGCAGAATACTCAATCGGCGATGTTGAAGAATTGACCGGAGTAAAAGCCCATGTTATACGCTACTGGGAAGAAATTATTCCGTCTATTACACCGCAGAAATTGAACGGACGCCGTGTATACAGCAAGTATGATATTTTAATCATACTGCGTCTTAAACATCTAATTCAGGAAAAAAAATTCACCATTGAAGGTGCGCGAAACAGAATTATAGAAGAAGCCTCGGATTATAACACAGTTATTGACCCGGAAGGGGATTATATACATCTTCATCAGTCATTTAATGAAATTCGAAGTGAATTAATCGACTTATTTTTTACTGTTAAAAAATACAGAAAAAACCAGGAATAAACATGAGCACAACAATACATAGCCTTTATGGTACATTGGACGATAAAGCACTCAAAATACTGCATAATTTTGACACCGTTATTCAAAGCGTAAAACCGCTTAATTCAAAGCATTTAGTCACTCTGCCGGATACAATCCGCGAATTATCTCATCAGCTTACCGATGAACGCTCAAGCCGGCGCATAGGCTACATGAATCAGGCCGCGTATCTTTCAGCGTATACCCGTTATTTTATGTGGTGGAATTTATTCCGCTTAACTTCACTTTTTTCCGGCTTTAATCACGATGCCTTTTCCCATTTGCAGGATGGATCGTACTGTCTCGATGCAGGATCGGGACCTCTTACTGTTCCCATAGCCTTATTGCTTTCACGGCCGGAACTCAGGACTAAAAAGATTACCTGGTACTGCATGGATTTATCTCAGACAGCCCTTGCTCTTGGAGAAGAATTATTTTTGGCAGTCTGTGCAGCATTAGAGTGCGAACCGTGGACAATCATTCGAATAAAGGGTGCTCT
>Ga0116183_1005044_pt1 | contig 12686 bp, 3 predicted proteins | sample AD_UKC078_MetaG_FD_89753 | JGI IMG/M metagenome (GOLD analysis project Ga0116183, IMG submission 89753) | Active sludge microbial communities of municipal wastewater-treating anaerobic digesters from USA - AD_UKC078_MetaG | ecosystem: Engineered > Bioreactor > Anaerobic > Digestate | place: USA... | reverse complement strand
TCCAGCCCACCTTCAACATCAGCTCATGCATCATTCGATAGGTCGAAGCGCGACCAGGCGCATGCCATGCGGCGATTTCCAAACACATGATTGCCGCTTCCATCTCACCGTTTTTCACAAGCAACTCCGACAAAGCCACACGCGCTTCCACATCGCCAGGAACCCGCTCCACACATCGATCCAATGCCTCGATGGCACCGCGCAAATCATCCAGCTTATCATGGCGAAGCAAAGCAATTTCACGCCACACTTCTGCCTCCGCCGCATGCGCAAATGCCTTGTCCAATCGGACCGTCTGCGCCAATAACGCCTTTTCATAGGCACGAAGGTCTTCACGCGCGATCCAGATATGAGCAATCGCATCGAAAGCTCGTGGGGTAAGCGGATCCCGATCGAGCGCGTCTTCGTAAATCAAAAGCGCGCGTTCTACATCCTGCGCCCGCTCGACGGCATAATCCGCCGCAAGCACCAGGGAACGCGCCACTTCCTCAGGTTGCATTTTGAGTTGCGCGATCGCCACTTTGATGTCCACCACTTTGTCCGGCTGATGCGAAACGTCATAAACCTGCGCTAAACGCGCCAAAATTGCCGTCTCTTCAGGTTGAATCGAACGCGCATCCTCCAACGCCTCGATGCAACGAGCCAAGTCCCGCGCTTTTTCAAAGTCCTCCGCAAGACACAGCAATACCTCGAATCGTCGGTGATCGTCTTGCACCACACCGAGTAGCGCCCGACGATACGTGGCTGCCTCGGCAAATTCTCCTTCGCTTCGCAACACATCGGCCAATCGTTCCAACGCTTCCGGATGCCGCCCATCGACCCCTAACGCCTTACGATAATGGATTGCCGCTTCCCGCGGCCGATTCTGCAATCGTTTGATCGCGCCAAGCCTCACGTAGGCGTGCGCTCGCTCCACACTCTTTTCTTCGAGAAGCAGCAATATTTTTTTGAATACCTTCGACGCTCCTTCCCAATCCCCCGCCTCCAACAAGGCATCCCCTTCGGAAAACACATCGTCGACCCGAACGAAAGGCTGCCTCACACTCGGAGGCGATGACACCCTGTCCACCGATGACGACGAGGGCCTCGTCAATGAAGGCGAAGTCGTCGAATATACTTTCAAGTCCCGTCGCCCCGGCACCAACGAAAAGCACGGCACGTCCGTATACAGGTTTTCGTTTTCCCGCATCACGTCCATCACGCGAGAGATGAAGGCAACCCCTATCTTGTTTCGCGATTGAGGATCGGCCATGGCAGAAAGCCATAACGACGTAAACGGCGACACCGAAGGTGTCGTCCCGGGTTGTCGACCACGGACCGCACAAAGCATCGAATACCCCGATAATTCAGGGGCCCAAACGCGACGAGCGGCTGCGGTGTACTCCGTGGCTACGACGGCGTCCATCGGTCCGTCCATGAGCAAGTCGAGCACAACCACGACACTGCGACTACCTCGGGAAGAGATAGCCGTCCGCAGCTTGGTGAACGGAAGCCTCGACGTGGCCCGACCAGTCATGACCTCGATCGATAATTCACCCGCTTCGTCTAAGTGACTCACGGCGGAGACATAGACCAGCAAGGCATCAGTCTCCCCTTGCCCCTTGTCTTTCAAGATTTCCGTAAGCCAAACCTCTGGCTCGACCCCTTTGGGCGCCTCAAATACCTCAAAGTCGTAGCCAGGTTCGAGGAGACGTTCACCCACGGCTCGAGCGTCGTAGGCAGCATGAAGATGGGGGCGGAATTCGTCACACGCCTCGTAAGTAGGCGCAATCAGGAACGCAGCTCGCATGGTTTTCCCATTGTCGAACGAAAACACCGGGGTTCGCGCGGACCAAACTCCGCAAGAAAACAATACTCTGGTGATCAACCATCGTAAGTCAACGGGTTCGAGGATTCGAAAACAGATTGCACCACGAGCCAATCAATCGCGCGGCCTCGAAACCAATCCCCATTCCCACCCGTGTAGGGAAAAGAATTGCTCTTTAACCGCACTCCACCATTGCCAACTAGAGCCGTTGCGACGATAGTGGGCCCATGCGTACGCAACTTCTGCCCATACCTGCCTGCGCGGCGCTCGCCGTGTGCGTATTCACCTACCATGCCATGGGTCAACAACCATCGGACAGTGATAGCGCTCCCGGAGGAGAAACCGGCACTTCCGCCGAACCCAGCCCGGCACCCGAGGCTTCCCCTGACACGATGCAACCCGCGGAAGCCCCCCCAGAACCCGCCGGCCCCCCCACACCCACGACGGAAACACAATGCTCCGACGGCATCGATAACGATGGCGATGGGATGCTCGATTGTGCGGACCCGGACTGCCAGGCGGATGCGGCTTGCTCTGCCCCCCCCGTTGTTGCCGCTTCACCCACCATTGCCGAGGCGGATAACCAACCGGCCCAACCGCCCCCCAGCAAAACCCTCGGCTTGGAAGGTGTCCTCGGTGTTTCCGGACGCCTTGGCTCCATGTCGAGCGGATATGACTCCGCGGAACGAGCGGGAATTCAATATGGCGCAGGTGTTTTTTTCTCGCCCTATCGCGAACTCGCGTTGGGTCTTTCTTACACATATAGCGGATTCGGAGCCGAGGAATTCAATCCCTCCGTCAATGACGCTACCGGCAAAATCCGGCGTTCCCTGCACAATGGAATGCTCAATATCCGCGCATATCCCCTGCGCAACGACACTATCGGCCTATGGGTCGGACTCGGAGCCGGCATTACATGGCAAACCGCCACCGCCTCTGGCGCCGTCACGACCAACGACTTCGTCCAACCTTCACGCTCCTATCAAGTGAGTGCCGGTCCCGATGCCGGCCTCGCCCTCGGCGCCGCCCTCGGAATGGATTACGATGTTAGCAACGATATGGCCGTCCTCGCCAGCCTAGCGCTCACCAGTCATCGTCTTACGAGCGAGCCTCTCGACGGCAGCACTTCCCCTGCCGTGCCCGGCTCCGGCTCCGCCAGCCAACTCGACTTCCGCTTCGCTTTCCAATATCGCTTCGATCTCACCGGCACATCCGCTCCCGTCACCGCTACAGTCCAAACGGCTTCCTCGGAATAGCCGAAAGAAGCCGTCCCCGACTTTTTCGCTATGGGAACTCCGTGCTCGAGAGCTGCTCGGCCACGATCCCATCCGCCAAATCATCCGCGGCTTGCGGTCGCGTCCCCGCGAAAGCGCTCCGCGCCAAACCCAGTCGATACTCGTCATCTCCTACAATCACGCATCTGTTGCGTTGACCGCACAAGCCGTTCGATTCCTTCGCTTGCATCGCATCGCATAGGCTAGAGCTTCGCCCTATCCCCACAAAAACCGACAAGGCGAAAAGAATGCTTATTTCTTGTCATCGAGAAGATTTGTCTTGCGGTGGTGGGAAAGGATGGTGCGCGCGGAGCATACAGTGCTCTGCTGTGGCTCGCTTTTCTGCCCAAGCCTGGCTACGCCTTTCGCCCGCCAACCGATGGGGTTTGGGCAAACGTATCCCTCGAAGTAGGGAGGTCATCAGGACAATTTCTTGTGGAATCTCAGAAGGATAGACGGGGGAAGGAGCCTCGGCGAAAGAGCCGTCCGAGGCTCCTTGGGTCTCTCAAAGCGGACCGGAGCCAATAAGCAAGCCGATCTGCCGCATTCCGTCAATATGACCCACGTACTTGATCAAGGCACTGAGTTTCGTATTGGCGGGGTCGGTGCTCAATAGCATCGGCTGCCCATTGGCGTCGAGCTTGAGTTGCACTTGTCCGAACTCGTTGACCACCGGATCGTTGGTCGCCGCATCGCGCTCGACCTTGTAGGTATACACCATCAGCCAGTTCGCCAATTGAAGCATTCTGGCGCCAATGCCCTTCTCCACTTCCTTGACCGGCACCGTCGCGCCCGTATTATCAACCTTTTGCAAGGTTTCTGTTCCGTAACGGCGGGCGATATAGGTCATACCGGACATCGGATTGAAGAACCGGATTTGTTCTTTGGGATCCGGGAAGCCAGTGGTACCGACCGTGCCGTCCACACCCTCGATCCAAATCCGCGTTTTGTTGAGCAGCGACATATCACCCGTTCGACGGGAATGAACCGCTGCCAAGATGGCTGCAACGCTCTGCTGGCGGAAGCCGATATTGGGGAACAGGATAGCAGCGTTGGCCGGGCGAACAGGCAGGGTGGGTTTCGTAATATCGAACATTTCCGCCTGTCCTGACACACACGTATTCGCGAGTGGATCCCTCTGCGTGCAGATATAGTGCATTCCCACGCTCTCCCAGTCCTCTGCCATGATGCCGCCAATGAATCGGCTCATCGCCTGCGGCATCGAAGCATAGAAGTTCAAGCGCTGGGTACGCGGATCGAGGAACATCTCACGATTGGGCGAATATACCGGAGGTCGACCGTCGGTCAACATGGCAAGCGCAAACGCCTTCTCCAGTTCAAATCCCGCGCGATTCATCCATTCCTGGTATTTCCAGGAACCACCACCAAACGGACCACTATCCATGTCATCGTCGATGAACCGGCCCAAACCGAGCGGGATATCGAAGGACTTCGAAGCAAAACCACTGGGATTATCCGTTGTATCGTAAATACTCCCCTTGATGTAGCCGTTGATTTTGCGTTCCGAAGAAACGTAATAGGGACCCGGCTGCGGGGACATGACAGCCCCAGCCAACATATCAAAGGCTTCCTTACTCGCCATCAAGTACGGCCGAAGCCAATCGTCCGACGCCGCCATTTCCGCATAGCGTTCCGGTCCGAAGCTGGCGTAATACTGAGCCGCTTTGGCCGTGGCATTCCAGTTGTACGTTCGTTCGATGTCGAAGTATCGACGAGAAATCGCCCACGGCATGAACAAGAAGTTGAATTCTCGGTTCTTTCGGCGGAAGTAGGTGAACGGATACATCGCCTCGTACTTGCGGCGCGTGTTGACCGCCACCTCATAAGGATCCGCACCGTTGTCGCTCGGGTTCGTGTGAATATAAGCATTCGACGTCGAACCAAAACGGTGGAACCAGCGTACCTTGCCGCCTCCGAAGTTCGGTTCGGGGCGAGCATGCCAATACGGGGCCTTGGAACTCCCATCGCCCGGCACCGTCGCATCGCTGAGGAAGTCTTGCCAAGCCGCATGATCGCGCGGAGTCGGTGAGCATACCTTACCGTGAACGATACGCCACTGAGCCACAGCCCTTTCCTCGTCGGTCGCGGGTCGGCAGTCTCGAGCTGGATCGAAGATCTTCAACTGACGAGCCAGTTCCGTGTAATGCATGGGTTGCGGGAATTCGCCATACGCCGTTTTCTGGAATACTTCTTCCTGCTCGTTGAGCTGAGAACGCATACGAGGACCGAAGCGTCGCTGATCGTCCACCGGCAACACAGCGTCATCGATGGTTTCGAGCACACGGCCGTACAACGCTTTCATCGTATATTGATCATACGTGCCAAGCCCAGCCGTCTCTCCAAACCGCTCCCATTGATACTCCATCGTGGAGGTGTTGGCGAAGTAGTGAATACCCGGCCGTGATTCGTCCGCTAACCCCATCTCGTCGGCGGTTTCCCCATCCAGGTAACGGGGGCCCATGCAAGAATCCGGACCCTTCGGATCCCGAACTTGCCCGTTGCAAGAGGCCTGCGCCGTCCCCTCGGCCGTCCGCAATTGCCAATATTGAGGCTGGTAGTTGGTCGCATCCCAAGAGGAGGCGAATTGGTGCAACATACCAAGCGAATGGCCCATTTCGTGAAGGGCAATTCCCTTGTAAATCTCTACGGCCAACTCTCGATAGATCGCTTCACCACGCTCATGCGCAGAAAGGTCGCCGTACTTCGCCATGAAGTGCTTGGCTAGACCCGGGATATCAATGCTTCCCGTCAAAGGAGCCTCGTGGTCGTGGAAGCACGCACCTTTGGCCTCCAGACGCGTCCGTACCGTATCCGCCAAAATCCGCAACTTGCCGGGGTCCAGCATCCGCAAAGGCGACGCCATGGCGACCTGATCCGCCGTCAGAGACCCATTGGTTCCCATCGTATTGCGGGCCCAAGATGGACTCATGATCGTGTTTTCGAACTTCGTTCCGAGCAGCGGCGCCACGAGCGCGTCGAAAGCCGCCGAATCCAACGCCTCGGCGTCGGGATCGAAAACCATCTGGGACATCATTCGGGAATGAGATGCCATTTTCTCGGCCAGCGTCGTTCCCGCCAACGGCTTGATACCGCCAAACTGCATGGCATTGGCTGCATCTAGCGCTTTGGTTCGACTTTCAATCTCCTCAGGCGTCAGCGCCATCGTCTTGCCACCAGGCTCGAGAATGCTCCGTTCGAAGTAAACATCCTCCGGAACGCCGGTGATCAGTTCGGAGACACTCAAGTCCCCCATCGCTACTTGCAACACATCACGAGCGAAAGCCGCCGCATAGCGAACGGAACGGCCCATGATGAGCGCAGCGCCACCCTTGATTTCGCCCGTGAGTGGATCGCCGTTCCAATTGGCAATGCCTCCGTACGGTGCCTTGGAATCATAAGGCCAGTACACGAGCATGTTTTTGCGTAAATCACCCGTACGAGCCTCATACCCCACAGGACCACAAACCTCGGTCCGGTCATAGCTCCGCACCGGATTGTGACAAAGCGTTACCACCGGAGTCGGGTCAAGAGCCTTGTCCGTCAACCAGCCTCCAAACGCCACCATCTCTTTATCTTGAGCAAAGTGCAGATTGTGGCAGGAGGTGCGATCACCTCCGGTACGACGGCACTCGACTTCACGTGCATACGCGACGGCGTTGGCCATCATCTGGTTCCACGAGTACACGATTTCCTCGTTGGCACCGCGGGTCACGGGGTTTCCATTGGCATCCACTGTGTCGAGGAACTCGTCGGCCATCTTATCGTTGACCCAGTAGCCAACCGTCTTGATTTCACGGTCACGATACGGAATCGTACACCGCTTCGTATGAACGTCACATTGCGACCCTTCCGAGCCAGAATATCCCGTCACGGATCTCTCGCACTGGTCGTCCGTGCCGTTCTGGTCGTTATCGAACTTGGCGTCGCAGTAAAAGTCCAGATGGCTCTTTTTCCAAATGTTATGGATGTTGGCGAAACGAACAAAATTGTCGTCGGTAAAGCGATACCAAGGGTCGAACCCAATCCGGGGGGCCGTCACCACGCCCACGGAATAGCTGCTTCCGAGACCACCGGGGTTGCCTACGACATCCAACGACGCCCGTGAGTTTTCCAACGGCTCGAAATCGTTATTCGGGTCGATTTTCTGGAACGAAAACCGGACGGTAGCTTCCTGCGCATCGCAATCATACGTTGCCGTCGCGTTCAACAATCCTTCGAGGTAGCAGCCCCAGATCGTGAATCCCCAGGGCGTCCACGTTTCCGCCGCTTCGATATAAAACCGATTGGTAATATCGAAGTAACCATCTTCCGGCTCGAAGTGCGGGGCATCTTTATGGTGCGGATCCGTCACGTTATACACAAGCGGACTAATCTGGATTTCACCAAAGGCCTTGGCGAAGAACATATCCATCCACATCGGGTCATTGACCTGATTAGAGGACCAATCCACACGCATGTATTCTCGCTCGTACCATGGCCGATCGGTAGTATTCTCTTCGATAACGTTCATCTCCTCGCCCGTCTGAGAATTGTAGGCGCGACGAATGTCAAAGTGGCTGAGAATACGATACATGGCGACGACGGCGCCGTCGGAATCCGTGCCGGCCCAGGTACCGGGTTTACCGGGTTGCTCGAAAAGCGGGTAAGACTTGCGGGCAATGAGCATATTTTCGGTGACTTCCCAGCGAATCCTGTCGATGTGGGACCATGTGCCGACACCTACTTCGCTTTGGGAAGCGGAACCATCAATGACATAGCCACGCCAGTGAAACTCGGGGTCGTCGGTCGCATCAGACAAGCTGGGCCCGAGGAAGAAGTGTTTGTCGAGTGCATTGGCTTGCACGCGGTTGATGGGCGCTTCTTGCTCAGCACAGCTTGTCAAGCCGACGAGCAACCCGAGCCCTACGCCGCAGCGAAGTCCTTTTCTGAAAATCTTGCGGGTCATCGTTCATACTCCGTTGAACATGGTGCCAACTGCCTCATGTTCCTCAGTAGGGCCCTTGACCAAGGATATGACCGAGCTGGCGAACAGCGTCGATCAATCCGACGTAGCGAGTCAACTCGCCGATTTTTGACTCGTTGGGATCGAGGGGCTGCGGTTGCCCCTGGGCGTCGAGGATGAGTTCGGGGCGTCCGTACTTGTCGAAAACGGGCTTGCCTTGCTCCTTCTTGACGACGTACGAAAGAGTCACGAGCTGGTTCGCCCGCTGTAGCATCCGGGAAGCGATCCCGCGGTCCACCTGCCGACCGTCGATGTTTTCCGCCCCGAAGCTTCGGGCGATATAGGTGAACCCGGATCCGGGATGGTAGAACCGGACTTGATACGTTCGCCCTTCCGAACCGCCTTCATCCTTCTCATCCGGGAAAGCAGCGTCAGAGATATTGCCCTCCACACCGTCGATCCAAATTCGCATCTTGTGGATGAGGGTCATATCCGTATTTTCTCGGGCGTAGAGAGCCGAGAAAATCGATGCATAAAGCTGCTGCATATAGCCAAGGTTCGGATAAAGTACCTTCGCGCCCGCGGGTCGAGTCGGCTCACCCTTGTTCATGAGATCCAACATCGCAGGAATCGCCGGTTGTCCGGGTTGGTTGTTGTTGTCAACCCACATTCCGATGGCTTGCCAATCCTCCGCGAGCATCCCACCGAAAAGCCGGTCGAAAGCTTCCGGCATATCACTGCGGAAGTTCAGTTTCACACCACGATCGTCGAGATACACTTCCCGCGCAATCGTCGATAGAGTCGGTCGAGAGTCGCAAAGCGCAAGGAAGGCATAGGCTTTCTCAGCCCAGAAACCAGCGCGGGTTTCCCAATCCTCGAACTCCCAGGAACCACCACCGTTCGGCCCAGAGTCATAGGCGTCATCCACATAGCGCCCATCGATGGTCTGAATCGTGAAGTCCGCTCCCGGATCCACCCAGGGCAAGGCATCATAAACACCGGAGGGGTCTCCCGCACGCGGACGGTAGTCGCCCGGCTGAGGCGCGAGGACGTACGATGCCAAAGCGTTGAAAATCTCGGTGTTTGCCATGACATCGGGACGAGACCAGTTGTCGTCGCTGGAGAATATTTCGTAGTACTGTTTACCGAAGCTCAACCAACGTAGGTTGGTATTGGCAATGGACCAGTGATACGACCGTAGCAATTCGAATGTATCCATGGCATACCCCGCGGCTCCCCAACTGGGGGGCGAGCCCCTACGATGCCTACGGAAGTAAACCGAGGGATAGTTGGCATTGAAGTTGCGGATTTCGTTGACCGCCACTTCGTAGGTATCCGCTCCCGAATCCAACATATTCGTGTGGACGTAGGTGGGAGAATAATGCTCGCCGATGCGGTACGACCAACGAACCGTATCCGCGTTCCCACCGGGCAAGTCCGAGCGCGTATGCCACAACACCATCGGCTCTTCATCGTATACCGTGGGACAGGAATCGCTGACGAAATCATACCACGAGGCGTAATCACGCGGGAAAGGCTGACAAACTTTGTCATGGACCACACGCCACTTGGCCTGAGCTTTTTCTTCCGGCGTGGCTTCTCGACAGTCGCGCTCCGGATTGAAGGTGTTCAAGGCTCGATTCAACTTCGTGTAATGCCAACTATGCATGAAAGGATCCGGCCCAAACGGCTGGGAGCCATTGTCAAACGTCACAGAGTCATACACGAGTTCGCTTTCCGAAAGCTGCGTGAACATACGGGAAGCGAGACGGTACTGGTCGACCGGCTTGTCGGGATCCCGGCGGGGAATCACATCGTTATCGTAGGTTTCCAAGACTCGGCCGTAAATCGCCTTCGTCATATGGTAATCCCACGTTCCCAATCCCGCCGTTTCCGAGAAACGCTCAGATTGATACTCCATCGTCGAGGTATTGGCGAAGTACTCAATCATCGGTCTGGGTTCGGGACCATAGCCCTGCTCGTCGAGCGTGTGCGGGTCGAGATAGCGCGGACCCATGCAACTATCCTCAGCGTTCGGGTCCCGAGCTTTTCCCTCGCAGCTTGCCGTTGCCTGGCCTTCGTTGGTTCGAAGTTGCCAATACTGGGGCATGTAGTTGGTGGAGTCCCACGATGAGGAGAATTGGTGGCGCATGCCGAGGGCGTGACCCATTTCGTGAATCATGACGCCCTTGAAGCTCTCTAGCCGAAGCTCCTTGCGCATTTCAGCGATACGCTCTTCGCGGGAAAGGTGCCCATACTTCTGTAAGAAGTAGTTCGCCAGCGGAGCGTTCACAATCTGCCCCATCTGCGCCGTCTGCTGCATTTCGGAGAAACAGGCACCCGCGCGCGCAAACCGCTCTTCCATTTCCCTTCGGATGAGCTGCATCTTCGCCGCATCCAAGCCACGCAAGGGGGAAGCGGCATTCATGACCGAATCGGTGAGCTGCGCCGAAGGATCCAACTTGGCCGCCTTGAGCCACGCCGCGTCCATCAGATCGTGCTCCAATGGGGTGTTGCGCAACGGCTTCAAGAGCTGGTCATTGCGCAACGCCTGCATTTTGCGCAGGTCTTGATCCGCTTTGAGTTCAAGTTTCGCGCGCATGGCCGCTTTCGCGACTTCGACTCGACTCTGCGAGACTCCCCCGGAGGAAGGAGCGGATTGAGCCAAATTGAAAGTGTCGATCGCTTCGATCCTCTTTTGGATCTCCGCGTCCGATAGCGGCTCGGCCGGTAGCGGCCCACTCATGACTTTCGCATAACGGCCATGAGACCCACCAGCCATATACTCATCCAACGTCATGTCTCCCATCGCCACCAGCAACGTATCGAGCATGCGGGAGGCTCGGGATTCGATATGAACCGTAAGGGACGTGTTCCCGATGAGTTCCCCGGTCGTGGGATCCGAATGCAGATCCGTAACGCCGCCAAAGGGAGAGTTGGTCGCCCAAGGCCAGTCGATCAGCATGAACTTCCGCAAGTCACCCGTTCGTGCGGTGGCTCCCGCCTTGCCGCACGTCGCGTGATCGTAGCCTCGCACAGGGTTATGACACAAGGTAAAGACCGGTGTCTCATCGACCGGCCAGTCCACCAGCCACCCGCCATAACTCACCATCCGCTTTTCCGGATGGAAATACTGACCATGGCATTGACCCCGGTCCCCGTCTCCCGTGCGACGGCATTCCGCGGAACGCGCCATGGCGACGGCTGCCGTAAACATTTGGTTCCACGTGTAAACGACGTCCTCCACGGCTCCGCGGTCCATGGGGTTGCCGTTGGCATCCAAGGTGTCTTGGTACTCGAACGGCATTTCCTTGTTGACCCACCAGCCAAGGGTCTTGACTTTGCGGTCCCGGTAGGGAATCGTGCATTTTCCCGCTTTGCTCAACACATCCTTGATATAGGCGACTTCTTCAGGCGCTCGGCCTTCTCGCTCGGCAGCAGCGACAGCACCTTTTATCTCGTGGGGCTTCCACGAGATAAACGTGTCGCAACGAGACCCCTTGGAACCAACGTATCGTTCACATTGATCGGCTGTCCCGTCGTTGTTGCCATCGTCATTCGACGTGCAAGCGATATCCACATGGGATTTTTCCCAGATGTTGATGACATGCATCGGGATGTGGTAGCCCTTGTCCGTAAATCCATAGGCGGGATCGTAATCCGAGATGGGGGCTCCCCACTGAACCAACACCGAAGAGCCGGCGGTACCGAAGTTATTGACCACATCCTCCGCGGCAAGGCTGTTGATGAACGGTTCGAAGTCCCGGTTCGGGTCGATGCGCCAATACGTAAGGCGAAGATTCGCCGCTTGCATGTTGCAGTCGTTGATGTTCGTACCGGAAATCATTCCGTACACGATGCAAGAAGGCAACGAGCCCCAGGAAAAGTACATCTCTCCCGGTTCCACGAAAACCCGGTTGGTGACCTCGATATACCCCTCCTTCTCGTCGACGAAGGGAGCGTCCTCACTGGTCGGGTCCGTGACCTGATAGCGCATGGGGGTAATTTTGGGATCGCCGAACCACTTGCTGAACAGCTCATCGAGATACATCGGGTTGGCCACTTCGTTCGTCGACCAATCCACCCGGAAGTACTCGCGTTCGTACCACGGACGATCCGAGGTGTTTTCTTCCGTGATGTTCAGCTCTTCACCGGTCACCGGGTTGTAGGCTTTGCGGATGTCGAAGTGGCTCTCGATGCGATACGCGGCCACAACCGTTCCGTTCGCTTCCCCACCAGGAAGGCCCTTGTCATCACGACCACGACCGATCTGATACGCCTTCCGAACGAGCAGCATGTTTTCGGTAATCTCGAAGCGTACGCGATCGACGCCGGAACCCGTGCCGTAGTAAAAGGAAGGCTGATCGTAGGACGAGCCCACAGAGTAAGCTCGCATGAAGAACTCCGGATCGTCGGAGCTGTCGTGGAGATCTTCCCCGACAAAGAAGCTCTTTTTGAGCACGTTGGGCTGCACCCTGTCGATGGGTTCACGCTCCTCGGCGCATCCCATCATTGCGAGGCCTAGCAGCAGCCCCAGCGCCACGCCTCGTACCTTCATGCGTCTATTCATCCCGCAACCTCCATTCATTGCTGGACGCTTATCCTGACTTGATCGGTAACGCGTCTTGGATTCCCGGTGGCC
>Ga0116183_1005035_pt1 | contig 12699 bp, 7 predicted proteins | sample AD_UKC078_MetaG_FD_89753 | JGI IMG/M metagenome (GOLD analysis project Ga0116183, IMG submission 89753) | Active sludge microbial communities of municipal wastewater-treating anaerobic digesters from USA - AD_UKC078_MetaG | ecosystem: Engineered > Bioreactor > Anaerobic > Digestate | place: USA... | reverse complement strand
TTTCTATACTGTCTTCTAAAAATAAAGAAATTTATATAGAAGCACTTTTTGTACTCAGAAAAACCTTTAAACAGGAAATGACTATAAAAAAGTCCGATCTTATATCTATGATAATTGCCAGTCTTGATGAAAAAATACTTGAAATGGATTTTTCAGAAGAAGAGGTAGAAGAAAATATATCAATATATGAAAAAAACCTTAACAATCCTTCAGCCATTGCTCACTGGCTTCTGAGACGTTTAAAAGAAACAGGATGGATAGAAATAGAATACCAGATAGATTCATTTGATGAGAATATTACTCTGCCAGACTATTCCATTAAACTTATAAATATTTTATATTCTTTTACCGATTCTACAACCAGAGAATATAATTCTTATGTTCACAGTACCTATTCTTCCCTCAGGACAGCAGAAGAAGAAAGGGATAAATTTATGTTTACCGCTCTTCTTACAGCTTATGAAAATACAATTAATCTGGTAGATGAATTAAAAACACTACATAATAATATAAGGCGTTACCATCAGGAACTTAATGATTATATAACAGTCAACGACATCTTAAAGGTGCATTTCGATGAATATAAAAATTTAATTATGGACAGGGTTTATCATCCTCTCAAAACACTGGATTCAGTACCAAGATTTAAGACACCAATAATAAAAATTTTATCTAAATGGCTGGATGATCAGTCTTTAAGGGAGGATATTCTGGAACAGGCAATGTTAAGAGGTAAATATAATACAAAAGAAGAAGCGTCAGAAGATATTATTCAAAAAATCCAGGAAATTATAGAGATCTATGAAGCTATTGATAATATGCTTACAGAAATAGATAGAAAAAATTCTGCCTATACCAGAGCATCTATTGAAAAAATGAGATATTTTCTCAATGCAGACAGAAGTATAAAGGGCAAACTAGTGGGAATATTAACTTCTATAGCAAATAATAAAAGTGAGGGTAACAATATATTAAAGATTATGGAAGAATCCGTTAATATATTTAAACAGGCATCTCTTGATGATAAATCTCTTTATATGAGAATTTCTAAGCATAACAGAGATGAAACCAAACCTATGGAAATTCTTACAGGTGATTCAGAAGAACATAATCTGGATACATTTATTGCCAGGATAAAAAGAAATTATAGTAATAAAAAAGTAATGGATTTTATCAGAAAATTTATGTCAGACAAAAATACTATAACAACTGCCGATATATCTCTTCCTGATGATGAAGCATTTATTTTACTTATTCTGGCATCTCTCAGAGGAAATGATAAAAATTCATTTTATAATATAGAATTCTCAGGAGATTATATCAATAAAAATAGGTACAGGTTACCTTACATAAAATTTACAAAAAAGGTAAAGTAATATATGATTGACGAACTATATGAGAGACTTACAAATTCTGAAAAAGAAGAATTTAAAAGATTATTAAATTTATTGCTCTGCCGTACTTTTATTATAAGAGATATTTACGATCCGAAAGAAGATATGATGAAGATAAATCCTGATTATCGTTTTATAGAAAGAAATTTTCCTCTATTTCTGGAATATCTTGACTACGCAGGATGGGTAATAGAAAAGGATAATAACTATGGTGTAATATCATTGAATAACAGTTATGACTATAACAGAGTGAAGTTAAACAGGAATACCACTCTGATATTATATATCCTGAGATTAATTTTCGAAGAAGAAAGAGAAAAATTACTTCTCCGTAATAAAGTTAAAACAACTACTGGAGAAGTTATTCATAAGATGTTAAATATAGGGCTTATAAATAAAAAACCTTCAGGCAGGGATCTTATGGATTCTTTCAAGCAACTTTCCAATCATAATATTACAGCTAAAATTGATGGTTCATGGGAAGATGGTAACACCGGATTGATTATATATCCATCTATATTATTTGTAGTAACAAATGAAAAAATAAGCAGAATATATGAAATAGCATGTATTGAAGAATCAGTAGAAGAAGCTGATAATGATGTAACAGAATCAGAGAAGATCATCAGAGGTTGTGAAACAATATGAAATTACTAAAAAAACTGCTGCTCATAAACTGGCATAGTTTCGGCAAGGAGCTTATAGAGTTTGAAGGAATTAATTTTCTGACAGGTATAAATGCTTCAGGTAAATCAACCATTATAGATGCAATGCAGCTTTTACTTCTTGGAGATACGACAGGACATTTCTTTAACAAAGCAGCAAATGAGAAATCTACAAGAACACTGGAAGGATACCTTTATGGAGAAATAGGTGAAGATGGAGATACAGGATTTAAATATTTAAGAGAAAGAAAAAGATTTACAAGTTATATAACCTGTGAATTTCACGATGATGTAAAAAAATCAGATTTCACTTTAGGAATAGTTTTCGACTGTTATGAAGACAGGACAAAGGAGCATAAATTTTTTATTCTTGACAATAAAATACCGGATAATGAATTTATATCAAACAACATACCTATGTCATACAGGGATTTAAAAAATTTCCTGAGTAATAATTACAAAAAAACGAGTTTTCTATTTGCAGGAACAAACAGAGAATATCAAAATAATCTCAAAGGTAAACTTGGAGGAATAAAAGACAAATATTTCAGTCTTTTCAAGAAGGCAGTATCATTTACCCCTATCATAGACATTGAAACATTTATCACAGAATATATATGTGATGTAAAGAATTCTGTTGATATAAGTATGATGCAGGATAATATCAGAGCTTATAAAAGGCTTGAAGCAGATGCAAATATAATGGAACAGCGTATTTCAGCTCTGGAGAAGATTTCATCTAAATATAATGCTTACTGTGAGGAAAATCAGAGGCTGGGAATTCAAAACTATATAATAAAAAGAGCAAAACACCAGGAAGCAGTTGATATACTTTCAAAGCTGAAAGAGGAATTCATCTTTAACAATGAACAAATTACCAATCTTACAAAAACTCAGGAAGAACACTCTTTTAAAATCAATGAATTCGGAAAAAAAATAAAAGAACTTATGGCAGACAAGATAAATTCTGATATATACAGTAAAATAAAAGAACTTGAAAAACAGAAAAAAGATATTGAGAAAGACCTTCGTAATTTAAAGAACAATCTGAATAAAGCTCTGGGAAAGATGAAAGATTACGGTAATAACTGGAAGAAATATATAAATAAAATCTGTAAAGCAGAAAATGGAGATAGAGATTACTATTTCCTGGCAGAACTATATAAAGAAGACCTGGCGAATTTTTATGAACTGGCAGATAAAGCTTTAAGCTGTTCTGAAACTCTTTTGCAGGTTGATATAAGTAATTTCTGCAATATGGATAATAATCTATTTATGAATATAAGAAATACTCTAGAAGATTTTAAAAAAGAAGCTTCCCATATTGAACATTCCTTATCAAAGATTTATAAAGAATTAGATAAAAAAATTGTAAATTTACAGGTAGAAATTAATAATCTTAAGAAAGGTGTCAAGCCCTATGAGAGAAAACTTTTAGAACTCAGGCAAATCATTTCAAAAGAACTGACAGAAAAATACGGCAGAACTATTGATGTATATATACTGGCAGATTTACTGGAAATAAAAGAAAGTCAATGGAGAAATGCCATAGAAGCATATTTATATAAAGAGAAATTCTATTTCTTTGTTGAACCTGAATATTTTAAAGATGCTATGACTGTTTACCATACCGGGAATTTTCAAATAACAGGGCTCATAGATACAGAAAAGTTAAACTCTATTGATCATGTCAGAGAACCGGAAAGTCTGGCTGAAGAATTACTTTCAGAAAATAAATATGCAACATTGTTTATCGACTATCTCACAGGAAGTCTTATAAAATGTAAAACGTCTGATGAACTCAGAAAACACCAATCCTCCATAACAGACAGTTGTATATTATATCAGGATTATACTCTGACACAGTTAAAAACGGATGAATGGAAATATCCATATATAGGGCGAAAATCCATAGAGGAACAGATCAGAGTCAGAGAAGATGAACTCTGTAAGGATAAAGAAAAACTACCGGAATATAATAAAACTATTGAGTTTGTCAAAAGTATCTATAAAATGGAAATTATAAATTTAAATGAAATTGAAAATATCTTAAATGTAATAGAAGAAGCCTGCCTTATACCGGAATTTGAGAAAAAACTTCAATTAATATCAGGAGAAATTGAAGGAATTGATCTCACCTGGTTAGAAAAAATCGATGAAGATATAACAGAGATTGAAGAAGAAATAAAAAAACTCGATAAAAGAAAGCATGAAGTAAGTGAAGAAACAGGAAAATTTAAAAAGGCAAATGAAAATATAAATAATGAAAAAATTCCTGAAGAAAGAAAAAAGATAGAAGAAATTATCTCTGTTATTAAGAATGATTTCTCTGATGGATGGGTAGAAAATACAGGAGAACCAAGATTTAAGAAAGAACTGGAAATGAGAAGTTCTGCTTCTGAAGTTCACAGTAATTTTAATAGTGCCCTGGCAAGGACCAGAAGTCAGGTAGAGCTTAAAAGAAATGATCTGGTCCAGGTCCGCTCAGACTATAATAGAGATTATAAAATGCCTTATGACATCAATTTAACAGATAATAATATACCTTATGATAAAGAACTTAACCAGATAAAGAATATAAAACTGCCTGAATATAAGAAACAGATTGAAGACGCAAAAGAAAAAGCCCTTGAACTTTTCAAAGAAGATTTTCTGGCGAAGATTAAATCAAATATTGACACTATTCAAACACAGATAGAGGAGTTAAACTCTGCTTTAAAGGAAAGCTGTTTCGGAAGTGACATCTATCGCTTTACTGTAAAACCAAAGTCTGAGTACAGGAATTACTATAATATGATCACAGATGAAATGCTTCTGGAAGGTTTTCAATTAAGTTCTCACATATTCCAGTCAAAATATAAGGATTCTATTGATGAATTATTTAAACAGATAATAGATGTTAACATAGAGTTAAATGCCGATGAGAGAGCAGAGCTTGAAAGAAATATTAAGAAATTTACCGATTACAGGACATACCTGAGTTTTGACCTTACAGTAAAAGATGCTGAAGATCGGGTTCAGCGTCTTTCAAAAACTTTAAATAAGAAATCAGGAGGAGAAACTCAAACACCTTTTTACATTTCTGTTCTGGCATCTTTTGCCCAGTTATACAGGATCAATGACAGAGGAGATACAGTAAACAGAATGCGTTTGATTATTTTTGACGAAGCCTTCAGTAAGATGGATAGTGAAAGAATACAGGAAAGTGTAAAACTCCTGAGGAGATTCAAACTGCAGGCAATATTATCTGCTCCGCCTGAGAAACTTCCCGATATAACACCACTCGTTGACAGGACTCTATGTGTTATAAAAGGCAGAGACAGTGCTTCTGTAAAGGTTTTTGATAAGAAAATTACTGGAGACAATGAATATGAATTATAAAAATCTTATTCTGACCAGGCTCCTGGATAAATACGAAAAGAGTAAATTCTATCTGGATAAAAACAAATTAAACAGAAGAATATTACTTAAACTCAACTCTTCAGAATTTCCCGAATATGATATTGAAAATACAGAAGTAAAAGAGCATATTAATTCTGTCATTGACGAACTTTACAGAAATGGTTTTATCGAATATGAATGGTTAAAACATGAAGAGAATAATATTATCGATAAAATATGGCCTGTAATCGACAGAATAGATGAAATATATAAAGATACAGAGAGAGTTCCTAAAAAAACCAAAGTAAATAATGTAATTATAATGTTAAAAGAAGCCAGAGAAAATATATCAGAATTGTGGATCAGAAAATTTCTTGAAGATACAGAACTTTCTATAGAGTCAAAAAGAAGTATAACTCCCTTTTTACCTGATGACCTGGAAATAATAAAAGCTTTACTTGTTTCTCTGAAAGTAATTGATAATAAAGGTGATGAAGAATATCTTGAAAGAGTGTTCAGTCTCAAATGTTTTAACGATTCAAAATTCTTCGAAAAAAATTTAAAAAAAAGATTGATTGATATAATAAAAAAATACTTTTCAAGTGAAGATGCAGAAGGATATACAGATGAAGAAATACTGGCTCAAATTAATATTGTAAAAGCGCCGGAACAAATTGATTTCTGTGGAAATGTTACAGGTATTATTGAAGGCCGTCAGATAAATTTTTCTCTCTTCAAAAAAGGGATTACCATTAATTCTCCTACGGCGAGAGAGCTTGAACTTATTGAAGTAACTTCTACAGACAGAATATTATTTATAGAAAATAAAGCAAATTATATTGATTATATCCTTAAAAAAAGAGAAAAAAATGAACTGGTCATATTTCATGGAGGCTTCTATAGCCCGCTCAAAGGATTGTTTTTCAAGAAAATTTATGATGCATGTGCCGGACAAAATGTAGAATTCTATCACTGGGGAGATATAGATGCAGGAGGCTTTAAAATGTTCACCAGGCTTAAAAGCAATATAATAGGAGAGTTAAAGCCTTATTTAATGGATAGAGAAGCATTTATTTCAAAAAGGAATTACTGGATGACTTTTGATAAAAATTATGGCTGTAGCCTGAAGGAAATGTTAAAAAAAGAAGAGTTTAGAGAATTTCATAATGTAATTGAACTTATGGTTCAAGAAAAAGCCAGATTGGAACAAGAAGCATTTTTAGTATAATTTTAATTTTTCCGTAAGAATTTTATCCTGACATTTTCATATTAGAATTTTAGATATATGACAATCAAACGTTCATAAAAATCAGAGTATTTAGATATATAACTTTTAGTAGCTTAAATACTACGTTTTTCGAGATGTGACAAAGTCGAGTTATTTTTTTTCGAGATGTGACAAAGTCGAGTTATTTTCAGATTATTACTTTTCAAACTCTAACAATTTCTTCTCAAGTCTTTCTTTATAAAAACTTCTTGTTCTATAATCTATAGCATCTTTAAAATGTAAAATAAAAGCAGGTTTATCTATATATTTTTCCAATGAATTTGTAAGGCAGAATTTTTCTCCATCTGTATAGAAAAATTCCGGCGAAGATTGTAGTAAAAAATGCACAGGATTTTTTCTGGCTACACTTACATAATCTTTTTTTGTCCAGTTTTTGTAATTACTGCTACCTGGGTGTCTCAGAAGATCTACATAATTCGATCCATGTGAATAAAAGTTTTTAAAACTTTCATATAAGTCTTCATCATTGATAGACATCTTTATATTTCCATTATTATAGAAAGCAAGTAAAACAGGCATTTTATATGTTTTAGTCATACCTGTTTTTTCTATCTCCAGAAGAAAATCATGGGCTTTTGTTCCAATTAGTTCATTTTCCTCTTCTGTTAATTCATTAACTTTTTTAAGAAACGAAAAATAATCTCTGAAGATATTTAAGTCTTTTTTGGTACGTATTATACTGTAAAGGTATTCATCTATATAAGTGTACATCTGGAGTCTCATCGGTCTTAATCCTAAATCTTCTTTTAACCTGAAATATTCATCTTTTACTTTTTCAAAAATACCTTTTTGTTTCTCTGCCATATCTTTAAACAGGTCAACAAGCTTGAAATCAAAATTCACAATACAATCATCAGGATATTCATCTTCAGGCGGAAGTTTTGCTTCCTGGGCTCTTCTGCTAATATGTTGCACATCTCCACTTAGAAGAAATGGAATAAGATTTGCTCTTTTATAATTTCCTATAAAATCAAGTATATTAACGTAGTTTTTTCCTGTTCTTTTTCTCAATCCTCTTCCAAGCTGTTGAAGGAATACAGTTGGAGATTCCGTAGGTCTGAGAAACATAACCATGTCTACTTCAGGTACATCAAGTCCTTCATTAAACATATCTACAGAAAATATAACTTTAATTTCTGAATTTTTAAGTTTTTCTATAGCTATTTTTCTGTCCATTATATAAGTGGAATCATCCATTTCTGTTCGGTGATTATTTTTATTTACATTACCGCTTATTACAGCACAGGATTTTATACCATTCAGAAAGAAATATTTAGCCATATACATAGCATGATTTCTACTGACACAGAATCCAAGAGCCCTTGAACTATTATATTTACAATAATGCTGTAAAATCAGTTCCGCACGTTTATTTATACTTAATAATTCTTCTAATTGTTCTTCATCATATCTGCCATTTTTACAATCAACAGTATTATAATTACTTTCATCATAAATGCCATAATATCTGAAAGGAACAAGAAAACCTTTATTTATAGCTTCTTTTAATCTGATCTCATAAACCAGATTATAATCACACAAGGCAAATATATCCTGGCCGTCAAGTCTTTCAGGAGTGGCTGTAAGTCCTAACAAAAATTTTGGCTTAAAATAATTTATAATATTTCTATAGTTACCTGCAACAGCATGATGGAATTCATCAACAACAATATAATCAAATTCATCTTTTTTAAAAAAATTCTCATTTAAATATTCGTGGCGGCCAATTGTTTGAACAGTGGCAAATAATATATCACAATTACTTTCTTTTTTAATACCACTGAAAAAACCGGTCTTAATTTCAGGTTTTACACATTTAAAAGTCTGTTCTGCCTGGGATAATATTTCTTCTCTATGAGCTATGAAAATAACCTTATTGAAATTTTCCGAATCAAAGGTTGCCAGAAAAGTCTTTCCTATTCCGCAGGCAGCTACAACAATTCCTTTATCCCAGCCTTCAAGCCTTGATTTGTTCAATTCATAAAGAGCTTCTATCTGAGGCCCTAAAGGTCTGGGGAATTTAATAATCTTGCCTGTATCTTCATATTGTGCGGAAACAGGATGATATTTTTCTTTATCTTCTGCAACCTTAAGAAGATCTTCTCTATCATCATCTGGACTTGTGTCTTCCAGCCTTTCCAGAGCTTCAAAGAATTTTGGTTTTCTCCAGCTTCTGGAATATCTTCTCATTTCGTTGTCATCGACAATTATAGAATAATTAAGAAAAAGATCTTCAAATACGTTCCTGAAATGCCGATAGTCTTCAGTATTTTTCAGTGAATTTATTCTGTAATTCCATTCTATACCATCGGTAAGGGCAGAACGTGATATATTTGAAGAACCAACAAATATATCACCATAATCATTATCATATTCAAATATGTAGGATTTAGCATGAAAGGATTTGTTCGGGATACTATAAAAACGCAGGTCTACCCTGTCTTCCAGGGTACTTTTAAGAAGATAAAGAGCCTGAGGTTGAGTTATGTTCAGATAATTGCCACATAAAACTCTTATTAAAGCCCCTCTTTCTGAAGCGGATTTTAAATCTTTCTCCAGTAATCTGACACCTGATTCCATAAGGAAAGCAACTATTATATCAATTTTTCTTGCTTTTAATATAGACTCTTTAAGCCTATCATACAGGTGATCAGAGTCGCCGGTGATACAGTTCTGATTAAAATCATTATGTTTATAAGAAGATAGATATTTCAACGTAATTCCTTTTTCTAATATACTTTTATTAATATAAGGTTTTTCTCAAATCCACCGCGTTTTTTTCTTTTTTCCTCTTTTATTTGTAACAGCTTATTAAAACTAATTCCTTTTTTCTCTGCAATAGCATCTATTACTTCCATTATATCAGATAGTTCTTCAATATTATCACTTTCATAGAATTCATCAAATTCTTCTTTCAATTTATCTTTTAAATATTGCAATGCAGTATCATTACTAACTGTTTGCACTTCAAAAGTTTTTCCATCTTTTTCAATAATTTCCGGTATCTTATCCCTTATAATTTTATCATAAAATTTCATTTAAATCTCACAATCCTCTTAACTATACAGCTATTTTTAATTCCTTTTGATTCTGAATAATAATTTTTGGTTCGGAATTTTTAAGAGGTACAGGTAAACCTCTTTCTTTCAATAAACTTATATGTTCTTTCATTCCACATTTTGCTTTATAAATACAATCCTCAATAGAATGACCTATTCCTGTAAATCCTTTTAATTCAGTAGAATAAAAACCGAAATAATCCGGTTCTTTTGTGGCTTCTATTATTAAAGAATATTCTATATCAATCATTTTTTATCACTCCTTATTTTCCAGACTTAATTCGCTGGCATCAAAATTTCATCCCATCCCCGTCTTCCATCAAGTAAACTCTTCCTTCTCACACCCCGGCACATAATCCAGAAAAATTTCCATATCCTTCCCTTTTTTGCCAGAAGTGCCGACGAAGAGCATGAAAACCTGGCATCACAGTTCTACCATGCCATGACGGGAAAAATCTCTTTCGCCTCTTCAAGCTTTTCCTTCAACCTGTTCAACTGGTCAGACACGTCTGACCAATTCCAAAATCATGAGTTAATCTTTCGGAACGATATTTTATTAGTACTCTATATTTCGCTCTGTCTTTTCCCTGCTTTTCCTCTTCTTTAATAAAGCTTTAATAAAATATTAAAGACAAAGTATTGCTTTTATTAAATTTTAGATAACAGTCTTTAATAAATTAATCTAAAAATTTAAAAATTATTAAAGCATTATTAATCATTTTCCACTGATACCCATACAGGTCTGGCTCTGGAACCTTTATTCTTAATAACTCCTCTTTTATTCGCCATCTCGTTGAGCAAATTATTAATTTTATATTTCTTTTGACTACCATTCAAATGAGCAGGTAATTTATCCATAAGTAATTTATCAATATCATCACGGCCTGCCTGTTTGAATTTAACAAGAAACTTTTTTATAATATCCTGGTAATATTGCTTATTAAAAGCACTATATTTTATATACTCTGCCTTCTCACCCGAAGTTGCTGCTATCCTGGCAGTCAGATAGGGTTTCGGATATCTCCCTTCAACCAGGCGATTTTTCTTTAATAAATGAAAAGCTTCTTTACTTATTTCCTGTCCTTTTTGAACTTTATCCAGCAGAATAACAGTCCCCAGGTCGAGATCTGTTCTTTCAATAAGCAATCTGGAATAATTTTCATCTATAATATGACCGTAGACCTTTAATTTTACACTGTCAAGTTCGGAAAAATCATATTCAGGAAGAGGAAAATATTTATTCTTCTGTTCAAGGAACATATTCTTTATGCCCTGGCCGATTCGGTCGATCATATCCAGATTAACCATAGCCTGAACAAGAAAAGGATTTCTGTATTTATTCGGCGTTTTCTCCCTTAAAATATAATCTTCTACCGTTCCTTCATAGAAATTACCGGCATTGATAAAAATCAATTCTTTCGGCTTTTCCAGAACTACTACCCTGGATCTCAGAGAATAATTCTGATGGGCAATACAATTATTCAAAGCTTCCAGTATTACCCACTGATCATATTTATCCACCTCAACAGGAACAAGCATATTTTCAGGAAGAATTTTATATTTTATATTTCTGATCTTTTGATAAATATTATTTACAGTAAGAAAAAATGGAGGTTCGAAGTGTTCATAACCTTTTTCTTCTCCGTCCAGTTTCCATGTAATCATAGCAACAGAAGGAGACAGGTAATGAGTTGCTTCAGGTTTACCGAGAAGAATTATGGCACTGTTTGTTATCTCTCCGTTAATTGTTATTCTCGCTTTATCTAAAAAAGTCAATGTATCCCATCTATCAATCCCGAAAACAAAAGATTTATTTTTATTCCTGATTTTATATTTTTCCCTGGCCTTATTTACTGCATCTTCATCCAGATCTTTAATTGAAGCACCTTTACAGATCTGTGCAGACCAGTCGTAATAATTAACCTGATTCCTTATCTGTTCTATTTCCTGAAGATTTAAAGCTCCGAGAGATTCTCCGTCTCTGCCGTAATAATGACCTTCCCATGCTGTAGGAATACCTCCGGGAGAAGCAGGGATTTGAAACATAATTACCCTTCCTTCAGGGAAATGAAGTTCATGTATTTCTGTAAAAGTAATATTATTTGTAGTTCTTCTGGCTATTTCAAATTTTAAACTTTCCAGCGAAGCTCTATCAGGACGGTATCTGGTGCCCACAATTTTCTTCTTCTTATCTTCCACACCGAAAATTAACCATCCATACTGCTTTTCTTTTAGATTGGCTTCATTACTGAGAGCAGAAAAATATTTACCAATATCGTCAAAATCAAAATTATTTTTTGCCTCTTTAAATTCCAGCCACTCTGTCTCAGAAGGCAGAGAGCGAAATTTATCTAATAATTCTTCAATTTTAATGTCAATCATAATTCTTCCTTTACCAGAATCTTATAAGCTCACATTCCGGCTCCCCATCAAACAGCCTTTTCCTTCTCCTCTCCCGGCACATTCCAGAAACTTCAAAATCAATCTTATCATTTAACTGTGTCATAGAGTGTCACAGAAATATTTTTTCTATATATAAAAACTCAATAAAACAAGTATATATTTTATATAAAATATACCGGCATTATAAAAAATATCATTATTTAACCAGAATATCAGCTATTTTATTATAAACAAAAAAAAAGTAAAGTCAAATTACATGTAAAAGATTACTAAAACTGAAAGAAATTCATTCTAAATAAACACAGGCAAATAAAAAATCCAATAAATAAGCCAGTGCCGGTTTTTGTAATTTATCTTCCGGGAAAGAAGCATATAAAAGGGAAAAGAGAAAGATTCCCTGAAATAAAAGGTTACTATAGTGCAAAAAATTCTTTCTCATAATCCTGAAAATCTGTTAATCCCGAAAATCCCGGTTCAGACAATTATAAAGGAGAGAGACCGACAAAAGC
>Ga0116183_1005034_pt1 | contig 12702 bp, 12 predicted proteins | sample AD_UKC078_MetaG_FD_89753 | JGI IMG/M metagenome (GOLD analysis project Ga0116183, IMG submission 89753) | Active sludge microbial communities of municipal wastewater-treating anaerobic digesters from USA - AD_UKC078_MetaG | ecosystem: Engineered > Bioreactor > Anaerobic > Digestate | place: USA... | reverse complement strand
TCTGCGGGATGAAGATGCCGCTGGCGGTCTTCTCCTGCAACTCTTCGATCTTTACCAACACTCTGTCTGCCAAAGGTTTGATGGTCATGTGTATCTTCCTCCAACCATAGGTTTTTTGCATTAGTGCGCAGCGTGTGCCGCGCCGCTTGGATTAATATAATAAAAAGGGCGAAGACAGGCAAGGGAGAACAGGGGGAGTGCAAGCATCTCACTGAACTTGCCTCTTTCGCCCTCCATGCCTATATTCATTAGAGATCATGTGAGGAGCTATGATGAAGGACGGTAGCGGAGTACCTGGGCTTGAGGAGATGGAGGGAATGTCATCCGAGTTGTGGAAGCACTTCTACGACCTCGGTTGCCTCTTCGCCCAAGCCCATGAGATGGCGTTGGGCCTGACCTACCTCATCGATACCTTCCTGCTCAGGGGAGCGAAGGAGGAGGGGGAGGACAGCGATTGGATCGACTTCTTCCGCCGCCAGTTCGCCATCTACCTGATGGGCAAGAAGGGGCGTATCAGTTGCTCGCTCTGCGAAGGCGATATGGTCCACGACATGCTGCGTGATGAGTATGAGCGGATCCAGGGCGAGTTGGAGGCGAGTGAACTGCCCTTCTCGGAGGAGCGTCTGGCACGGTGGTTTGGATCGCTCGAGCTGGATTTCCCGTGGATGGTGGACATTAACGACCCACAATCGTCGACTCCTTGGTGAGGTTTCCCCGATTTGGGTCATTATGACTCATAATACGGGGAGTTTTTGACCGGTGGGCCAAAAAGGGCCAATACGGTGCGTTGTTACCTGCTGTCACGCAGGGCGATGTGAGACTCAAAATTAAATAACTACATTCTGCATATATACTTGTGATGTATCTCATGAAAGTTGGCACGTATCCTGCACTATCTTAGGCAAGACCAATTTAGGAGCGTACCCCATGAGCAAGAAGACCAGAATGTTGAACAACGAGAGCACCTACTCATATGACGATGCAAATATCATGAGCATCTATCTCAAAGAAATCAACCGGATTCCCTTGCTCACCGAGGAGGAGGAGCTCGACCTTGCCATCCGCAGCCGTGATGGAGACGAGTTCGCCCGCCAGCGGATGGTTGAGGCCAACCTCCGCTTTGTGGTCAATGTTGCCAAGAAGTACCAGAACCAGGGCCTTCCCCTGATCGACCTGATCAACGAGGGGAACATCGGCCTGATGACCGCCCTCGACAAGTTCGATCCCGACCGCGGCTACCGCTTCATCAGCTACGCCGTCTGGTGGATCCGCCAGTCGATCATGAAGGCGATCAACGAGAAGGGCAGGGCGGTACGCCTGCCGCTCAACCGCACCAATGAGCTCTTGCAGATGCAGAAGGCCCAGCGCTCCCTGATGAAGGACCTCGAGACCGAGGAGCCCACAGCCGAGCAGATCGGTGAGCTTGCCGGCTTTGACGCCGACCATGTCGAGAACCTGCTCTCCATCAGCCGTGACCTGGTCAGCCTCGACGCCCCGATCTTCAATGACGGCAGTGCAAGCTCGGTGGCGGACTTCATCGAGGATGATGCGCAGAGCCCGGAGGAGGCCCTCTTGGACAGCGCCCTCAAGGACGATGTGCGCCGCCTCCTCTCCTCGCTCAGCGATCGTGAGCGTGAGATCATCGAGCTGCGGTTCGGGCTTGAGGGCCAGGTGCCGATGTCCCTCAAGGAGATCGGCGAGCTCTACAACCTGACCAAGGAGCGTATCCGCCAGATCGAGAAGCGGGCGTTGGACCGTCTCAAGGAGTCGGAGTACACCCGGTACGTGGACAGCTACATAGCATAGCGATTGATATAGATTTGGATGAAGGGGGCCGAAAGGCCCTCTTCTCAGCTTCTGGGTGAGTGTGGGTCCCTGTAGCCCATGTTGTAGGAGATGGCGCGGGTGCACTTCATCACCTGGGGAGCCATCTTCTCCGGTGTCATCTGGGGTTGCTGGGCCAGGATCCACGAGGTGGAGACGGCGGCGATGACCTGGCCACGATAGTCGTAGATCGGGGCAGCGACACAGTTGATGTCCGGTTCCGCCTCCTGGTCATCGAGGCCCCAACCCCGCCTTTTGCACTCACGGATATCGGCAAGCAGGCTCTCTATGTTGGTGTGGGTGTTCGGCCCCCGCCTCTCGAAGACCACACCGGCCATGAGGCCGCGGATCTCCTCCTCTTCGAGGCCCATGAGCAGCGCCTTGCCGAGCGAGGTGCAGTAGAGGGGCTTGCGCTGTCCGATGATGGCGTACTTTCTGAGGCTGGTGATCTGCTCCTTGCTGTCGATGTAGACCATCTCGTGGTTCTGCCTGATGGCGAGGAAGACGACGTTGCCGGTAGTCACCGACAGCTCATCCATATGGGGCGAGCTCTCGGTCTTCAATTCAAGGTTGTTGAGGTAGTTGGAGCAGAGCTCGATGAGGCCCGGCCCGAGCTTGTATACGCCCGACTGCTCGCTCTTTCGTACGAAGCCCCGTTGGCCCAACACACCGAGGAGGCGGTGGACGGTGCTCTTGGGCAGTTCGAGGCGCTCGGTGATATAGGCAAGGCTTGCGCCATCCTGTTCGTTGCCCAGTAGGGTCAGGATGTCAAACGCCCGATCCAGGGATTGCACTCGCACCTCAGTTTTCACAGATTGCCTCCACATACTAGAATATAGAAGAAATCCTCCCTCTTGACAAGAGTGCTAGGTGCTTTATAATGGAACTACATTCCACATTATGGAATTAAAAGACTAAGATATTGGGAAATATGCATATTTAATCATATGAACACCTGATAAATTAGAATGAAATTCCACAATATGGAATAACTGTTAGGAGGAATGCTATGAAAAGAACTTTGGTTCTAGTCCTTTGCGTCGTTGTTGCAATGACAACCCTCTTCGGGTCGGGGCAGAAGGATGAAGCAACGGATAAGGTGTATACCTTGAAAATCGGCCACGCATCGACGACCGAGGCGACACGCCACAAGGCACTGCTGGTCATGAAGGAGTATGTGGAGAAGGAGTCACAGGGAAGGATCAAGCTTGAGATCTATCCGGCTGAGACTCTGGGTAACGAGGCTGCCATGATCGAGGCGATGAAGCTTGGTACCCTGGAGATGTTCGTCGGTGGTGTCTTCGACAGCCAGACCCCGATGCTCAACCTCTACTTGATGCCCTTCTTCTTCCCAACCCAGGAGGACTTGATGAAGGTCAGCCGTAGCGCCCTCGGTGACAAGATCCGTGAGAGCGCAGAGAAGGACGGGATCAAGATTCTTGCAGTCGGCGATGGTGGCTCACGCCAGATCACCAACAACGTCCGTCCGATCAAGAGCCCGGCCGACATGAAGGGCCTGAAGCTCCGCACCCCGCCGATCGAGTCGATCATCGAGGCGATGAAAGCCCTTGGCGCCAACCCGGTCTCCATCCCCTACGGTGATACCTACATGGCTCTCAAGACAAACGTTGCCGATGGTCAGGAGAACCCGCTTGCCAACATCGGGGACATGAAGTTCTTCGAGGTGCAGAAGTACATGACCATGATCGACTACCAGTTCCACCCGGAGCCGATCGACATTGGTCTGGATACCTGGAATAAGCTCCCCGCCGACCTCCAGAAGATCATCGAGGATGGTGCATGGATCTTCACCGATGAGCAGAACCGCCTCCGCCGTGAGCTCAACGACCACTACTACGACATGATTGTCGCTGGTGGAATCCAGGTGTATAAGCCCAACCAGAGCGAGGTCGACCAGTTCATCAACGCCTGCCTCCCGGTGTACAACCACTTCGTCAAGAAGGGGATCTTCACCCAGGCCGACTTGGATGAGGCTCGTCGCATCGTCGCGGCCAACTGAGCCAATATGCCCGCCTTGGCCAAGGCGGGCATCCATTGAAAACACAAGCAAGTGGGATCCTATGAAACAATTAATCTCGGGAATTGACAAGTTCCTCTCAATCTTCGGCATCACCCTGAATGCAATCCTTGTAAGCGGGGTCATAATCAGCGTGTTCTTGCGCTACTTCTTCTCCATCGCATTCGTAGAGTCCGAGGAGTTGCTGACGATGGTCTTTGTCGCCACCACCTTCTTCGGTTCGGCATTGGGGCTGCGTGAGGGCGAACATATCGCAATCACCAACTTTGTCGACAACGCAAGCAGCCGGGCGAGGCGTGTCTTTGCCATCATCTGCCAAGTGATCATCATCTTCGTTTCGCTTGTCATGTTCTATTACAGCATTCGGATGATCGGCAAGGTCGGTAAGGTGGCGAGCCCTGCAACCGGCATCAAGCGGGGGTGGTACTACGCCATCATCCCCGTCTCATTTGTCTTCACCATCTTCTATTCGGTGGTTGATATCGTAGGACAGTTCATTCCCATCCCCGCTCCTGACAAAGGGTACGATGATGACAGTGAACTCGGATTCCAAGGAGAAAAGTAATGCAACTGTCCTTGATGTTTGTAGCCTTGATCGTATTTTTGGCAATCGGAGTACCCATCGCCTTCGCTATCGGCGCTTCGGGTATCATCTATATGGTGTTGACCAACCCGACCTTCCTGCTGACCTTCCCCCAACGGGTCTGGTCCGGCACCGAGAGTTTCATCATCATCGCCATGCCGCTCTTCATGCTCACCGGTGAGCTGATGAACCACTCAGGTCTCACCCGTCGCCTCATCGACTTCTCGATGCTCTTGGTCAGGCCGATCAGGGGAGGGCTGGGTGAGGTGAACGTGGTGGCGAGCATGATCTTCGGTGGAATCAGCGGCTCTTCGGTCGCCGATACCTCGGCCCTCGGTTCGATCCTCATCCCCGACATGGTCAAGCAGGGCTATCCACTCAGCTTCTCGGCTGGTGTGACGGTGGCCAGCTCGACGATGGGCATGATTATTCCCCCATCGGTGCCGATGCTCATGTATGCCATGGTCAGCGGCGCTTCGGTCGGCAAGCTCTTTCTTGCAGGTCTTTTGCCAGGCATCCTCATCGGTGTCACACAGCTGGTGGTGACCTACGTCATCTCGAAGAAGAACCACTACCACCCACCTCTCCAGAAGATGGAGTGGCATGAGGCTGCCAAGATCGCCAAGGATGGATCGCTGGCTGTCCTGATGCCCCTTTTGATCATCCTGTCGGTCTCCTTTGGGATCGCCACCGCCAGTGAGTCTGCTGGAATCGCCGCCCTCTACGCGCTTATCCTTGGCTTTTTTGTCTATAAGGAGCTGACATGGAAGGATGTGAAGAAGGCGTTGAAGAAGACCTTCATGATGAGCAGCTCAATCATGATCATCGGCGGCTTTACGATGATCTTCACCTGGATCCTCGCAGTCGAGCAGGTACCGGCCGCCATCGGCACCTTCCTGGTCAACGCAAATATGCCCACCTGGCTGGTCTTCCTCCTGCTGGACGTCCTGATCCTGCTCTTGGGGACCTTCCTCGATGTCACCCCCTGTATCCTGCTCATCACCCCGATCCTGCTGCCGGTTATGCGTCAGTTCGGCATGAGTGAGCTGCAGTTCGGTGCGATCATCATCACGGGCTTGGCAATCGGCCTCGTCACCCCGCCGGTCGGGATGTGCCTCAATGTCGCGAGCAAGATCTGTGGTATGGATATCGTCGCGATCTTCAAGGGAGCATTGCCATTTATCATCTGTAACGTTATGGTTTTACTAGCAATCACATTCATCCCTCAACTGAGCATGTGGCTTCCTTCGTTCATGTAATTATTTTTTAAGGAGTTTTTTATGGACATTCGTTATTCAACTGGAAAAGAGGCGTTCAAGCGCATGACCACCGACGAGCTTCGCACGGAGTTCCTGATCCAGGGTATCTTCGTCGCCGACGACGTCAGTGCCGTCTATTCACATATCGACCGGATCGTCACCCTCGGTGCCATGCCGGTCAACGGAGCGGTCAACCTGGCCAAGAACATCGACCCGATGAAGAACTTTGGCGTCACCTACTTCCTCGAGCGCCGCGAGCTCGGCATCATCAACATCGGCGGCGACGGCTATGTCGTTGCCGACGGGAAGCGCTTCGACCTGGTCCACTACGATGGGCTCTATCTGCCGATGGGGACCCGGGAGGTGAGCCTCGGGAGCAATGATAGCAAGAACCCTGCCAAGTTCTACATGAGCTGCACCCCTGCCCACCGCGCCTTCCCGGCCAAGCACATCATCTTCAAGGATGCCAAACACGTACCGGCCGGCAGCAGTGCCGATGCCAACGAGCGGGTCATCCACCAGTACATCCACCCCGACGTGCTCGATACCTGCCAGCTCTCGATGGGCCTGACCGAGCTTGCCACCGGCAGCGTCTGGAACACGATGCCCGCCCATACCCACGAGCGCCGCATGGAGGTCTACTTCTACTTTGACATCAAGGAGGGGCAGACCCTCTTCCACATGATGGGCGAGCCGACCGAGACACGCCACATCGCAGTGGGCAACGAGGAAGCGGTCATCAACCCGTCATGGTCGATCCACAGTGGAGTCGGGACGAGCAACTACACCTTCATCTGGGCCATGTGTGGTGAGAACCGGACCTACACCGATATGGATTGGGTGAAGACCGAAGAGTTGAGGTAAGAGCATGAATGCATATCTAGCCGAACAATTTTCACTGGAAGGGAAGGTCGCCTGGGTGACCGGCGCCTCCTATGGCATTGGATTCGCGATAGCGACCGCCTACGCAAAGGCGGGAGCGAAGATCGCCTTCAATGACATCAACCAGGAGTTGGTGGACAAGGGCCTTGCCGCCTACAAGGAGGCAGGTTTTGAGGCGAAGGGGTATGTCTGCGATGTGACCGACGAGGTTGCCGTGCAGAAGACCGCCGCCCAGATCGAGCGAGAGCTCGGCCCGGTCGATATCCTGGTCAACAACGCCGGTATCATCCGCCGCATCCCGATGCACGAGATGGATCCCTCCGATTGGCGCAAGGTCATCGACATCGACCTTACCGCCCCGTTCATCGTCGCCAAGGCGGTCCTGCCGTCGATGATGGAGCGGAAAAGCGGCAAGATCATCAACATCTGTTCGATGATGAGTGAGCTCGGACGGGAGACCGTCAGTGCCTACGCAGCCGCCAAGGGTGGGCTCAAGATGTTGACGCGCAATATCGCCAGCGAGTACGGCGCCTACAACATCCAGTGCAATGGCATCGGGCCCGGCTACATCGCCACCCCCCAGACTGCCCCGCTGCGCGAGCGGCAGGCTGACGGCAGCCGCCACCCCTTCGACTCCTTCATCGTTGCCAAGACCCCCGCAGAGCGGTGGGGCAACACCGAGGACCTCGAGGGACCGGCACTCTTCCTGGCCTCGAAGGCAAGCGACTTCGTCAACGGTCACGTGCTCTACGTCGATGGAGGCATCCTCGCCTATATCGGCAAACAGCCGTAATATCGCCACACGCTACAAAATGTCCCGCTTCTTTGCAAAGGAACGGGACATTTTTTTATGCTATCTTTTCTGATATTGCGTTCTTGGTCGAAGATTATGGATATTGTTGGGCTATCCATGAATTGTTGGAAGAAAAGTTTAGCCAATGGTAATTTTTCTTTGGGGAATAGGGTGGGGTGTTTGGGCTCAGGCATTCCAAAACTGAAATACAGTTCCAAAATCAAAAGAGCCAAATAGTTGTATCAAAACAAGTTGAATGTCAGTATTCTGCATGATTCTGCCTATTTTGATTGACAGCGCTCCCCTGAACCGATAGGATTTGACAGTCAAATAACACGATACTACAAATTAGGAGTCAAATATGGCAGAGAAGAAAGTCAAGTATGTCTATTTCTTTGGCTCCGGCATGACAGAGGGAACCGTTGACATGCGGGATCTGCTCGGTGGAAAGGGTGCGAACCTTGCCGACATGACCAGCATCGGGCTTCCCGTCCCGCCGGGCTTTACGATCAGCACCGAGGCGTGCGCGTACTATAGCGCGAACAACGGCGCCTACCCTGAGGGGTTGCGTGAAGAGGTGCTGGCCAACCTTGCAAAGCTCGAGAAGAAAATGGGTGCAAAGCTCGGTGGCAAGGAGAACCCCCTCCTGGTCTCGATTCGCAGTGGCGCCGCTTCTTCGATGCCCGGCATGATGGACACGGTCCTCAACCTCGGCCTGAACCCCGATGCAGTTGAGGCGATGATCGCCAAGACCGGCAATGAGCGTTTTGTGCTTGACAGCTACCGCCGCTTCATCCAGATGTTCGGGGATGTCGTCATGAACGTGCCGCACAGCGCCTTCGAGCGCGCCCTGCAGGACGTGAAGGACGAGCGCGGCAAGGTCGCCGACACCGAGCTGGACAGCTCCGACCTCCGCGAGGTCACCAAGCGTTACCTCGCCCTCTACAAGCGCCACACCAAGGAGGACTTCCCCGTCGATCCGGTCGACCAGCTCTTCAAGGCCGTCAATGCGGTCTTCAACTCCTGGAACAACGAGCGGGCGATCAAGTACCGCCAGATGAACGACATCCGGGGCCTGCTCGGCACCGCAGTCAACGTCCAGACGATGGTCTTCGGCAACATGGGTGACACCAGTGGCACCGGCGTTGCCTTCACCCGTGACCCCTCCACCGGCGAGAACATGTTCTACGGTGAGTATCTGATGAATGCTCAGGGCGAGGACGTCGTGGCCGGTATCCGGACCCCGGAGCCGATCAGCCACCTCGAAGCGGTCAACAAAGAGGTGTATGAGGAGCTCGTGGCGATCCGCTCGCTCTTGGAGAAGCACTACAAGGATATGCAGGACGTTGAGTTCACCATCCAGGAAGGGAAGCTCTACATGCTGCAGACCCGCAATGGCAAGCGCACCGTCTTCAGCTGGCTGCGCAGCCAGGTCGAGATGGTCGAAGAGGGCCTGATCGACAAGAAGACCGCTGTCAGCCGGGTGCCGGCAGGGGAGTTCGGCAAGCTCTTCGCCCCGATCCTCGATGCCAAGTACCTGCGTGACAACTCCATCACACCCGTGACCAAGGGCCTCAACGCCTCCCCCGGTGGTGCGAGCGGAGAGGTCTACTTCACCGCTGAGAAGGCGGAGCAGATGGCCAAGCTCGGCAAGGAGGTCATCCTTGTCCGCGCCGAGACCAGCCCCGAGGACATCGGTGGCATGGCTGTATCCAAGGGTATCGTCACCAGCCGTGGCGGCATGACCAGCCACGCTGCAGTCGTTGCCCGTGGCATGGGGTGCCCCTGTGTCAGTGGTGCCGGTGAGATCTACATCAACGAAGAGAAGGGCTTCCTCGAGGTAGGCGGCACCAAGCTCTTCGAAGGCGACTACATCTCCCTCGACGGCTTCACCGGTGAGGTCTATACCTCCAAGATCCCCGTCAAGGCCAGCGAGATCGTCCAGGTCCTTAGCGGTTCGATGAAGGAGAGCGAAAGCCCCCTCTTCCAGAACTACAAGAAGTTCATGGGCTATGTCCAGGAGCTCAAGCGCCTCGGTGTCTACACCAACGCCGATACCCCCCACGACGTAGAGATGGCAGTTGCCTTCGGCGCCGAGGGAATCGGCCTCTGTCGCACCGAGCACATGTTCTTCGGTACCAACCGGATCATGCCGATGCGCAAGATGATCCTTGCCTCCAACACCATCGACCGCGAGAAGGCACTTGCCGAGCTGCTGCCGATGCAGAGGGGTGACTTCGAGGAGATCTTCAAGGTCCTCGACGGCCGGCCGGCAACGATCCGCCTCCTTGACCCGCCGCTCCATGAGTTCCTCCCCAACGACCACACCAGTCGCCATGAGCTAGCCCTGCAGATGCACCTCAGTGTCGAAGAGGTTGCTCAGAAGGCGAGCAGCCTCCATGAGTTCAACCCGATGCTCGGCTTCCGTGGTTGCCGCCTGGCGATCATCTACCCGGAGATCCTCAGGATGCAGGTCCGCGCGATCATCGAGGCAGCGATCAACGTCAAGCGCAGTGGTATCGAGGTACACCCCGAGATCATGATCCCGCTTGTGGGCCACTACAAGGAGTTCCTCTTCACCAAGGAGCGCGCCCTTGAGGTGATCGAGCAGGTCTTCGATGAGCAGGGCCTCCATGTCGAGTACAAGATCGGCACGATGATCGAGGTGCCCCGCGCCGCCATCACCGCAGACGAGATTGCAGCTCACGCCCAGTTCTTCAGCTTCGGGACCAACGACCTGACACAGATGGCATGTGGCTTCAGCCGCGATGACTCGGCCTCCTTCCTCGGCCCCTATGTCAACGATACCGACAAGCAGTTCTACGAGTACGATCCGTTTGAGACGATCGACGTCCCAGGCGTCGGCAAGCTCGTCGACATGGCGGTCAAGCTCGGCCGTGGTGTGAACCGCGACCTGAAGGTCGGCATCTGTGGCGAGCACGGTGGAGACCCGCGTACCATCGCATTCTGCGACAAGGTGGGCCTCGACTACGTCAGCTGCTCCCCCTTCCGCGTACCAATCGCCCGCCTTGCTGCGGCACAGGCTGTGATCAACGCCAAGAAGTAAGCAGCACTCTGTAACAACAAGGCCCGGACAAATCGTCCGGGCCTCTTTGCGAGTCGAGCCAAAAAAGGGAATTGAACCCTTGACCTGCTCATTACGAGTGAGCCGCTCTACCCCTGAGCTATTTTGGCGTTGCTATGACAGCAGGTGCATTCTAGCGAAAAGCGGGAGGAGAGTAAAGGCCTCAATTCCCTTGACCTCTCTCGCTCTTCTTTAGTAGTCTTTCGCCAAGAGGGTAGCTTTGAAAACATATAACAGACTCAATCATGCCGTTGCTCACCAGATGATCATCCTCTTCAAGGGGGAGGGGCGGGGCCTCGGGACCAGGGTAGGGGCCTCCTGGCAACCCGATGTTGCCCAGTTTTTGCTGGAGATGGTCCCCCATGCCCTCGAGTACGGTATCGAACTGAGTGATATCGCCCCCCTCATCGGCGAAGACGATGCGTGGGATGACGAGGATGAGGACCTCTTTGAATTCTTTGATGATGATGACGACTTCTGGGAGGATGACGAGGAATGAAGATCCTGGGGATCGAGACCTCCTGTGATGAGTGTGCGGCGGCAGTTGTCGAGGATGGACGGATCATCCACTCCAACATCATAGCAACCCAGATCGCCGAACATACCCCCTATATGGGGGTGGTGCCCGAGCTGGCTAGCCGGATCCACACCGAGTGGATCATCCCCACTGTGGAGGCGGCGCTTCGTGACGCGGGCCTGCGCCCTGAGGAGCTCGATGGGGTGGCGGTGACCAACCGCCCCGGCCTGCTTGGCTCGCTCTTGGTCGGCCTCTCCTTTGCCAAGGGGTTTGCAGCGACCCATGCGCTACCCTTGGTCACCATCGACCATATCAGGGCCCACCTCTACGCCCCGCAGATGGAGCACCCCCTCGAGTACCCCTACCTGGGTGTCCTGGTCAGCGGCGGGCACACCGTCCTGGCCCGGGTCGACGGCTACGATAGGGTGGAGGTGCTCGGCACCACCATCGACGATGCGATCGGCGAGGCGTTTGACAAGGTGGCCAAGCACTACAACTTCGGCTACCCCGGCGGCAAGGTCATCGATGACCTGGCACGGAGGGGAAACCCGGTGGCCTTCCTCTTCCCCGGCACGACCCTGCCCAATCCACTCGATATCTCCTATAGCGGCCTCAAGAGCGGGGTCATCCACCAACTGGACAAGTTCTGGGATGGGGAGAGCGAGAAGAGCAGCGAGAACATCGCGGCCTCCTTTGAGCGGGCCGCGGTGAACATGCTGGTCAAACGGGTGCGCCTGGCCCTCGAAGAGACCGGCCTGAGGCGCATCAGCGCCGGAGGTGGGGTGGCGGCCAACACCTACCTGAGAAGCGAGCTTGCATCGTTCAGGCACGGGGGCTATGAAGTTTCACTGCCTTCGCTTACACTCTGCACTGATAATGCGGCGATGATAGCGGGGCTCGGCTACCACCATCTTCTCGATGGGCGCACCTCGTTGTACTCAGAGGGGGCCCATGCGCGCGTCAGCGCGTTCAAACGTAACAACTCATAGGATGGAGCGCATATGAACCGGCAATTCGATCTTGACAAGGTAATACGGAAGGTCCCGAATTTCCCCAAGAAAGGGATCCTCTACTACGATATCACCAGCATCCTCGCCGACCCGGCAGCCTTCGGCTACTGCATCGACCGCTTCGCTGCCCTTGCCGAGGGGAAGGCGCTCGATGCCGTTGCCTGCATCGAGGCACGTGGGTTCATCTTCGGTGCCCCCCTTGCCCTGCGCCTCGGCCTGCCCCTGGTGCTGGTGCGCAAGATGGGCAAGCTGCCCAACAAGGTCCATACCAGGAGCTTTGACCTTGAGTATGGCAGTGATGTGGTCTGCATCCAGGAGTTGGACATCGTCGCGGGTCAGCGGGTCCTTTTGGTCGACGACCTGATCGCAACCGGCGGCACCCTCAAGGCCGCCGTCTCGATGTTCGAGGATCATGGGGCGAGTGTGGAGAAGATCCTCGGGGTCATCGGCCTCCCATTTCTTGACTACGAAAAGAGTTTGGACGGTTATGATATCACAGTCCTGCAGGAGTACCACGGCGAGTAGGGACATTTGCAAAGTGGCCTTGACAAAGATGGGCCATTACCGTATCCTACGACAGTCTTTTGAATTTGGGATGTAGTGTAATGGTAACACTGCAGATTCTGGTTCTGCCTTTGGGGGTTCGAATCCCTCCATCCCAGCCATCGGTTCCTTCGTCTAATGGTTAGGACGGGAGATTCTCAGTCTCTA